>MTKW01054044.1_pt1 | contig 13797 bp, 7 predicted proteins | sample 1042761 | NCBI WGS metagenome assembly MTKW01 (sample SAMN06205366, study PRJNA360243) | anaerobic digester metagenome | biome: Wastewater treatment plant; feature: Anaerobic digester sludge; material: sludge; isolation source: anaerobic digester fed with sludge from wastewater treatment plant ...
GTGCCCGATCAATGGCTGCATATTGTCGTCACATTTGACGGTACAGACGGCACCATTTATATCAACGGTGAGCAGCGTGCCAAGGGCGGATTCCAGTTTGGCGATGCCGTTGAGGCCGCGATCTGTCTGGGCGGCAACAGCTTTGATGTTGGTCCGCGTGAGTGGGTAAACGGCGATCTGGATGATGTGCAGTTCTTTAACTATGCACTGAGTGATCTGGATATCGCGGTGATGTATAATGCCATCACCGGCGAAGATGTCTGTGTCCAGTCGCAGCGGCCCGATGCGCAGTTTGACCTCAACGACGACTGCATCGTGGACATTCAGGATTTCGCAATTCTTGTCCAGAACTGGCTCGAATGCGGTCTGATTAGTTGTGCCGATTAAGGCGCACGTTGATACGAACCGGCGGGATTGCAAAAGACTCTGCAATTCCGCCGGATTTTTTCTGCACACCAAATACCCTCGCCTGGGGGGCCAGGCCTTTAGAGATGACACAGGATCTATGATGACCTATCGATGTGCTAAGTACGTTGCGCTTTATGCGCTGTTCGTGTTGGCGGGGCAGGGCATTAACGCCGAGTCACTTGGTTCTTCGGAGCATACCGCGGCCTATTGGCGGTTTGAGACCGGCCCGGCCGACAGCGTGGTGCTGCGTCCGGAAGGCGTCAGCGGTTACACGTATTCGCAAGACGTTGACGATGTCTCAGGCAACGGCAACCATTTGTCGGTTTGGACACAGGGCGATTGGGCCGGATTTGCGTATCGTGCCGATGTGCCGGTGACACCGATTCCGCTGACCCGCAGCCCCAACGCCTTTAGCGTTCAAAACACCGGCCAGTATCCGGGGATGTTCACGATGTCCTCACAAAGCAATCCCGCCGGCAAAGATATTGAGGCACTGGCTTTTGAACAATTTACCATCGAGGTATTCTTCATACCTGAAAACGGCGGCTATCGAACGATTGTCGGTCGGGATGCGATGGAGGTGGCTTCCGAGAATCCGGCACTGGCGGCCCTGTATTTCCAAATTGAGCCCGACAACGCCATGGCAATTAAATTTGTCGATGCTGCCGGTTATTTTCATACAGCCCAATCGGCGGCCGGCCTGATTCAGGGATTTAACTGGGGCGAAGATCCGACCGGTCAAACGGGCAAATGGTATTATGCCGCCGCTGTCAGCGACGGACAAACGCTGTCGCTGTATCTGGCCAATATAACCGATGCTCAACCGCTGCAATGGGTCGCCCAGACCCATTTGACCGCCAGCGGCAGCCCCAACACGGCCCTGGCCAAAGGGACGGCCAGCGGCACTGATTGGCACGCCGGCGGCTGGTCGGTCGGACGCGGCCTCTACGACGGCCGTCATACCGACCGGGCGTACGGATTTATCGACGAAGTGCGCATCTCCGATGCGGCTCTCGGTGTGGATGAATTGCTGCTGAGCGGATCCAGTGCGCCCCTTATTCTCGTGGAACCGGTTTCGGTGACGCTTTTTGAAAGCGGATCGACATCTGCCGATATCTCCATCCGCCTGACAGAGCCGCCGCAGGCCGAGGTGTCCCTTGTACTGGACGAGCCGGCCCACGTGAAACAGGTTCTGCTGGCTCGCAGCGAGTTGACGTTTACCCCGACTCAATGGGCCGTGCCGCAGACGGTGCAGATCACGGCCATCGATGACGACCTGCTTGAAAGTGCCGAACATCGTGCCGAGCTGAGGGTTTACGTGAACAGTGCCGATGAGGCATTCAACGGCTTGGTGCTGGATCCGATTGAAGTGATTATTCTGGATAATGAATGCGGTGCGTGGGGCTATCTGTCGGCGGATTTGAATCAAGACTGCCGGGTCGATTTGGCCGATGTGGCGATGTTGGCTGACGAGTGGCTTTCCTGTTCGCTGCCCGATGAGCCAGCCTGCATCCGTTTTGATCCTGACACGTTATAAACGTCCAATGGAAGGCGACGACAATGACAGTTCATAAGAAATGGTATTATGCTTTACTTTGTGTGTTTCTCTGTCTGGCAGACTTGATTCCCAGCGTACAGGCGGCGTGGTCAATGAAACAAGCCCGGCTGATGACGCCGTGGGCCGGACAGGTCAATCCGGACGCGCCGCTGCCGGAGTACCCGCGTCCTCAGATGGTGCGCTCCCAATGGCTCAATCTCAACGGCCTGTGGCAATTTCAGCCCGGAACGGCTGACGAGCAGGCCCCCTTCGGCCAGACGCTGACCGATGAAATCCTCGTGCCGTTTCCCGTCGAGTCGGCTCTTTCCGGCGTGATGAGCCATTATGAGCGATTGTGGTATCGACGGGTCTTTGAGGTGCCTTCCGACTGGAACGGCCAGCGCATCCTGCTGCATTTCGGCGCGGTGGATTGGGAGGCCCAGGTGTACGTCAATGGCACAAGCCTTGGGATTCATCGCGGCGGCTACGATGCATTTTCGTATGATATTACCGACGTCCTGCTGCCCGACGGCCCGCAGGAGCTGATTGTGCGGGTCTATGACCCCACCAATAGCCGGGCTATCGCCTGCGGCAAACAAGACCTCAATCCGAGCGGCATCTGGTACACGCCTGCAACCGGCATCTGGCAGACGGTTTGGCTGGAGCCGGTGCCGCAGGAGGCCATTACATCGCTGACGCTGACGCCCGACGTGGACAACAATCGTCTGGCCGTAACGGTCGATGTGTCCGATTCGGCAGAGCATCTGATGGTTCAGGCCACCGCCTATTACAACGGCCAAGAGGCCGGCTCCGTCAGCGGCCCGGCTGGCCGGCCGATGTATCTGATGCTGCGAAACCCGCGCCTCTGGTCGCCGGACGATCCGTTTTTGTACGACCTGACTGTCACCTTGCAACGCGATGGCGCGATGGTCGATCAGGTGGACAGCTACTTTGGAATGCGCAAAATTGAAGTCAAGCCCGTCGACGGCGTCAATCGCATTTTCCTGAACGATGAATTTATCTTTCAAATCGGCCCGCTCGATCAGGGCTATTGGCCGGACGGCATCTATACGGCGCCCACCGATGAGGCGTTGAAGTGGGATTTAGAAATGACCAAGGCGTTCGGTTTCAATATGACGCGAAAGCACGTCAAGGTCGAGCCGGCACGATGGTATTACTGGGCCGATAAACTGGGGCTGCTGGTCTGGCAGGATATGCCCAGCCGACGCAGCTCAGGCTCATGGGACGAACGCGTGCAGTTTGAGCACGAACTGCGTCAGATGATAACTCAGCACCGCAACCATCCGTCGATTATTCTTTGGGTGGTGTTCAACGAAGGGTGGGGACAATACGATACCGTACGTGTTACTCAGATGGCCATGGCCCAGGATCCGTCGCGGCTGGTGACCTGCGCCAGCGGTTGGCATGACGCCGAAGTCGGCCATATCCTCGATTACCACAGTTACCCGCAGCCGGCCGCACCGGTTCCGACTGCCGGTCGGGCCTCGGTCAACGGCGAGTATGGCGGTATCGGGATGCGGGTCGAAGGGCATATGTGGGACCCGGCCTCGTGGGGCTATACGATGGTCGATAACGGCGATTCGCTGGCGGCTCTGTACGACGCCTATATCCAAATGCTGCAGTCCTACAAACAGGCCCCCGGCCTCAGCGCTGCCGTGTATACGCAGATCACTGACGTCGAGGTCGAGATCAACGGCCTGATCACCTACGACCGGCAAGTCATCAAGCCCGATGTTCAGCGTATCGCACACTCCAACCGGATGCGTTCGCGGACCTGGCAGACCCTTCTTGCCACTTCTGAACAAACCCCGCAGACGTGGCGCTATACGACTGAACAGCCTGTAAACAGCTGGTATGAGATCGGCTTTGATGACAGCGGTTGGCTCAGCGGCCCCGGCGGTTTCGGCACCGAAGGCACACCCGGCGCCATCGTCAGGACTGTCTGGAACACCGCGGACATCTGGCTTCGCAAATCCTTCAACCCCGGCCCGATTGACCCGCAAGACCTGGACAAATTGATCTTTCGACTTCACCACGACGAGGATGCCGAGATTTATATCAACGGCGTATTGGCCGCGTCGGTGTCAGGCTATACCACCGCCTACGTGCATCTGCCCGTCCGTGATGCCGCCCGTGCTGCGCTGATTGCCGATCAGGAAAATCTCATCGCGGTGCATTGCCATCAGACCATCGGGGGGCAATATATCGATGTCGGATTGGCGTTGGAATTTATCGAAGGGCAGGACGATCCCTGCGGCCCGTGGGGATACGCCCAGGCTGACATCAATCGCGATTGCCGCGTGGATATGCTGGATTTGGCGACCATGGCTGAGCACTGGCTGGGCTGTTCGCTGCCGTTGAATCCGGACTGCAGCCGATTAAACGGTCCCCTCGAGTATGATGTTGAGCTGCGCTGGGATGAGGACAGCGAACGAGTGGTGTTTCGTCCGTTAAGCGGCGGGGCGTGGTATCCTCGGCTGTTAATCCTCGACGACGGCACGTGGTTGTGTGCATACGATACCAACGCCGGTTCGCCAACGACCTATATTCGAGTATCGAGAAGTACCGATGCGGGGGATTCCTGGTCGTATCTGTCTACCGCTTCGTTCGGAACCGGCAACGCTGCCAATGCGGAGCTGATCCAGCTGCCCGATGGGGACATCTTGTGTGCGTATCGGCTCGTCAGCTGCCCGGACAAGACCCTGATGGTCTCACGCAGCGGCGACCGCGGTGCGACATGGCAGCAGTGGTCCACCATTGTCAGCAACACCGAAGGCGTCTGGGAGCCGCAGATGATTCGCAAAGACGACGGCCAATTGCTGGTTTTTTATGCCCAGGAGGCCGGAGCGGCCGGCACCGATCAGGTCATTGAAATGCAGCGTTCGGACGATAACGGCCGCACATGGCATTCGCCGCAGGTCATCAGCCGCACCCTCGGTTCCCGCGACGGGATGCCGGTGGCGACAATTCTGGACAATGGCGATATTTTGCTCGTGCTGGAAGGGCACGATATCGCTCGCAGCGGCCAGTTTGTAACCTGGTCGATTCGCAGTCAGGACGGCGGACAGAGCTGGGGACCGCGGCAGCCGGTCTATGCCCCCGAAAATGTCAACCATCGCGCCACGGCCCCGTATATTGCCGCCGTTGATTACGGGCCTGTGTTTGTCTCTTTTCAGACCGATGAACAGGGCGACGGCTTGTTTAAGCTCGGCCTCGACAGCAGCACCGACGGCGGATACACCTGGGCCGTCCAACCCAAGCCGTTTGGCCGCCATCCCGAAGAAGCGTACACCTGGAATTCCCTGATGGCCGAATCGCCGAATCTCCTTGTGGCCGCAACCAGTGCCTCAGGACCCTACGGGCCATCGATAAAAATCATCAAAGGAAGGATCGAAAGAAAACTCAAGTAAACGGCATATTTCGGAGCCTTGGGGTAAAGAGGCTGCCGACTATTTTGCGCAACCTGCGATTTTGCCTGCTGTTAGGTGTTTTTCCATCGAGTGCGTTGACAATCGGTGTCATTCGGCTAAGATGCCTTTTTGTAAATGATTCCTTTGGTCAATGACGGAGACATTATGGCAGGTAAAGGATTTACGCATCTTCATCTGCATACGCAATATTCCCTTTTGGATGGAGCGATCCCTGCCGAGCGGCTGTTTAATCGCTGCAAAGAGCTGGGGATGGACGCCGTGGCAATCACCGATCACGGCAATATGTTCGGTGCGGTGGATTTTTACATCAAGGCCCAAGCCGCCGGCGTCAAGCCCATTTTGGGGATGGAGGCCTACATTGCGCCGGAAAGCCGCTTTGAGCGTCAAAAAGGCGGCGGCGTCAAAGAGAACGCCTACCACCTGCTTCTATTGGCCGAAAATCTGACCGGCTATCGCAACTTAATGAAGCTCAGCAGCCTCGGCTACATGGAGGGGTTCTATTATCGCCCCCGCATCGATAAAGCCCTGTTGGCCGAGCTGAACGACGGGCTGATCTGCACGACCGCCTGCATTGCCGGTGAAGTGCCGGTCGCGCTCAAGCGGTATGATGTGGCCGCAGCTGAAAAAGCGGTCGATGAGTATTTGAAGATTTTCGGTTCCGAACGCTTCTTTCTCGAAATCCAGCAGCACGACGGTGACGACAGCCCCCACGTGCGGCCGATGATGATTGACCTGGCCCGCCGCAAAGGGGTCGGTCTGGTGGCGACCAATGATGTGCATTTTCTCAATGCCGAGGATTTCGAGGCCCACAATGCCCTGTGCTGCATCAGCACCGGCAAAAAGGTCACCGACCCGGATCGGATGACCTACCCGCCGAGCGTCTATCTGAAAAGTCCCCACGAAATGCGCTCGATGTTTACCGATGTGCCCGAGGCGTGCGACAACACGCTGTGGATTGCCGAACGCTGCAATGTTGAGTTGGACTTGACCACCCGCCACGCGCCGGTTTATACGCCCGAGAATGGCCAGAGCGCCGAGGAGTATCTGCGCGACCTGGTCTATCAAGGCGCCAAGAAACTCTACGGCAAAATCACCGACCCCATCCGCGAACGCATCGAACGCGAACTGAATGTCATCATCGGCAAAGGCTTTGCCAGTTATTTTCTAATCGTCTGGGACGTGTGCAACTTCGCCCGCCGCAACAATATTCCTGTTGGCGCCAGAGGCAGCGCTGTCGGCACGGTGGTCGGCTATTGTCTGGGCATCTGCGATGTCGATCCGATTCATTACGACCTGCTGTTTGAGCGGTTTATGGACCCCGAGCGAAACGAAATGCCCGATATTGATATCGACATTTGTCAGGACAGCCGGCCGCGAACGCTCGAATATGTCCGCAAAAAATACGGCCAAATCGCCCAGATCATCACCTTTGGTACGATGAAGGCCAAGGCCGTCATTCGCGACGTTTGCCGCGTGCTGGATGTGCCGCTGGCTGAGGCGGATCGGTTGGCCAAGCTGGTGCCGAACGAATTAAAGATGACCCTCGACAAAGCGCTCGAAGTGGAGCCGGAACTGAAAAAGGCTTATGAGGAAAACGAACAAACCCGCCGCGTAATCGACATTGGCCGCCGTCTGGAAGGGCTGGCCCGCCATGCGTCAGTGCACGCCTGCGGCGTCGTTATCGCCGATGAGCCGCTGACCAATTTCCTGCCGTTGTACAAGCAGCCCAACTCCGACGATATCATCACGCAGTTTGAAGGTCCGACGGTCGAAAAGGTCGGCCTGCTGAAGATGGATTTTCTGGGTCTTAAGACCCTCAGTATCATTCAGCGGGCCCTCGATTTAATCAGAGACATTCACGGCAAGACCATCGAGATTGATAAAATCGACATTACCGACCAAAACGTCTTTCGCAACATCTTTGCCGCCGGTCGTACCAAGGGTGTCTTTCAGTTTGAATCCGGCGGCATGCAGGACTTGCTGATGAAACTCCGCCCCGACCGGCTGGAGGACCTTATCGCCGCCAATGCCCTGTATCGCCCCGGCCCGATGGCGCTGATTCCCGACTACATCGACCGCAAGCACGGCGCCACGTGGGAGGTGCCGCATCCGATTATGCGCGAAGTCCTCGAAGAGACCTTCGGCATTATGGTCTATCAGGAACAGGTGATGCGGATTTGCAACCGGCTCGGCGATATCCCCTTGCGCCAGGCCTACGCCCTGATTAAAGCCATCGGCAAAAAAAAGTTAAACGTGATTGCCGCCGAGAAAAAACGCTTCATCGAAGGCTGTGTCAAAAAAGGCCTCACGCAAACGCAGGCTGAGGAAATCTTCGACCTGATTGAACGATTCGCCGGCTATGGCTTTAACAAAAGCCATGCAACGCGTTATTCCTTTGTTGCCTATCAAACCGCGTGGCTGAAGGCCTATTATCCGGTCGAGTATATGGCCGCCTTGCTGACCTACGAAATGGGCAACACCGAGAAGGTTGTTGAGTACATTGGCGAGTGCCGCGACATGGGCATCGATGTCCTGCCGCCGGATATCAACGACAGTTTTGTTGATTTTACCGTCATTTATGACCGCGAACACGGCCGCAAAGAGACCAAAGGCCTCATCCGTTTTGGCCTGGCTGCGGTCAAAGGCGTCGGCGAAAAGGCCGTCGAGCAGATTATCGCTGCGCGGGAAAAAATCGGCCGGTTCAAAAACCTGTTTCATTTCTGCGAAAATGTCGATCTGAGGGCGGTCAATAAACAGGTCATCGAGGCCCTGATCAAGGCTGGGGCGTTTGACAATCTCGGCGGCAGCCGAGCCCAGATGATGGCCGGGCTGGAATCCGCCATGCAGGTCGGCGCCTCGATGCAAGCGGATGCCCAAAGCGGCCAGATGAACTTCTTTGCCGCCGGCCTGTCCGATGAGGACGAGGCGGTTGTCCCCAGTTTGCCCGATGTGCCCGCCTGGCCGGAAACCCAGATGTTGACCTACGAAAAAGAGGTGCTGGGTTTTTATGTGACCTGCAACCCGCTCAGCAAGCACGCCGACCTGATCGATGCCTATTCGACCCTGCACACCAACCAACTCAGCACCAAACAGGAAGGCCGCGAGGTGGTTATCGGCGGACTGATCACCAAAATCCGCAACATCGTCACCAAAAACGGACGCAATGCCGGCGCTAAAATGGCGGTCTTCGAGCTGGAAGACCTGCAGGGCAAATGCGAAGTGGTCTTGTTTCCAAAAACACTCGAAAAATTCGGCCATTTGATGGAAGTGGACAAAATCGTCTTTGTTCGCGGCAAGGTCGATTGCAAACGCGAGACGCCCAATCTGCTTTGTGAAGAATTGTACGCCCTCGAAGAGGTTACCGACAAACTGGCCGCTCGCGTCTGGATTCGTCTGCTGCCCCTCAACATTACGGAAGAGAACATCCGCCGAATCGCCACGCTGTGTCAAACCCATCGCGGCAAAAGCCCCGTCCAGATCAGCATCCAGACCGCCGGCGGCTGGCGAATCATTGCGGCAGCCGACAAAAGCCTCAGCGTTCGGGCGGAGGCGGATTTCTGCCGAAAAATCGGTGCCGTTGTAGGTCGCGAAAACGTAGAGCTGATGCGAAACTGACCTGCGTGCGAGTAGAAAAAAACAAAAAATGAGGTTTTTTTGAAAAAAAACACTCTGTTTGTTTGATTTTTGCCTAACTTTCGGCTATAATTTCCTTATTGCGGGCCAACCCTGCGTTTTGGCCCGTAAAATATGAAAAAAATGCCAAAAGATAGATAAAACAGGGCAAAAATAAGAGGACAAAGCGGGGACAAGCAAGGCAAAAAGGGAGAAAGGCCGTTTTTCTGCGCCCGACAGTCGGATGAGGTAATGGAGGGTCTGACGCCTCGGGTGTGAGGGTTTTGAACTCGTCACTCGGCGGCCATTATCCGCACGGGAAAAAGGGGGGTATTGTCCCTTGCTTTTTGGATTTTTCGGACAAGTATCAACTGTTTTGTAAGAAGAAGGAGCATGTCAAATCATGGCAACACACACAACACATCTTACCCCAATGCCCCACTCTCCTGCTGAGGCTAAGTCGATCGCAACGGCTATCTTGGGGCGGCTGAGGCGGTATCGCCCCCTCAATCGCCAGCAACTTCGGGACTATGTGAAGGTCTTTTTGAAACTGTCCGTGCCGGACCGGCGATTGTGTCCGGGGCACAGCAGCCCAATGGATTACCTTTGGCACAGTTATAATACCGACTTTGCCGTTGAGCCGCCGATCAACGGGGATTGTCTGGTCTGGGCCAATCGCGGCGGCGGTAAAACCCAACTGGCGGGGGTGGCTACGCTGCTCGAGGGGCTGTTCAAGCCCGACTGCCAAACGCGGATGCTGGCCGGGTCGCTTGACCAGGCCCATCGAATGTATGATTATTTTGCTGCGTTTGTCCAGTGCGGTTTTGAAGAATTCGTCGCGGGCAAGGTCCTGGCCCAATCCTGTCGGTTCAAAAACGGTGCGACCGTCGAGGTGCTGCCGCAATCAGCGGCGGCCATACGCGGCCGACACATCCACAAGCTTCGCTGCGACGAGATGGAACTGTTTGATGATCAGTTGCTGGCCGCGGCCCAGTTTGTCACTCGCAGCGACCACCGCCTGCGCGGCGCAATGGAGATGCTCAGCACCCTGCATCGCCCGTACGGTCTGATGCAGCGGCTTGTTGAGCAGGCCGAGCGGATCGGTATGCCGATGTTTCGCTGGTGTGTATGGGAAGTCATAGAACGGTGTCCGCCGGAGCGAAGCTGCAGCCGTTGTCCGTTGTCAAATGATTGCCGCGGTGTGGCGCGTCGGGCAGACGGCTATCTGGCCATTGACGACTGTATCAGTCAAATGCAGCGTTCCAGCCGGGCCGGTTTTGAGGCCGAGATGCTCTGCCTGCGGCCCAGTCTCGAAAACGCTGTCTTTGCCGAGTTCGACCCGGCCGTACACGTTGGGCCGGTAGATTACCAGCCGACCCTGCCGCTGTATCGTGCGATAGATTTTGGGTTTGTCAACCCCTTTGTGTGTCTTTGGATTCAGACCGATCAAACCGGTCGGGTGTTTGTGATTGATGAGTATGTGTGCCGGCGCAAAACCATTGCCGAGCATGCTGCTTTTATCAAAGCGCACACGCCGTGCGCCTCGACTCAGGTTGCCGGCACATTTTGCGATCCTGCCGGGGCCGGGCGTAATGACATTACCGGCACTGGTGCTGTTCACGAACTGGCAGCAGCCGGTATTCGTGCCACGTGGCGCAAAAGTCGTATTCTCGAAGGCATTGAGAAAATCCGCGTCGCCTTGCGTGCCGGCGACGGAACCGGTCGCCTGACCCTCTCGCCGCGGTGTGTCCGGCTGATTGAGGCGTTGCGTTGTTACCATTATCCCGCCGGCGGGGCAGGTGTAACCGAACTGCCCGAAAAGGACGGCCTGCACGACCATCCCATCGATGCCCTGCGGTACTTCTTTGTCAACGTTGCCTCGGCCGCTGCACCCCGCAAACACCGGTATTAATCTCTCAAAGACTTCCCTTGTCAGGGCGCTATTCCTGCGGCCAGGGTACGTTTACAGCAGAAACGGATCGTAAAAAAACGGGTCCAGCGGCATCGATTCAATTTCGTCCAGCGCTTCGGGATAGCTGAACTTTAGGACCGTCGGTTTGGCCAGCCGCTTGTAGTCGGCCATCGCCATCCGAATTGCCCGATCATGACTGCCGGCACAAAAAACAATCTCCTTGTCTCTGGCAAGGCTCTTGTCCATCAGGGTCGGCAAATGGTACAGGCTGCCGAACGGTTATCTATGCCGCTTAGAGTGGATATGGATACAGCGGATAGCCGTAAGGCGGCGGCGATGTTCCATAATCCGATCGGATTATGAAACTAAGAATCAACATCAGCGCGACCAAAATCCCGATCGCCAGTGCAGCCCAAAACCGGGGTTCATGAACCAGCTGGCGAAGGTGCGACTTCATGGTGTGCCGGTCGGGCCAATGCAAACGCCGTAAATGGACCCTGTGCGTCGTCATATTCCGACCTTTCAATTGAAATGCGCTTGTTATCTATTTTATACTACGTCAGCAAAAAAAGCAAGTTGGCGATTTCCCCCAAAAAACAGACGTTGCCTGCAGGGTTTTTCAATGGTATACTCTTCATTTTTGCAAAAGAAATGAGTTTTTGGATGGATGCTATGACATTAGATATTGCCGAACAGGTTAAACTGCTCAAGCGCGGCACGGTAGAGGTGTTTCGTGAGGATGAACTGGCCTGGCGTCTGGCCGAGGCGGCCAAAACCGGCCGTGCCCTTCGGGTCAAACTCGGTATGGACCCAACCGCCCCGGACATTCACCTCGGCCATACGGTAGTGCTTCGTAAGTTACGTCAATTTCAGGATTTAGGTCACAAGGCCGTGTTGATTATCGGCGATTATACCGCGCGTATCGGCGATCCGACCGGTCAGAACACCACCCGTCCGATGCTCACAGCCGAGCAAATCAAGGCCAACGCCCAGACCTATTTTGAGCAGGCCGGCAAGGTTCTCGATATGTCGCCGGCCAAGGTCGAGGTACGCTGCAACAGCGAATGGCTGGCGAATTTACGCTTGGCTGATGTGATTCAATTGACCGCCTCAATGACCGTAGCGCGCATGCTTGAGCGAGATACATTCGATGTGCGGTACAAAAAGGGCGATCCGATCGGGATTCACGAGTTTTTGTATCCTTTGATGCAGGGGCAGGATTCCGTTGCTATTCGAAGCGATGTGGAGCTGGGCGGCACCGATCAGACTTTTAACAATTTGGTGGGACGTGATTTACAGCGTTTGGCCGGGCAGCCGCCGCAGATTGTCATTACGATGCCGATTCTGGTGGGGCTGGACGGCGTACAAAAAATGAGCAAATCCAAGGGCAACTATATCGGCGTGACCGATTCGCCCTCGGAGATGTTTGGCAAGACGATGAGCATCCCCGATGATCTGATGGAAAACTACTTTACGCTGTTGACTGATGTGCCGGTCGAGCGAATCAAGACGTTGGTTGACCCGTCGCAAACTCATCCCAAACAGGCCAAAGTTATCTTGGGCAAGCTGGTTGTCGAGCAGTTTTACGGCAAAGAAGCCGCCGAGGCGGCCGCAGCGGAATTTGATAAGGTCTTTGCACAAAATCAACTGCCCGACCAGATGCCAGAGGTGGCCCTCTCATCCGCTCCGATTGCCGCGGCCAAACTGCTGGTGCAATGCCATCTTGTTCAAACCGGCGGCGAAGCCAAGCGGGTTATCAAGCAGGGCGGTCTGCGGATTGACAACGTCAAAATTGACGACCCCAATCGTGAAGTGAACCCTCAAGAGGGTATGGTCGTACAGGTAGGAAAGAGGAAGTTTGCCAAATTGAAGGTAAAATAGAATAATGGAACAAAAAAGTCGAGTTTGCATTAAAAATAGGCAATTCGGCACTTTATAAGATGGAGAACAGGATGATACTACCAAATGTCAAAGACCCCGATCGTTATGTGGGGCTGTATGTAGTGGATTTCAATGACCATAGCCAAGTCGGTTTGACGACCGAGCAGGTTGCTGAGGTACTGGACAGTGAGTCCGCGGGAAACCTGCGGGTGTACAAGATTCATCGGGCTTTTCCGGACGGCCGTCTGGAATTGAAAGGGGTCTGCCCGGAGGTCTTTCAGATGGAAGCGGGGATGTTCTTTTATGCGCGGGATGAAAAGGTCGCGCGTGAGGATTTTGAGCGTTTATGTCGGCTGGCCGAGTCCACTTTGCCGCCGGCACGGGCCAAGGTTTACTTGTCGTCCGATAACAACGGCGGTTTTGTAACCGCCTTAATCTATCCGGCTGAATATGACGAACAGTTCAGCCGATGGCTGCTGGATATCGGCTACCGGACGCTGGGGGCTGTTGAGGGGGGAACCGCTGCAGTGGGGCGGTATTATGACGGCACGTGGGATGTTCTCGAGAAAAAGCAGCTTTGGCCGGCCGAGACTGTGACATTGTTAAATACCCAGACGGTTCCAAAAACGAACCGACAGGTGGGAATGTGAGGAAGGTTCCGGTCAATAAACAGCGATGTTTGGGCTTTTTAGCGGGCGGAATTGTTACGTTTTTGAACAAAAAAGTTCCGCCAATCCCGTTGCATACGCAGAATTTCCGAGTGAGTGCGAAAAAAATCGGGATACGTTTTGGCGAGAATATTCGTCGTTTTTGGCGTAAAAAATGGGTTTTTCCGCGGCATTAAAGATTTCAACAGGCTAAATCGAGCGGTGTTTAGGTAAAAATTCCATATCGTGGATTTTTTACTTGTACTGCAAATAAAAGTCTAATATAATCACATCAGTCTTCGGGGATATGGTAATTTGTAGAACCTGAATTCGTGACGAATACGGAAA
>MTKW01006933.1_pt2 | contig 13793 bp, 12 predicted proteins | sample 1042761 | NCBI WGS metagenome assembly MTKW01 (sample SAMN06205366, study PRJNA360243) | anaerobic digester metagenome | biome: Wastewater treatment plant; feature: Anaerobic digester sludge; material: sludge; isolation source: anaerobic digester fed with sludge from wastewater treatment plant ...
TCCAAAAGTTTAGTTAATGCGTCTGCTCCTAACCTGTAACTAATAGCTACTATGTCAGGTTTTTCATTTTCAATACTTTCAATAAGCTTATTTATAGGTACAGCTGCGCCTAAATTAACTACTTCATAACCTTCTCTTTTTGCCAATTCTAAAAAATTAAGTATTCCAGCAATGTGCACATCTATGCCTATCGAAGCAGCTAATATTTTCTTCATCATTCACCCTCCTCAACAAACTTTATTATGTCTTCAATGCTTTTGCCTTTTAGACCTAAATCTTCAACAGTTCTTCCAATCTTCCAAAAATTGCCGTCTAACATCACGTTTGCTATATTTATCATAGAATCAATTATTGGAGTATCGACACCAAATTCCTTACCAAATGATGATATTGGGACCAAACTCATCGGTACATCTTCTAAAAGATATCTATTATTTAAACTAGTTGGGGCGTAAATTCCTCTATAGCCTTCGTTATTACGTATCGCTTCATATAAAGTATTCCCTTCAACATCATAGGCATAACTAAGCCATTCTTTAGCAGTCAAAGGTTCCGCATTAAAAAGTTTCATCACATTACATCTTTCTTCATCAATTATTTCAAGAACTTTTGCAACAGAAGGAGAAATACCCTCAAAATAGAACTCAAATTTACCCGCAGTTGTTTCAACTCTAGCGGCATTTAAAATTAATGTGGCAGGATGAAAAACAACTGCTATATTATTAAAACTAGTATATATGATACTTTTAACAATATCAAATTCGGGCATGACCTGTAACAATATTTCCGCCAATTCAGGATTTCTAGATGCTGGTAAGGCAGAAACTGGCACGGCATTTTTTATTCTAAAAATTCTTGTAACTCCTGGATTAGACATTCGAGAAGCAAAAATAAAGGTTTGGGCTTCGGCTATAATAACATCTTTTTTTAGTCCTTTACTTTTCAAAACATTATAAAACTCTAGAGCACCACCTGTTCTGCCAGGATTCAGTACAATTATTTGTCCATCTTCAAGAAAAGGTACCATCTTTTCAGCTAATTCTTTATGAGCAAAAGCTGGAACTACTATTAAAATCAATTTTCTTCCTTTTATCGCTTCATCTATCTTCGTGGTTGCAAAAGAAATTTTATATTCTCCCTCAACAACTGAACCTTCTATCTTTATTGAACGTGTCTGAATTATAGGATATATTCTTCTTCTTGATCTATTAAAAAGACTAACATCAAACCCCTTCATAGCTAAATAACCTGCCAAAGCTTGTCCTCCATTTCCAGCACCAACTACAGATATTTTAATCATATTTTCATCTCCTTTCAAAACAAAGAACCAGAAAAATAATAGATTAGTAACACAATATTTTATCATAATTATGTTACAAAATTTCTTCACAAATTCTATAAATAGCCTATAATATTTTCTAAATCATACCTTTAGAGCAGGGTCGCTGATAAAATTTTTCACAAATAATTAACTAGTTTGTATTACTGTTTTTATTATATCAAGATAATATTGATAATGATTGAATTATAAAATTAGTATTTGAATTTATAATGTGTCCGGACGGAGCCTCCCACCTTTCTCGATACAATTACCTAAAAGTTTAAAGAAATTAGAATTAGTGAAGATTACAATTAAGAATTTTGAAATTTCAAAAAATATGTATAAATTTGCGAAAAAGGAGGAAATAATCAATGGTAGCAAAAAATGAGTTTTTAGGCACCGAAAGCATTGGAAAATTAATGTTCAAGCTGACACTTCCAGCTATAGCTGCACAGATTATTAACATGTTATATAACATTGTTGATAGGATATATATAGGCCATATGCCAGAAGTAGGAGCACTCGCTTTGACAGGATTGGGGGTAACTTATCCCCTTATTATTGCCATATCTGCATTTTCTGCTTTAATTTTTATGGGTGGAACTCCTCGGGCATCTATAAAAATGGGTGAAGGTGATTATGAAGGGGCAGAAAAAATAATGGGCAACAGTTTTATCCTTCTTGTCATCATTTCAATTATATTAACCGTTTTAGGATTAATATTTGATAGGCAGCTTCTCATGCTATTTGGTGCGAGTGAAAATACAATCGAATACGCATATAACTATATGCAAATCTATCTACTTGGAACTATTTTTGTTCAGTTAACTCTTGGTATGAATTCATTTATAACTGCCCAAGGATTTGCAAAAACTGGTATGTACACTATTTTAATTGGGGCAGGACTAAACATAGCTCTAGACCCACTGTTTATATACACTTTCGGTTGGGGTGTACAAGGAGCTGCTATCGCTACTGTTATATCTCAAGCAGTTTCGACAATATGGGTCATATCCTTTCTAAGAAGCGATAAAAGTGCCTTAAAGCTTAAAAAAGAACATTTCAAATTAGAAAAAGAAATTGTTCTTCCTATTTTTTCTTTAGGAATGGCACCTTTTATAATGCAATTCACAGAGAGTATATTATTTTTTAGTTTCAATTTCTCTTTATTGAAATACGGAGGAGACGTAGCTGTCGGCTCAATGGCAATACTCTCAACATTAATGATGTTTGCCATGTTCCCGCTTATGGGCTTTACTCAAGGAGCTCAACCGATTATTAGCTATAACTTTGGAGCAAAAAAACCAGAAAGAGTTAAAAAAGCATTTAACTTGTTATTATCTATATGTTTAATATACTCTGTAACTTTCTGGGCTCTTGTCATGGCATTTCCGGATTTTTTTGCGGGTATTTTTACCAATGATTTGGCATTAAAAGAATTCACTGTTTGGGCAATGCGTATATATATGGCAGCCCTTGTACTGATGGGAGCACAAATTGCATGTCAACAAACATTCATCGCAATTGGTAATGCTAAAACATCCCTTTTTTTAGCTTTGCTAAGAAAAGTTATTTTACTTATCCCTTTGATATTCATTTTACCTATGTTCTTTGAAAACAAAGTTATGGCTGTCTATCTTGCAGAACCAGTTTCTGATACTATCGCTGTAATTGTTACAATATCTATGTTCATTGTTCAATTTAGAAAATCTTTAAAAGAGATAGAGACTGAAAAGCCTGAAAAAATCAAAGAAGAATATCAACACCAAGAAACCTAACAAAGTATACTTACTAAATATAATTTAAAAAGACGCCTGTAAGGGCGTCTTAATTATTTTATTTGTCTATGATTTCTTTAAATGAAAAACAACTTATATTAATATTATTGTTATAGAATATAAATATATTTTATAACTATATTTTTTTAATTTTTTTCGGTAAGGATACCGAAAAATCAGTCAAGAACTACAGACTTTGTATTTATTTTATATTCAAAAGCTCTTTTTATAATTTGTACATATTTAAAAACTTAATTTTAGGGGGTATGTTATGCCTATAACTTTTAACAAAAAATCAAAAATATGGTATTTGGAAACTCAGAACATGGGCTACGTTTTTGGATTAGACAATTTAGAAAAGTTAAAAAATTATTATTGGGGTCCTAAACTTCCTAGGCTTGAAGATTATCCTACTGATAAGGATTATATAGTTACTGACAGATACTCTTGGAACCATGAATTTTCAACAAGGTCTGAAAACAACCATGTTGAACATTGTCTGAAAGTTGAATACTTTGATGGAGTTAGAGATGTAATTTTAAACTATGAAAACTATATAAATGAAGATAACTTATTAATTGTCTCACTTATTGATGCATATTATGGATTGCGAGTAAGGTTGTTCTATCAATTAATTGAAGAATACGATATTATTGAACGCTGGATAGAAGTTGAAAATTCTTCATTAAAACCTATAAAAATTGAAGACATAAAGTCCGCATCAGTATATCTTGAAAATGAAAAAACCGCTAGATTAAATTATTTATGTGGCATGTGGGCTAATGAATTTTGTCTAAGATCTGAAGAAATAAATGAAGGAAAAAAGGTTTTAGAAAGTAGAGTAGGAAACACTGGTCCTTATCTTAATCCTTATTTTTCAATAGATTATGAAGCAAAAGAAGACAAAGGAAGAGTATATTTTGGTTTGCTTGGTTGGAGCGGGAACTGGAAAATAGTTGTCCAAAAAAGAATATATGAACGAATAGCAATTGTTGCTGGTATTAACGATTGGGATTTCACATACTTACTAGAACCTTCTCAAAGTTTCATTACGCCTAAACTCATGATTGGTTTTTCAAATGAAGGATTTTCAAAAGCTAGTCAAAATTTACATCATTATCAATTGGATTATATCCTACCGCAAGACAAGGCGCATAAATTACGAAAAGTATTATACAACTCCTGGGAGGCTACCACTTTTAATGTTAACGAAGAAAATCAAAAACAATTAGCTCAAAAAGCTGCTCAAATAGGTGTAGAATTATTTGTAGTTGACGATGGTTGGTTTGGTAAAAGAAACAGTGACAATGCTGGACTAGGCGATTGGTATGTCAATCCTGAAAAGTTTCCTAAAGGTTTGAAACCTTTAATCGACTATGTCAAATCACTTGGAATGGATTTTGGTATATGGGTAGAACCTGAAATGGTGAATCCTGATAGCGATCTATACAGAAATCATCCTGATTGGGTAATAAATTTTCCAAACAGACCCAGGACTGAACAGAGAAACCAACTTATTTTGAATTTAGCTAGAGAAGATGTTAAAGAATACATTAAAGAATTTATGGATAAGCTATTGACAGAAAATAATATAGATTTTATAAAATGGGATATGAACAGACACATATTTGAATCGGGTTGGCCAGAAGTAGAACCAAATAAGCAAAGGGAGATTTGGGTAAGATATGTATGGAACCTATATGATATTTGGAACTATTTAAGAAAAAAACATCCGCATGTAACTTTTGAATGTTGTTCTAGTGGTGGCGGTAGAGTGGATTTAGGAATTTTAAGGTATGCAGATCAAGTATGGACCAGTGACAACACAGATCCTTTTGATAGACTAGAAATTCAAGAAGGATTTTCTTATGCTTATGCCCCAAAAATAATGATGGCGTGGGTTACTGATTGGGGAGGAAAAGATAAATATCCACTAGAATATAGATTTCACTCGGCTATGATGGTATCTTTGGGAATTGGGGCAGATTTGAAGAAGTTTACGCCCGACGATTTTGCTATCGCCAAAAAACAAGTTCAACTATATAAGGAAATCCGAGATATAGTTCAGGAAGGATTCCAATACCGCCTTTCCTCAGTCAACAAGGAAAGATATTTTGCAGTTCAATATCTTACTAAAGATAAAAATGAGGGAGTAATTATTTATCTAAGAAATCCAAGAAGGTTTGGATTGTTTGATAGAGTAAATATAAAACTTAAAGGATTAGAAGATAATTATCTCTATGGTATTTATGAAGGAATAAAAGATGAGGAAAAAGAAATTATTCAATTAACGGGCAAAGCATTTAAAGAAAGAGGCTTTATAATTGAGGATTCATACCTAGATTTCTTTTATAATGGAAAATCTCCCCTCTTTTACAGTAGAATCTTAAAAGTAAAAAAAATCGATTAATGTCTTTTTAATTTTTGTAATATAAAATACAAGCGGAAACTTATATTTAATCTCTGAAGATTTTCTAAAATAATCATTTGAATTTATAATGGGTCCAGGGCGAAGCCCTCTCCCTTCCTTGGTACAAGTACCGAAAAGTCAAGAAAATTCATGATTAGTGAAGATTAGAACTGAGTAGGTATTTTGTAAAAAATCAATTCTAAAAAATTATAATAAGAATTTTGAAATTTCTAAAGACAGTACAGTATCTATATATATAAATGGAGGTGGATATATATGAAAAGATTTTCTATGCTCATTTTTGTTATGGTGTCAGTTTCTTTGAGTTTTGCTTTAGATTTGGTAGGAGGTATTAGTTACAACACCTATAATTTTGACTTCTTTTCGAATGATGAATTAATAAGTCTTTTTTCAGAAGAAATAAATAAAAGTATGGAAAACGGTTGGGGTGGATATGCCGGTGTTGGACTAGGAGGAAATATCGGCATTGAAATTGGTGCTGACCTCTTTAATAGTAAATATGAAAGTCCAGCTGATCAACAACCTGTTATATCTGTTGCACAATCTACTTTTGGACCTTATGCTGCTTTAAAAGTTAAAGCAAATGCCCCACTGTTGCCTATTAGTCTAGATTTAAAAGCTGCAGTTGCTTATTATTCAAATGAAACAACCTCAAAAGGAGAAATTTTGTGGGGACCTCTAACAGGTACCGCAGATTTATCTGGTTTAAAATTTAAAGGTCTTGGATACTTAATAGGTGGTGGATTAAATCTTAACATTACAAGGAGTCTAAATTTATCTTTTAACGGAACCTATAGAATTGCTAAGCTTCCCCTTACAGAGGTTAAAAATATTGAAGGAGCTTACGAAGCATACGAAGGTGAAGAAAAAGTTGTAGTAGACTTATCTGGTTTGCGAATAGGGGCAGGTCTATCCTTAGAATTTTAATTGCAATTTGTGTATAAAATAAAAAGATGGAGTTATAAGATTTAACTCCATCTTTTTATTTGAAAGGATTCTGTGGTGGCGGCGAAGAGATTCGAACTCTTGACACTACGGGTATGAACCGTATGCTCTAGCCAACTGAGCTACGCCGCCAAAAAAAACCGACTACCACATAAAATGGTAGCGGGGGTAGGATTTGAACCTACGACCTTCGGGTTATGAGCCCGACGAGCTACCAGACTGCTCCACCCCGCACCGAGTAAAAAACTAATTCATTTAAAAAGATTACTAAAGTGGTGCCGAGAGTCGGAATCGAACCGACACGGGTGTCTCCACCCAGTGGATTTTAAGTCCACAGCGTCTACCAGTTCCGCCATCTCGGCGTTATCCTGTAATAAAGTGTATCATAAAAAGAGCTTTTTGTCAAGGATTTTTTTTGAATTTTATAGCAACTTCATGTATAATTAACTAGGATTAAAAGAACTAATAATTATCATAAAGGAGAGTAAATTACATGAGTAGACCTAAATTTTTTGATAAACTATGTCTCACCACTACGTTAGTTATTTTTTTTACTATAGCTATCTTTTCTTCTCAAGTCTACACACCGCCAAAAGATCTCTATCAAATTGAGAGTCCACATTACAAGTTTGTTTTCGAAAAAGATCTGTATTATTTTTATGAAGAAATAAATGATTATGCCGACAACTATATACCTCATATAGATTTTTTTTTGGAACGAAACCTGGTAAAATAACGGTATATATATTAGATGACGTCGATTTTACAAACTCTTTTGCTTTACCTTCCACTAATATCATCAGGCTTTACGTTAATCCACCCAAAGATTTCTTAGCACTGGGTGGAAATGTAGAAGATTGGAGTAGATTTGTTTTTTCTCATGAATTAACTCATATTTTTTACGGCAACGATGTCCGGGATCCACTTATATCTTGGATTCCTAGTCAATTAATCAAAAATACTTTAAATATAATACATCAACCAAGTTACTTACAGGAAGGATTGTCTATATATATGGAAAGTAAGCAGTTTGGAGGAAGATTCGAGGATGATCTTTTTAATATGTATCTTAAAGCAGAAATATTAAGTAATGAATTCCCTAGGTACTATTTGGGAACTGGCTCAAATGTCGAGGAATGGAGTCCAGCGGGTTTTAACTACATGTATGGAACCATTTTAGTAAGAGCAATAGCAGATAATTATGGAGAGACTACTTTAAGAGAGATTATCAATATTTTAGATAGAAAGATTCTTAGTAATATCAGCGAAGCTTTTCACTATGTAACTAACGACGATTGGGATTCTTTTTTGAATGACATTAAACAAGAGTACTTGGTCCAATATGATCTTTTATCGGATAAGGGATATAGAATCTCTTGGTTTAAAATTAATGAAACATATCGAGACACTAGTAACTTAAGAACCGACGGCAAATCAATCTATGGATACTTAGAAATGCCCGATAAACCCAATGGAATTTACAAAAACGATAAATTACTAAAAAAAGGTATAAGAGAATTTGATGTTAATGGAAAAGGAGATTTAGTATACTTAACTACCACTTACAATTACGGCTATTATACCAACAAATTGTATTATGAATGTAATTCTGGCAATTGTAAAAAACTTGTTGATGAAAGGGTTAGTACCTTTTCTTTCATAGGGAATGATCAAATAGCATATTCAAAATTACAAAATGGTTTATGTGCTATGTATTTGTATAATATAAAAACTGGCGAATCTGATAAAATTATTAATTACGGGAAGTATGTAATTAATTCAATTACATATGATAAAAGTCAACAAATTATTTATTTTTCTGCAAATTACAAAAATCAAACTGACATATATGCGTACAATTTAAATAATAATAATTTAACTCAAATAACTAATGATAATGCAAAAGAATTGCAATTGTACTTTCTCGATAATTGCCTTTATTATTCTGCCAATTATGTTGATGAAATATACAATATTTTTTGCTTTAATCTCGAAAATCAGGAAGTTAATCAACTCACTTACTATCTTATAGGTGCTTTTAATCCCATTGTGTTAAACAATGTACTTTATCATTTAGTTTATGATTATGAAGGATACCATCTGACTTATCTAGATTTAAATAATATACAAGATGAAAAATTAAACTCCATCGTTATTAATAGCGTTCCTAAAAATCTCATTGAATTTGAAAATAATGTTATAGCTTCACAATCTGAAAAAGATCTTAAAAAATTTACCTCAGAAAAATTTTATTTTCTTCCTTATCCTTACTTATCAGTTGATATAGAAGAAAATATATATTATGGAGCTGGTACTATATTTTTAAGTGATGCACTAAATTATTCTGGAATGATCCAAGTATATACTGATAATAACCAGTTTTATGCAGACCTTGGTTTGACGTTTGATTACTTCACAACAAATACTGTTGTACTAAGTCTAGCAAAAGACTATATTACCAGTTATTTTTCTATTGCAAACACTCATTTATGGCACATAAACAAGGATATTAATTCATTAGTCGAGGCAAATTTGGAACTTTCTAACTCATCAATATCATCATACGGTGTAAAAACTTATTCTTTGGTTGGACCATACAGTATAAATAGCTACAATGTCTATGACTTCGGATTAAATCTATCATATTATTCAGATACTGGATTTATAGCAGTGATTGATAAACCCTTTGTAGTATTTAACACTAAGATAACTCCATATGTAGGCTATCAAACAGATGATATCTATGTAGGCAGTAATATAGATAAAATTCTATGGAGACCTTATATTCCTTTTGAAGATGGAAAATATAGATTTGATGGAATTGTAGCAGGTGCAGATTTCCAATATAATTTTGGTGAAGAAGCATTTAGTTACTTATTATACATTCAATTTGATATTAGTGCATTTTACTGGTTAAATCTGCCTATAAGAGTAGACTCGGATATGTTTAAATAAACTTCGACAATATAATATTTTAGAACTAAAAAAACTGGGGAGTATTATAGCCCCAGTTTTTTTCAGAATAACCAATATATTAAAAACACATCAAAAACCAACCCGACAATTAGAGAAAAATAACTCTTTGTCTTAAAATCAACAAAAGTTTTAAGAATTAAACTCCAAATTAAAGCTAAATATAAACACCTTTTTCCTAAAATTCCAAATATTAGAGGAGAAACTGAAGATAAATATGAATAATAAAATGTCTTATTATCATTACCACAAAATAAAAGTCTTATTCCTGCACTAAGATAAGAAAAAAATAATATAAAAAACAATAATCTGATCTTAAACGTATTAAAATGCTCTATCAATGGATAAACAGGGTTATACAAAAAAACTGGAGATAAGATAAACAATATACTTATCAATATTGGAATAAAAAAAGAATTTTTAGATGATTCTAATATTTTATTAGGATGAAAAAGAGCGTTATAAAAATCTAAAAACATATTATTCATTTATTAAATCTCACCTTTAAAAAACATATATAGATAAATCATTAACCACATCTATACCTTCTTTGTTCAAAATGTCTATAATAGGTTGAACCGCAGCGTTTTTTAAAATCTCTGCATCTAAAATAATACCCCCATATCCATCCAAGCTATCGAGCAAAGTTTGATTAAACGAATAAGCTCTATAAATATCTTTGGTAAATACATAATATTTTGATCTAATATAAGTCAAAACATCTTCCGTCAAAGAATTTAAATCAGTCACAAAAATCTTTGGTGTCAATTCGATATATAAATTATCAGTTAAAAACTGATAATAAGGTAATTCTAATCCATAAAGTTCGTATTCACGTTTACTTTCTTTATACCTTGTTTCTGTAGAAATAATAATGTTTCTTAATTCTTCATAAGAACTCCTTGATAAAGGCTTTACAATCATCTTATTTTCATTAAGATTTAAATCGATTGATCCCACAAAAAGGGTATTTTCTATCATACTTTTTGAGATGAGCGATACATTTTTTATATCATATAACTGTTTATTGAGGTATGAAATATCATATTTGTTATTAACTACCCTCAAAGCAGGGGCTTTTTTAATTGCATAATAACTGATCTCCGAGCGACCATAAAATAAATATAGGCCTAATGACAAAGAAAAAAAAATCAGAAAAACCACCACTGTCCATCCATGGAAATTCACAATTATTTACCCCCACTAACAATGAAATCTAATGCAGTCTTTAATTGTATATCATCTTTAATATGTAAGATAGGTTTATCAGTCGTTGTATAAAGCGCTTGTTGTGCTTCTTCTTCACTTATAGAGGTTAGTGAAATAACTTCTCTAGGAGGATTTTTAACCTCAATATGAGGCGTGATTCCTTTTAAATTTATGTCTGTACCATTTGGAGTGAAATAACGCGCTATAGGTAACCAAATCTCCCCTCCGGTAGAAAGTTGAAATGGTCGTTGAACTGCAGCTTTACCATACGTTGTTTCACCAATTAATGTTGCTGCTTCGTTATCTTTAAGAGCCCCAGCTAAAATTTCAGAAGCAGAAGCAGATGCTGTGTTAACTAACAATACAAGTGGAATATTTTCTAAGAAATTATTGTAGTAACCAGGCTTGCTAGGTATAATCTCTTCAGTTCCATCATAATATCTCAAACTTACTATTTTACCAGTTTTTAAAAACATTGAACTTATATCAATAGCAGTATTTAAAAGCCCGCCTGGATTATTTCGGACATCTAAAATAACACCTTCAATTGTTTGTTTAGAAAGCTTTTCCAATGCCTCTTTCATTTCTTGAGCACTAGTCTCTGCAAAATTTGTAAGAAGTATATATCCAATCATTCTATCTTGATATTCTACAACATCATATTTCACTGTTTTTGTTTCAATTATCTCTCTAACTAGAGTTACTGTCTTTGAGTCTGTCCAACCTTCTCTATATATCTCCAAAGTTACCTCTGTTCCCGGTTCTCCCCTCATTAAAGAAGCAGATTTTTGTAAACCAAGCTCAGATGTTGAAACCCCATTTATTGAAAGAATATAATCATTAGGCATAAAACCTGCTCTGTGTGCCGGGGTCCCATTCATAGGCGAAACAACAACTACAACTTTTTTTTCTGAATCGTATCTTATAGTCAATCCTAAGCCACCGTACTTTGCCTCGGTCTCTATCTTACTTTCTTCAACTTCACTTGCATCCAAATACCAAGCAAAAGGATCATCTAACCCACTAACCATACCTTCAATGGTAGACTCAAGTATTTTATCATAATCAATATTATCTTTGCCATAATAAAAATTACCAATAAAATACAAACTCCAGAAAAGTGGGTTTTGAAATTCATCAATAAAAATATCCTCAACTGCTTTGTTCTCAAAGCTACTATAAACCTCGTTTGGAAAAACCCAAGAAGTAACAAAAACAATTAAGACAATTAAAGAAGATAAAAATATTTTCTTTTTTTTGCTCACTAAAATCTCTCCTATCAGATCTCTCGAAACTTAGAGATCGTTTCTATTAAATCATCCAAAATTTTTTCATCTTTCGTTTGCTCATATTCAATTAGACAAGATTTTGTGTATTCTTTCATTATTTCTTCAGAGACTTTGTTTATAGCGCCTTTAACAGCGGATAATTGAGTTAGAATCTCACTACATCCTCTTTCACTAACTATCATATTTTGAAGACCTCTTATTTGTCCTTCAATTCTTTTTAAACGGTTTATTATATCTGTTTTGGGTTCCTTAACGCTCATCTTTACTCTCCTAAATTAATACTCTGCAAAGGTGCTTTAAGCATATGAAATTGTTAGATTCTTAACCTCTACCTCTTCATCACTCATAACAAAATCTTTCAAATCTTCTAAACTCATTTTCATCATCTTACTAAATTCTTTTCCTGAAATCTCTTCTTTATTATATAAATATATTGCAAGAAGATCCATTCGTTCTCTATTATCTGTCAATATTTTCTTTGCTTTTTCATAACTACTAAGAACATAGGTTTTAATCTCCGAATCGATTTCTTGAGCCGTTTTTTGTGAAAAATTCTTCATCCTAGTCAATTCTCTTCCTAAAAATATTTCTCCAACCTCTTCACCCCAGGCTATAGGTCCTATCTTTTCACTCATACCAAGCTGAGTAACCATTTCTCGAACAAGTTCAGTAGCTCGTTTCAAATCATTAGATGCACCAGTAGTAATTTCGTTAAATACAATTTCCTCCGCGGCTCTTCCTCCTAATAAGCTAACAACCTTGTCTCTTAACTCTGGTTCGGTAACAAGAAAACGATCTTCTGTAGGTAATTGCATAGTGTAACCTAAAGCTGCCTGTCCTCGCGGAACAATAGTAATTTTATGAACCGGATAAGAGTAAGGTAAAAGGTAACCTAAAATAGCGTGACCTAATTCATGATAAGTTACTACCTTTCTTTCTTTCTCACTAATTCTTCGTGATTTCCTAGCTGGTCCAACGATAATCCTTTCAACAGCCTCTTGAAAATCCTCGTTAGTTATATAATCTCTATTTTCCCTTGCAGCAAGTAAAGCGGCTTCATTTACCATATTCTCTATATCAGCACCAACAAATCCAGGGGTACTTCTAGCTAAACTTTTAACATCAATATCTGGCGCTATTCTTTTACCTCTAAGGTGAACTTTAATAATTTCCTCTCTAGCCTTCAAATCTGGAACATCTAGATATATTTTCTTATCAAATCGTCCAGGTCTCAGTAAAGCCTTATCAAGAACATCTGGCCTATTTGTTGCAGCCATAACCACTATGCCCTCTCTAGGATCAAATCCATCCATCTCAACAAGAAGGGCATTTAACGTTTGTTCTCTTTCATCATGACCGCCACCAAGACCTGCACCTCTTTGCCTACCAACTGCATCTAATTCATCTATAAAAACAATAGCGGGGCTATTAGCTCTAGCCTCTCTAAATAAATCTCTAACTCGCGCAGCTCCAACTCCAACAAATAATTCCACAAAGTCGGATCCAGACATAAAATAAAAAGGAACATTGGCTTCCCCGGCAACTGCCCTTGCAACTAAGGTCTTACCTGTACCAGGAGGTCCAGCAAGTAAAATACCCTTTGGAATTCTTGCTCCTAATGAACTAAAACCTTTTGGATCTTTCAAAAAATTAACAATATCCATAAGTTCATCCTTTATTTCATCAATCCCTGCAACATCTTTGAAGGTTATCTTGGCTTTCTTAGCATCGTATTTTCTTGCAGGACTTTTTCGATAATTACCTCCAGGGATTCCACCTTCTCCTCCTGTAGTTTTTTTAAGCATAGAAAACCAAAAAAACATTAATATTATAGTCGGCAAAGCGTA
>MTKW01008212.1_pt1 | contig 13793 bp, 12 predicted proteins | sample 1042761 | NCBI WGS metagenome assembly MTKW01 (sample SAMN06205366, study PRJNA360243) | anaerobic digester metagenome | biome: Wastewater treatment plant; feature: Anaerobic digester sludge; material: sludge; isolation source: anaerobic digester fed with sludge from wastewater treatment plant ...
AATCATTCAGTCAGATCATTGTCTCCACGCTTACCCCTGAATTGTATAAAGGGCTTCCCGTAGAGACGGTCACCGATCTGTATGTCGATGTCGGCCCGCTGGCCGGCATTCACGCCGGACTTATGGCCGCCAGAAGCGATTATGTCTATGTGATCGCCTGTGATATGCCGGAAGTCAATGCATCGTACATTGAAGCATTGAAACAAAAACTCAGCGCATCGATGGAAGTAAAGCGGCCGGACGGCATCGCAACGTTACGTGCAAGCGGTCGCATTGAACCGTTTCAAGCTTTTTACCAGAGGACACTCGTACCCGCGATAGAGCATGCACTTTTATCCGGCAAAAATTCCGTCGTCGATTTTTTACACAATCGACCATTTCTCTGGTTTTCGGAAGAAGAAGCGAAACGACAGTCAGAGGGATTAAGCATCTTTCAAAACATTAATAAGTCGGTCGATATCGGGCCTTTGAGGAAAAAGGTAAAAGGGCACGTGGTAGACAGAGATGTAGCCGAGCAAAGCGACTTATTAAGAGAAGTCGACATCTTGCGGGTCACGCGAAACGACGCCTTTATCTACACAGACACACTAATCGATGAGATACAGCTGGACCTCACGGTCGGTGAAGAAACGATGCCGTTTTACCTGCTCGCGGATCGAATGGAAGACTTTGTGATCGGTTGGCTCAGAACAACGAAGCAGATCGAAAATCGAGACGATGTGCTGAAAATCTCGCATCGTCAAACGGATCATCCCGATGTGTGGGAAGCCGAGGTCACGCTTATCGGAAAGCGTGAGCATCCTGCGTCAGAAGGTATCATCGAACATGGTCGCCCAACTCTCGCCGAAGCGATTCCTGCACTCCCCTTCAGCGCTGAATGGCTGGTGGAGCGATTCGATCTTCTCGACCAGTCGGGAAAACTGTTCCATCTGACCGGCGCGACACATGTGCTCGCACTTTATCGTGAAGATGGCGAGCGCTTAGACATTGTAGAGGATGTCTCGAGGCATGTCGCTTTCGATAAATTGATCGGTCGGGCGACCACGGAAGGGATAGAACTATCCGATTGCTTTATGCTCACCTCCTGCAGGCTTACGGCGTCCATCGTCCAAAAGGCTGCTGCCGTCTGCATCAAACTTCTCGCCTCGCGCGCAGCCGTGACGACACGGGCTATGAAAGTCGCCCAAAGGTACAACATTCGCTTAATTGGTTTTGTCCGAGGCGGTAGAATGAATGTCTATCCTTAATAAGTAAGATCGAATAAAAAGCATGGTATCTATAAAAACTGCGGCTAATCTGGAATCAGATTCCATATTAGCCGCAATTTTTGTTAGGTATAATGTTCACCGCTTCAACGGTCAGGCAACAACTGCTCGCTAAATTTAGATTCTCGCCAGTATCTCCTTCGTCGCCTGCCTTGCTTCCGCCAGTATTTTTTCCTCGTCGAGCGTCGTGAAAGTTCCATCTTCATAGAGAATGTCCCCGCCGACCATGGTCATGCAGACGTCTTCCGCCTGCGCACTATGACAAAGATGGGAAGCAAGGTCATTTTCAGGCACGAGATGCGGTTTATCGAGATCGATCAGGACGAGATCCGCATCGTATCCTTCCTTGATCAAACCGGCATTCGTTCTTTTTTGTGATGCATAGCCGCGCATCGTTGCGGCGGCCAACAGTTCTTTTGGTTGAAGGAAAGTAGGATCTTTCGTCACGCCTTTATGGACGAGCGAGACTAGGTGCAGTTCTTCGAAAAAGTTAAGATTATTATTCGATGCCGCACCGTCCGTGCCAATCGCATAAGGGATGCCGGCTTTTTGCCAGGCCCCAATGTCTGCCACGCCGCTACCGAGCTTCAAGTTACTTGAAATGCAATGCACAGGTGTGACGTCTTTTTCTGCCATAAGCTTTAAGTCTTCCGCTGTGACGTACACACAGTGCGCCGCGATGACCGGGTTTTCCAAAATGTCGCAGTGATTCAGCCAGGCCAGCGGTGTCATGCCGTGCCGCTCGATGCTGCCTTGATGCTCGTTCTTCGTCTCCGAGATATGCGTGTGAACGATCAACTGGTGTTCTTTGGCGAGTGCCGCGACTCCTCTGACGGTTTCTTCATCCGACGTGTATTCGGCATGAAGTCCGAGATCGACCTTTACTCGCCCCTGATTCGTACCGACAGTTTTCAAAAGATCGAGTGTCTCTTTTACACCGCGTCTTTGATCAAATGGTTCTTCGCCGGCAGAGAGTCCGAAACAGAGGTTTGCACGCAGTTTGCTCTCGGCGACAGCCTCTGCGATCGCGCCAATATTCAGATACATGTCGGTAAAGGTCGTGATGCCGGAACGGATCATTTCGAGAAGACCGAGGCGCGTACCGATTTTCATGTCGTCGGCGGTCATTTTAGCCTCAAACGGGAAAATGGCGGTCGTCAGCCACGTCCAGAGATCGAGTCCTTCACCGCGGCCACGCAGCAACGTCATCGGTACATGACAATGGACATTTGCAAAGCCGGGAATTAGGAGGCGGTGCTTGCCATCGATGATACGCGTCGCGTCATAAGGTTCAAGTCGATCTTTTGAGATCTCCTTGATCTTTCCGTCCTCTATTCTCACATCGACGTCTTTTTCAATATCAAAGTGTTCATTCAGAATCGTCACTGATTTAAAAAGCATAAGGTGCACCCTCCTGCATGGCGTAGGTCAATTATAGATTTATTGGGAAAAGGAATCGACCCGGCGGTTACCGCCGGGTCGAAGAAAGCAAGCCTTACACTTGGTTATGTGATTCTTTACGCTTTTTCCAGCGCTCTTTCCGCTGCTTCCACCACGTGCTGGACGAGTACGGAAGTCGTCACCGTTCCGACGCCACCCGGTACAGGTGTCAGCGCCGCCACGATCGGTTCGACTTCTTCCTGACGGACGTCGCCGACTAAGTTGCCTTCATCATTGACGTGGATGCCGACGTCGACCACAACCTGGCCTTCCGAGAAGTAATCCGGTCCGAGCATCTCGGCCTGTCCGGCTGCGACAAAGACGATTTCCGCTTCTTTGACTCTCTCTTTCAGATCGACCGTTCTCGTATGACAGACGGTCACCGTGCCGTGTCTCGCTAAAACGAGCATCGCCAACGGTTTGCCGACGACCAGGGAACGACCGACGATCGTCACGCGTTTGCCCTTCAGATCGTATCCGTAATGATCGAGGATCTTGATGCACGCTTCCGGCGTACAAGGTGAAAAGCCGCGGCCGCTCAAGTTATACACACCGGCCATGCTCTCATCCGTGATGCCGTCGATGTCTTTTTCGGCGCTCAGAATGTTCCTGATGCGGTCTTCTTCCAGATGATCCGGCAACGGACTGAATAACAGACAACCGTTGATCTCTTCGTCGTTATTGATCTGGTTGATGCAGTTTTCCAACTCTTCCTGTGCGACATCGGCCGGGAAAGCAAACACTTCTACGGCCACGCCGACCGATTCCATGCGTCTCGTCGCGCCGCGTTCGTAAGACAGATCGTCTTCTCTCTCACCGACACGCACGATCGCCAACTTTGGCGGTCTGCCGTTTTTTGCCTTCAACTGATCTACTCTGGCCAGAAGGTCTTCCTTCATGGCTGCAACGACTTCTTTACCGGTCAATCTCATACAACTACTCCCTATCCTTTCAGTCCACTCTCGACCTGTAAAAACAGATCTTCGGTGCGTTTCTTATACTCCTCGAGAAGCGCATTCGCTTTTTCGTTCAGCTTGTCGGCATTCTCTTTGTCTTTCATCAGTTTCGTGTTGATGAAGACGTTTAAGCTCGCTGCGCGGAGCGCCGCCTGACAGCAGATCGCGCCGCAGCCGACATCGGAAATAGCCAGTCTCGATCCTTTTTCGTTGAATTCCTCGAGGATCGACACGGCTTCGCCGATCGTCTCCATGATCTGCATCGGCACGGAGCAGGCCAGGTTCAAAGCCTCTTCCAGGACTTTCGCTTTTTCCGCCTTCTCTTCGTCGGTGCCGGACGGCAGTCCGTAGGCACGAGACAGCGGTTCGAACACCTTGGCATCTTCTTCCACCAATTGCAGGAGTTTATCCTGCAATGCTGTCGATTTTTCTTTCAGCGTTTTGATCTCTTCTTCGACATCAGCGTATTTTTTCTTGCCAACGGTCAGGCTGCCGACCATGTTGCCGAGGGCAACACCGATCGCGCCGACCAGAGCACTGGCACCGCCGCCACCCGGTACGGGGGCGTTCGAAGCCAACTCTTCTACAAATGTTTCAATCGTCAGTTTCTTCATTGATCTATTTATCCCTCACTAATCTAGAACAGTCCCGTGATTTTGCCGTCCTTGTCGACGTCAATCTTTTCAGCGGCCGGTACTTTCGGCAGACCGGGCATCGTCATAATCTCACCGGTCAGCGCCACGATAAATCCGGCACCGGCGGAAATCTTCAGGTTTCTCACCGTGATCGTGAAGTCTCTCGGTGCACCGAGCAAGGCCGGATTGTCGGAGAAGCTGTACTGTGTTTTCGCCATACAGATCGGCAGATTGCCAAAGCCGAGTTCGGTCAAGCGGGTCGCTTGTTTTTTCGCATTGGCCGTCAGTTCGACACCATCGGCACGATAGATTTTCTTCGCGATCGCATCGAGTTTTTCCTGAATCGTGGTCTCTCCTTCGTAGGCAAAGGTGAAGTTGTTTTCGCCATTCTCGGTCAGGCGCACGACTTCTTCAGCCAGCTCTTTGCCGCCTTCGCCGCCCTTTGCCCAGACTTCGGACAAGGCGACGTTGACGCCGAGTTCTTTACACTTGTCGGCGATCAGCTGCAGTTCAGCTTCGCTGTCGGTCGGGAAGCGGTTGATCGCGACGACGGCCGGCAGGTTGTAGACCTGGGTGATGTTTTCCACGTGCTGCAACAGGTTCGGAAGTCCCTTGCTCAAAGCATCGAGATCTTCGTTGCCGAGATCGGCTTTGGCTACGCCGCCGTGATGTTTGAGGGCGCGTACGGTAGCAACGATAACGACTGCATCCGGCTTGACACCCGCCATGCGGCACTTGATGTCGAGGAATTTTTCCGCGCCGAGGTCGCCGCCGAAGCCGGCTTCCGTGACACAGTAGTCACCGAGTTTCAGCGCGAGTTTTGTCGCGACGACCGAGTTACAGCCGTGCGCGATATTGGCGAACGGACCGCCGTGGATGAACGCCGGTGTACCCTCGAGCGTCTGCACGAGGTTTGGTTTCATCGCATCTTTCAAGAGCGCAGCCATCGCACCCTGTGCTTTCAGATCCGCCGCTGTAACCGGCTGATTTTCAAAGTTGTATGCGACGACGATTCTGCCGAGTCTTTCTTTCAAGTCTTCCAGATCGGAAGCGAGACAGAGCGTTGCCATGATCTCGGAGGCGACCGTAATATCGAAGCCGTCTTCACGCGGCACACCGTTCGCTCTGACACCGAGTCCGTCGATAATCTGACGCAGCTGACGGTCGTTCATATCGACCGCACGACGCCAGATGATATTTCTGATGTCGATACCGAGACTGTTGCCCTGGTGGATGTGGTTATCCATCATGGCGGCCAACAGGTTGTTCGCGGCGCCGATGGCGTGGAAGTCACCCGTGAAATGCAAGTTGATGTCTTCCATCGGAACGACCTGTGCGTAACCGCCACCCGCCGCACCGCCTTTAATACCGAAGACGGGGCCGAGACTCGGCTCACGCAGAGCGATATAGACGTCCTTGCCAATGGCCTTCAGGCCGTCCGCCAGACCGACGGATGTCGTCGTCTTTCCTTCGCCGGCCGGTGTCGGGGTGATGGCCGTGACCAGGATTAATTTGCCGTCCTCTTTCTTGTCGAGATCCGGCAGTTTGGTTACGTCGATTTTGCCTTTATAATGACCGTATGGTTCGAGCGCCTCGAGCGGAATACCGGCATTTTCAGCCACTTCCGTAATGGGTCTCATCGTTGTTTCTTGGGCAATTTCGATATCGGTTTTCATGTATTAAGCCTCCGTCTAAAAAATATGGACAATATAATAAGGGAGAGATCCCTCTTTTATCCTATCATAAAGTAACGAAGAGCCTTGTCCGATCACATGGGGATTTTCACAAGGTTTTCAGTGTTTCGTCAAAAACAAGAAAAAGCGAGACAATTAGTGGTGTGTCAAGGAACGATGCCTTCTCCAGCCTCTTCGAGACGACCGTAAAATCGCGCGTTTCGCCTGTTCTTCTATAATATACGGATACGTTAAAAGTCCGGACATCGCTGTCCCAGAAGCCGCCGTCCGACAAATGCGAGACGTCGATGATGATGCCAAGCTCATTCATCAGTGGTACGGCCTGCAGACCGAAAGGCGTGAGCCCTTCAGCCATCACCGTAGCGTCATCGGAGCTCGGTGCGCCAAAGCAGTTGTGTTCGAACCAGGTTAAGGTCAGCATCCGCACACCGAGCGCACGGTACTATCCCAAACGAGCCAGATCACCGGCCACAGCGCGGCCGTCCTCGATGCTGAGCAGCGCCGCCAGACGGCCTTCATCCCGACATGTTTCCACGTCAGACGCCGTCACTGCATGCTCCACTATATCGCCATGAGCTGCCATAGCCTCTTCAAAACGCTCTATAGAAAACTGCAAGAATTGTTCAACCGTGAAGCCGCGCCGTTGAAGCGTCGCGACCGAGGGCAGGCAAATAGCAAAAAATTGCGCCATGACGCCCGCTTGATGCAGGCGAAGGAGATCGATGGATGACGTCTCGCTACGGTACAAATCGAACGTTTCGTCATTGAAGTAGTTTAGCAATGTATCGCAGTGAAGATCGATATAAGACATGCAGACAAAACCTTTCTAACAGCATGCCGCCTAACACTGGCACGCACGTGTTAAAGCACCGCCGCAGGCGGCTTGATAATTGTTCGGGGCACTCTAGAAAGCAACGTCACTCGAGCAGCTCGATGTCGCCACGACGACGCCTCGCTTAATCACATAGCGACGCGGGCCGCGTTCTACAGCTGCCAAGCGTTTCTCGATCAGAGCATCATCACCATGCAAGTCGGCAGACAGCTTATTTTGATATCGACGTAATCTGCCAACTCGCGACGCAACTCATCGACGGCCTCAACGGACAGAAGTGCTTCATCACCCTCGATATTAACGTGGCTTCGCAGCGTCGTGGTGCCCGCCTTTACGGCTTCACGTACAGTCGTTTTGGCACGCGCCTTAATGTTTTCCTTAATCTCATGCGGTGGAATGGCTTGGTAAAACTTTGAGCAGTTCTCTATCGCTTCAGCCAAGGTCGGTGATTCGACATCGCCGAGGCTGCGCGTCTTGTCGAGGTGGACGTGGGCGTCTACAAACCCCGGCGAAACGAGCAACCCGGCGGCTTCGATCACTTCAATACCTTGCGGCGGTGTTAGCTGTCCAATAGCGGCAATCACACCGTCCCGGATTGACAGATCAACAATCTCACCCGTATCGAAACGTTTGGCACCTCTAATAAACAATTCTGGTGACATAGATGACCCTCCTGTCGGTAATTATACTTATCTCACAAAAGCGACGTCCAAATATAAACAGAATCGAGCTTGCGATTGAGGGATTTGCCGATGAATAACATCCTGAAATGTGTCGAAGTGGAGCGTAAAGAGAGCTGGTGGGACTTTACTACTATGGCTGTAGCAACAATATCCTGTGGATAACATTTTTCTGTTTGCGATTAATCTGACCTCTGAAAAAGCGCGGCTATCAGTGCTGTGTAGAGAGAATTGTACCGCCTCCAACTACATCATCGCCATCGTAAAAGACTACGGCCTGCCCCGGTGATATGGCGCGCACCGGTTCATCAAAGTGGACGGACACTGTATCGTCAGCATGTACTTCGATCAAAGCCTCCTGCGGAATGTGTGCTGCACGAATTTTGACTTTAACGCGGAGGGGGTCATTTAGTGTTTCAACTGTAAACCAATTTAAGTCACCGGCGATCAGCGTTATGCGAAACAGCTCTTTCTCTTCCCCCAAAATAACCGCGTTTTTTTCCGGTCGAATATCGATCACGTATAACGGTTTTTCCAATCCGCCGATGCCGAGACCTCGTCTTTGTCCGATCGTATAGTGCCAAATGCCGTCATGGCTCCCCAGCTTATTGCCATCTTTATCGAGAAACAATCCCGGTTTCACGCCGACCACCGTTTCGATAAACGCACCATGATCACCATCAGGTATAAAGCAAATGTCCTGACTGTCTCTTTTTCGCGCCGTGATCAGCCCGTTCGCTTCTGCCATGTCTCTGGCTTCATCTTTTACCAAATCAAAGAGCGGAAACATCGTTGCTGCCATTTGCGACTGCGTCAGACTGTATAGGAAATAGGTCTGGTCTTTCGAAGCATCACGAGCGCGTGTGAGAATGAAGCGACCGGAAGACTCGTCTTGTCGTATACCGGCATAGTGCCCTGTCGCGACATAGTCGTACCCCAGTGTTTTCGCTTGATGTATTAATTTATCGAATTTGATGTGGCGATTACAAAGAATACATGGATTCGGTGTCTGCCCGATGCAATAGGTCTTGACGAACGGATCAATAACTTCTTCGATAAATGACTGCTCGTAGTTCAGAACATAATGACGGATTCCGAGCTTGCCAGCCACGCGACGTGCATCATCGATATCATCAAGGGAACAGCAGGTTCGTGTACTCTTTTCTCCCGGTTCACGCCCATCATAAAGTTTTAAGGTGACTCCTGCGACCTCATGCCCAGCTTCCAGAAGACGCAAAGCTGCGACTGAACTGTCAACTCCACCACTCATTGCCACCATTATTTTTGCCATGATCTTGACTCTACATGAGCGAGTCTCTTCAGGTCAAATCAGGGGGTACATGCCGTCCGCGAGTTTCGCTTGAAGATCTCGCGTTAGTTCATAAGCTCCTTTGAAGAGTGGAAGCCGCGAGTCGTAAAAAGACGCTGCCTCGTGATTTGGTTCAAATGTTTTCTCCACCGTTTGAAAATCATGGATCACATTGAAGTCAGAAAAAAGTTCTGTGCCGACCCCCGCGAGCACCGCAACACCCAAACCTCCGGCCTCTTCCAGCCGGCTCAATCGGTGGATCGGTACTTGCAGAACATCTGCTAGAATCTGACACCAAAGATCAGATCTAGCGCCACCGCCAACGGCATTTAGTTTTCGGATCTGACTCGAATGTGGATCGAGCTTCTCCTGAATCACTGCCATGTGCATGGCAACACCCTCCAAGACAGCACGCATCATTTCTGCCTTCGATGTTTCTCGTTTGAGACCGAAGAATGCTCCTTTTAGTTTTGGATCCCAATAAGGCGAACGTTCGCCCATAAGATATGGAAGGAACATGAGTCCGTTCGCACCAGGATCAATCATCAGCATTTCGCGTTCCAGCGCTTGGCGTCGTTCTCGGTCGAGACCGATGATATCGGAAAACCAGCTGTAGCTGCTTCCTGCCGCCTGCATCGTGCCTGTCACAGAATACATACCGGGCACAACATGACAATAAGTGAACGTTCCGTCTTCTACCAGGTTTGTCGGACGATCCGTCGTCTGCATGATCCAAGCCGAAGTTCCCATGCTGATATGGACGTCGTCCGCGCCAACGCAGCCGGAACCTAAGCTTGCAGCACAGCCGTCACCACCGCCCATCACCACAGGTGTACCTACCAAAAGACCGGTATCGCGAGCAGCATCTTTTGTCACCGTGCCGGCCACGGCCGATGATTCAATCACTGTCGGCAGTTTTGCCATATCGACACCAAAATGAGATGCCAATTCAGATGACCATTGTCCTTCATTGATATCAAAAAGCAAGGTAGCACTGGCGTCACTTGGCTCAGTGAACATCTGCCCTGTCATTTTGAAGACGAGATAATCTTTGGAACTCAAGAATGTATGTGTCTTAGCATATACATCAGGCTCGTGTTTTTTCAACCATAATATCTTTGCTAATATGGCTGTGGCGGCTGCCATATGCCCAGTATCTTTAAAAAGCCTAGCAGGATCAATTTGACTCGCAATCCAGGAAGCTTCTTCTTCCGCTCTTTGGTCCGCCCAGAGAATATGCGGATGTAGAGGTTGGCCAGCTCCATCGACAGCAAGACACCCATCCATATGACCGGAAAAAGCAACGGCAACTACCTCTTTTGCCGATACTTTTTCGAGCACATCCCGCGTCGATTTTGACACTGCTTTCCACCAATCTGCCGGATTTTGTTCTGCCCAGTTTCCGTTGAAATAGTGCGTGTCATAGGCGCGCGTCGATGCAGCCACCAATTCACCCCTTAGATTGTAGACACTTGCTTTGTTACCGGAAGTACCCAAATCGTGCGCGATAATAAACTTGGACATGTAATTTTCTCCTCGCCATCAATCTTTGCTTGTTTAGTTTCTGCTCATCATGAGCTTGGGTCTTCATAGTTATTCGCTTATGGCAAACTCTATTCAAGATTTACCATGCATATTGAATTCTACTCTACAATTTGCTTTTCTACTCTGCAAATGTGAAGTTAGCGAAACTACTCTACAACATGAGCTTCGACGTCACAGACTCCACATTAGCAGAATCTACTCTACAATGGGAGCTTCTACTCTACAAAGAGTTCTCGTTAGTGGAAGCTACTCAACAACGAGAGTTTCCAGTCTACAGGGTCCTCGTTAGCAGAAACTACTCTACACCGAGAGCTTCTACTCTACAATGTCCTTGCCAGGCTACAAACCTCAAAATCTGAAAACCACTTTCTTCTGATTTTTCTGCTGAATTATCCGACACGACTTTCAACTTGTCTTCTTTTATCTCTAGAAAAAACAAAATCAAACTAGGCAAGTTATTTAAGCGCGTAATATTGAGTTGGATCATTAGGACCTGTCCCATGCCATTCCAAAATGTCCATTTCCACAAGTCCTTTGAGATGTTTTCTAGCCGTGCCCATGCTTTGTTTTAAGAGATTTGCCACATCTTTGACACTCGCTCTCCCTGTTTGTGAAATATAACTCAAAACATGAAGTTGACTTTTCGATAACTTTGCATGTAATTTTTCTCCTATGCATCTGATAAGTGAATCTGATATTCTTATTGATCGACTAAGTATATTGTTTTCCAGCAATAGCAGAACGCTACTGCCGTGCGGTTCACAATAAGTGGGCGAGGCAAGAAACATGTTCTCCATCTCAGAGTATATCCGCTTAACCCCCTCATTCAATTCTTTCACCCAACCAAATTCTGACAAAATTCGTGCAATTCGTGGATTCCGCGAAAAGCGTTGGTAACGGATATTTTCCACATTTACTAGATTTGGCAATGCGCCAGGACTTGAGATTTCTAAACGATCGTCGAACATGACGATTTTTATATGCTCTCCACGAATCGAGTAATCACGATGGGTTAGAGCATTGACCATGCCTTCAACCCAGGCAAATTCTGGATATTCAGGCATTTTCTTAAATTGCCCATCCGTATCGAGATATTGAAACTCTCTAAACTGAGTAGCCAGATAATCAGTCGCTTGGCTAATTATAGCCGGAATTGGGCCATCAAATGTTCTCTCTTTAACAATGTTTAAGCTTGTACCAACAAGTGCGTGTGAACCTTCGTATCTGACGAAGCGAAGACGCGCCTGCGGCAGAAATTTTGTTGGATTCTCAGCAAATAGAAGAACTCCTGCATTAGTCAATTTCCCATCTCTCAAAAAGCCGCGAGCATTTAACAAGTCTTTGGAACTAATGTCTGGCGTTTTCATAAGTTTCTTGTATGCATCTATTAGAGAATCGTCAACATCAAACAAAGAGGAGTCCGCAGCAATTTCATCCTCAAAGTATCGTTCCCCTTTATCATATTGTAGTTGCACGAATTGAGAATGATTCAATTCTCTCGTTTTGTCAGCTACTCGTAAAAAAACTTTGCCGCCCGGCGCCTTAACTATCCTGTTGTAGGAAGGTGGTACTTCAATGATTAGTACCTTATCGTCTTCACCTGCACTATTAATGATGTCAATAGTCATTGTTGCACATACCACAGGGGTATCTCTCAATTCAGTGAATGCTATTTTTTCAAAATCTTCAATATCATACGCTCTGTCGATTCTAAAACCTGTTAGCAATCCATCATCTTCTATACCTATTACTAAGTAACCACCTTCTGCATTTGCAAAAGCAATGATATGTCGAAGAATGCTTGAGGGATCTGTCCTAGCACTCTTCCTGTCGAAATGCTGGTTTTCTTTTACTGTGGTTAGGTACTCGACATCTTTAAGTTTATCTGGAAACATGATATCCCCCTAGTGACAAAGAACTATGTAGGCAGCAATCTCACGATGACGCAAAACTATTAAGCAAAAACAATTGGAGCAATGCTTACACACTCTGCTGTTACTGTGATTGATATAGCCAGACATCCAAGTTACTGTTTCGGTTATCAACATAATTTGCATATCAATGCAGTCACTGCCCGTATCGGTTACCATTATACATTCGTCGGATGCTGTAGGTATAATTGTCACAAGAAAGTCACTTCGAGGATCTGGTTATGATTAATGAGATAACAAAGCAGCAACTCATCGAGAAGGCAATAGAAGCCAGAAGAACAAGTTATGCACCCTATTCCAACTTCGCGGTCGGCGCTGCTTTGCTCACTAATTCCGGTAAAATATATACTGGATGCAATGTAGAAAATGCATCTTATGGTGCTGGCATCTGTGCGGAACGCACGGCTGCAGTCAAAGCTATTTCTGAAGGTGACACTGAATTCATGGCCATTGCAATTGCCGGATATCATATAGAGGCTCCCGCCGAAACAAGAGGTCTCGCCTATCCTTGTGGAATCTGTCGCCAGTTCTTGAATGAGTTCAGAGATAAAGATATTAAAGTTTATGTCGCAAAAGGCGCTGACGATTACGTAGAAACAACGTTGAGCGAATTATTGCCTCAAGCATTCGGTCCGAAAGATTTGGATCAGTGAGTGAAAGGAGAACAAATGGAAAAGCTGTATCATATTCAACTCGATGATTCACACGGTGCAAAATACGCTATCTTACCGGGCGACCCCGGACGCGTCGAGAAAATAGCGAGCAACCTCCAAAATGCGAGGTTTCTCGGACAAAATCGTGAGTACACAACGTGGATCGGCGAAATCGAAGAGGAGCCGGTGCTCGTCATGTCGACCGGCATGGGAGGTCCTTCCACAGCCATAGGTGTTGAGGAACTTTTCATGACTGGTGTGACAAATTTCATACGTGTCGGCACCTGCGGCGGAATGCATATCGATGTCAAAGGCGGAGATCTCGTCATCGCAACCGGTGCTATCCGCATGGAAGGCACATCGAAGGAGTATGTGCCGATCGAATTTCCAGCGGTTGCCAATCTCGATCTGACAAACGCGCTGGTCAATGCGGCTAAAGACAAGCAATACTCCTACCATGCCGGTGTTGTGCAGTGTAAGGATTCATTCTACGGTCAGCACTCACCTGAACGCATCCCTGCAGGATATGAATTGATGCAAAAATGGGACGCTTGGATTAAGGCCAACTGTCTGGCCTCCGAAATGGAAAGTGCCACACTTTTCATTGTGAGCCAGATTCTCGGAGCAAGATCGGCATGTATTCTGAACACGATCTGGAATCAGGAACGGGCGAAAAAGGGATTAGACGACCCACACAGCCATGACACGTCACGGGCGATCAAAGTGACTATAGAGGCAATACGCCAGTTAATCCTTCAAAAGTAGCAAACTTGTTTTGTCTATCACTAGGGGCTGTCTCAAAACACCGTTTGTGTTGCGAGATAGCCCTTTTTTCATTGATTTGTTCTCCAAA
>MTKW01002749.1_pt2 | contig 13792 bp, 15 predicted proteins | sample 1042761 | NCBI WGS metagenome assembly MTKW01 (sample SAMN06205366, study PRJNA360243) | anaerobic digester metagenome | biome: Wastewater treatment plant; feature: Anaerobic digester sludge; material: sludge; isolation source: anaerobic digester fed with sludge from wastewater treatment plant ...
TTACGCCACGGGCCTTCTCTACACGTCTGACATTCTTAGCGAGAAGCTGTTGACAGACACCCTCTCGCTATGTATTATTGTATTAAGCGCTTAATACAATGACACAAAGAGTAAGGGGGGGAACACTTGAAGCCAAGTTTCGATCCTAATCTGCCCATATATACGCAGCTGGTGGACTGGTTCAAACAACAGATACTGGGCGGGGAGCTCAGCCCCGGAGAAAGGGTCACTCCCGTACGCGAACTGGCCCTGGAACTAGGGGTGAACCCCAACACACTACAACGGGCTATGAGCGAACTGGAGCGGGAAGGCCTGCTGTATACGGAACGGACCGCCGGCCGTTTTGTAACCAGCGATAGTGCCTTGATTACTGCTTTACGTGAGGAAATGATTGCGAGGATAGTACAACGATTTCTGGCAGAACTAACTGCCCTCGGTTGCTCTTCAAACGATGCGCTACAACTAATAGGGAAATTCGGAGGAGAAATAGATGAGTGAATTGCTCTTAGAGGTCAGGAATGTCACCAAGCGTTACGGCCATAAGGCCGCACTGCAAGACGTCTCTTTCAATATTGCGCCAGGCAAGATTGTTGGCTTATTAGGCCCCAATGGAAGCGGGAAGACCACCCTCATCAAAATCATAAATGCTTTGCTCGCTGACTATGAGGGCGAGGTCCTGGTTTGTGGTCATCAGCCAGGGAAAGAGTCTAAGAAACTGGTCAGCTACCTGCCCGACAAAATGGCCCTCCCCACTTGGCTTACAGTCAGCGAGGCGCTCGGCGTTTATAGCAGCTTCTTTGCCGATTTTCAGTTGGCTCGGGCCCAGGAACTACTGAATACGCTAAGAGTACCAGTAGATAGGCGTATCGGTGAGCTTTCTAAAGGAATGCAGGAAAAGTTGATGTTGGCGCTGACGATGGCCCGACGAGCCAAGCTTTACGTGCTCGACGAACCTATAGCTGGAGTCGATCCGGCGGCCCGCGATCAGATCCTCTCCACTATTCTTAATAACTTCATCGAGGGTAGTTCCATTCTGCTCTCCACCCATATCATCTCCGATGTGGAGACCGTCTTCGACGATGTGATCTTTATCCAAGACGGCAACATTATCTTGCATGGAGAAGCAGAGACATTACGTAGCCAGTACGGCAAGTCCATCGATCAGCTATTCAGGGAGGTATTCAAGTGCTAGTTAAGCTAATAAGGTTAGACTTACGTTTCGCTTACAAGAAGTTCCTGGCCATGGCGGCTCTTATTCTGCTATTAGGCATAGTCGCTCCCTATGCAAAGATTGATATTCTATCTGCGGGCTTGGCCCTTGTCTTTACCGTGACCTTTGCTGTCATCCCTATTCTTTGTGTATGGCTTGTGGTGCAACACTTTGAGCGGAATCTTTTCGGCCATGAGGGGTACCTGATGTTTAGCTTGCCAGTGAGCGCCAGCCAGCTGCTGCTGTCGAAGGTGATCACTACCCTCATCTGGTTTAACCTCATGTTGCTGGCTGCTGCTGGCTTCATCGCACTACTCTTAAGGGTTAATACGCCCCTAATAGACTTGTTCAGAGAAGCCTTGACCTGGGATGTCATGAGCCATCTTCTCAAGTCGATGCTACTAATAAATGCTAACGTTCTGCCCATTATTCTGGCCATTTTTATGGGCATTGCCCTATCAACAGTGGCTGTTCGTAATCGGAAGCTGGGCATCTTTTGGGGGATAGCTACCGCCACAGTCGGGATTGCCCTCTTTGTATGGATCTGTATCCAAACTGGCGGATGGCAGTATTTAAACGTGATGGCAGAAGATCAGGCGGTAATAACGGTTACCATGGCGGCAGCGCAAGGCATCAACTTGGCTATCGCAGCCGCCTTCTGCGCCCTCTTCTTCGGCCTAACAACGTATATCATGAAGCGGCGGTTAAACCTGGCTTAACTAAGAAACACAGGCGGCTAATAGCCGCCTGTGTTCTTATTATGCTGCTCAAAAACTTCATAGAGGACTACACTGGTGGCCACGGCTAAGTTCAGAGAGTCGGCTCGGCCTACCATAGGAATGCTCACCAGCTGGTCACAGGCGGCCATCAAAGTGGGAGATAATCCTTGCCGCTCACTACCGCTAAGCACCACCAGCGGTTTCGGGTAACGCATTTGCCGATAATGAACGCTTGCTCCCCCGGCAGTGCCGATCACCGCCATCCCGGCAGCCGACTTCCAAACAGTAAACTCATCCTGGCTGGCCCTCACCAGTTGCAGGGCGAACAAGGAACCCATACTACCCCGCACAGCGGAAGGATCATGGGGATCGGTACAGTTACCGATTAGAATCAGCCCTTTACACCCCACCGCGTCAGCAGTGCGCATGATGCTACCCAGATTACCCGGATCTTGTACTTCCTCTAAGGCCACCCACAAATCCGGGCTTTCTCTGGCGCTAGGTAATGGGTACCAGCGCTGGGCAACTACAGCCCCTAAGCCCTGGGGGCCATCTTTGGCTGATAAACTGGTAAAGACCGCCCCGGTTACCGGCAGGCATGGTACTCCTCTGCCGGCCAGATCTTCTACCAGCTCCCAAGCAAAGGAGCTTTTCAGCAAGTCGGGGGCGACCACCAGCAACTCTATAGGGGCCTCTTGTTGAGCCGCCTCGCCCACTAGGCGAATACCTTCCACCCAAAACTGTCCCTGCTGCTCTCGCCCTTTGCGGGTACGCAGATTGCGAATCCCTTTTACCGTAGGGTTCTTGACGCTGGAGATGATAGGCTCTAAGCGCATTTGTCTATCGACCAGCCAAGAACTCGGCCCTTATCTGCTGCCGCAAGTCGGGGTTGGTTAGTACGTCTAGCCCGGTTAGCGCCATAGCCTTAGCGGCAGTTAACATAGCCGCTAATGCCTCGGGGGATGCGGCCGCCTGGCAAAACTCATGAGTATGGCTTACCAGGGTCTTAGGGCCGATACGCATGCTGGGGTGGATAGCCGGGGCCACGTGACTCACGTTACCCATGTCGGTTGAACCCTTGCTATCGCTGGGCGGCTCAATATCGGTAATGCCCAAGGCCTCTAAGTGGCTCCTAAAGGTGGATGCTAAGAGACGATTAGAGCGCAAGTTATCGAAGGAAAGCTCAAAATTGCGCATTTCCAAGCGGCAACCGGTGGCTAAGGCAGCGCCTTTAGCCACACTCTTAGCCTTCTCCACCACTTCGTTCAGATAGCTGCGCTCGGCTGCCCGGAAATAGAAACGAGCAACAGCCCGTTCCGGAACGATATTGGGAGCCACCCCTCCTTCCGTGATAATGCCATGAATCCGCACATCGCTGGTGAGGTGCTGCCGTAGTGCGTTTAGATTGTTAAAGAGAGAAATAACGGCATCTAGCGCGTTAATCCCCTCGTGGGGTGCTCCGGCGGCGTGGGCCGGTTTGCCAAGAAAGGTGAACTCGATAGCATCAAGGGCCAAAGAGGCGGCATCCACGCAAGTGCGTCCCCCGGGATGCACTATTAGAGCCGCATCGTAAGCATCAAAGAGACCGGCGGCGGACATTGGCACTTTAGCCCCGTTGGTCTCTTCTGAAGGCGTGCCGAAGAGGGTTACTTCTCCCGGAACGCTATCAAGCACACTGGCCAGACCGACGGCAGCTGCCGTACTAGCCATGGCAATCAGGTTATGGCCGCAAGCATGCCCCACCTCGGGCAGGGCGTCGTATTCGGCTAAGAATGCTACTTTAGCCCCTTCCCCATTCTGGCGCGTGGCTGCAAAAGAGGTGGGGACCCCCGCCAGCCCTTTACTGACATTAAACCCTTGCTGTGCCGCATAGGAACACAACAGCTCTTGGGCAAAATATTCTTCGCCACCAATCTCCGGATTGGTATGTAACTTGAGAGCGAGCTCCTGTAAATGGGCTGACTGCGCGTCGATGCACTGTATAATTCGTTGCCGCAGCAACTCTAGCCGCATGTCCAACACTTCCTTTCTATCTTTCTTTTCCCAGTTTAACACTTCGCCGGGCCCTGTAAAACCTGCCATGAAAAGAAGGGCGTAACATTTTGCTTTTCAAACGGGCGGCGGGATGTGCTTAGGGCGCACAAATCAAAGAAGGGGCTGTCGCAAAACAGCCCCTTCTTTCGTTGTATTCCGGTGGGCCGTGGTCATACTAGAGCGCCTGTGCCCAACCTCTGTGGGAATGAGCTCAGTTCGCCAAGGGCAGCGACGGCATTCGCAGGCTGCTTTTCCTTTGGCTCCCTCGCTCCTTTGATTATTGGGCCCAACGCGCCGTGCGTATACCTGCGGCCCTATAACAATATCCGCTCGGGGTACTTGAAAACTTTAGTGCGACAGCCCCTGTCCAATCGCGCCTACAGCAGCATCCCGCCGCCTATAGTAAGCCTCTTAGCGTCATGATTGCTCTCGTGAAGCGTCTTGTGCGAAAGTCCTCTGAAAATCAGCAATCGCGGAAGCGTGGTGGTCGTTTCTCCAAGAAAGCCCCCATACCTTCCTTTTGGTCGTGGGTGGCAAAACAGGCGGCAAAGTGCTGGGCCTCGATGGCCAGACCTGCCTCTAGCGAATTGGCGGCACCTTGATCAACGGCGGCCTTCAAGTGGCGCAGAATCACACCGCTTTTCTGAGCGATTTCGTTGGCCAGAGCCAAAGCGCCCTCCAGCAGCTCCTCGGGAGCGAACAGGCGATTAACTAGACCCAAGGTCAAAGCATCCTGAGCATTTATGGTGGCTCCGGTAAACAGCAACTCCTTGGCGCGAGCTGCGCCTATGAGACGCGGTAAGCGCTGGGTAGCACCGAAGCCGGGAATAATTCCAAGGCCGATTTCCGGCTGCCCCAACTTAGCTTTTTCCGACGCCACCCGCAAGTCGCAGGCTAACGCCAACTCCAGTCCTCCACCAAGGGCAAACCCATTAATGGCTGCTATGGTGGGCTGGGGAAGACTCGCCAGTTGGCTGAATATCCGCTGTCCTAGCAAACAGAAGGCTCTAGCCTGCTCCTCTTGCATGGGGTGCATGGCAGCAATATCGGCTCCGGCCACAAAGGCACGCCCACTGCCGGTAATCACCAAGGCCTTGATTCTAGGTTCATTGGCCACCTCCGTGAGGCGTTCCTCTAACTCCAGCAGCAAGGCCTCATTAAGCGCATTTAGTGCTTCCGGCCGTTCGATGGTCAATAGTCCGACGCCGTTGTCCTGAATCTCCAGACGCAAGAAACCCATTTATCCCTAACCTCCCAAGCTATTTGCGCTCATAGGTGTAGAATCCGCGACCGGTCTTGCGACCTAGATAGCCGGCGGCCACCATTTTGCGTAGTAGAGGGCAGGGGCGATACTTATCATCACCCAAGTCTTTATGTAACACTTCCATAATGGATAAACATACATCTAAGCCAATTAGGTCGGCTAAAGCCAACGGCCCCATGGGGTGATTAGCCCCCAGTTTCATGGTGGTATCGATGGCTTCTGCGCTGGCCACCCCTTCCATTAGGCAGAAGATGGCCTCATTAATCATAGGAACAAGCATCCGGTTGACGGCGAACCCTGGGGCATCATTTATCTCCACCGGGGTCTTGCCTAGGGCTGTGGCGAGTTCCTTGGTTTGTGCCACCACTTCTGCACTGGTGGCTAAGCCCTTCACCACTTCAACCAGCTGCATGAGAGGAACGGGGTTGAAGAAATGCATCCCGATCACCGACTGGGGCCGCTTTGTATAGTTGGCCAGTTTAGTAATAGACAGCGAAGACGTATTACTGGCCAAGATGGCGTGGGCGGGTGCTACCTGGTCTAATTCGATGAAGATTCCCTTTTTTACCTCCAGATTTTCCGTGGCCGCTTCGACTATAAAATCGGCCGTGGCCGCCGCGTCCAAGTCAACCGTAGTCTCAATGTTTTTGAGGATTTTCTCCTTCACGCTGGCGCTCAATCGTCCCAACTCCACATTACGCTCCAGCTGACGCTGGAGGCCAGCCATGGCTCGTTCCAAGTACTTCTCATTAATGTCCGACAGGATAACCTTAAAATCAGATTGGGCCGCTACCTGGGCGATGCCGCTGCCCATCTGTCCTGCACCAACGATCATAATCGTCTTAATCGGCATAAAAACCCTCCTTATAATAAAACTTCTTGTCTTATAATTTTCTTTCTATAACTATCTATCTCCTGCTTATTGCATAATCGAACTAATTAGTTACAGAATCTTTTATTATCCGTAGTGAAGCGAAATGTGTGCTATACTTGCTTTGCATGGAGGTAGATGTCATGGACAACCAAAAATCAGTAAGCAACCTGAAGTTATTTTCAATTTTCTTCCGAGTTGGCGCTTTTACCTTTGGAGGCGGCTATGCAATGCTTCCCATTTTTCAAAGGGAATTGGTAGACAAACAGGGCTGGTTACAAGAGGAAGACTTTGTGGATATGATCGGCCTGACCCAATCGGCCCCCGGACCGGTTGCCGTGAACTCGGCCATTTATTTGGGTTACCGGCTTAACGGGCTTGGGGGGGCTATTAGCTCGGTTATCGGAGCCGTACTACCCTCACTACTGGTGATTATGACCATCGCCTGGGCCCTCAGCCGCTACAACCTGGATCTGTTAAACCACGCCTTTGCTGGTGTGCGCCCAACAGTTGTTTCTCTTATCACTTATGCGGCCTGGACCTTGGGAAAAAAGGTAGTCAAATCAACGCAAGCCTTTGCCATGGCGGCCATCTCTGCCCTACTTATAATCCTGTTCGGTTTACACCCGGCCATACTGATCGTGTGTGGTGCCGTACTGGGCTTGAGCTTAAATAGCCGCGCCAGGAAGGAGGGGGCTGAGCAATGATCTTGTTGAAACTACTTTTTACCTTCGCCTTTATCGGCTCGCTAGCCTTCGGCGGCGGCTATGTAATGATCCCCCTTATCGACAGCCAGGTTGTGGAAAAGCTGGGCTGGCTTACAAGCACCGAGTTTGCCGATATCGTAGCAATAGCTGAGATGACCCCTGGGCCTATTGCCATCAATACGGCCACCTATGTAGGCTTCAAGATGGCAGGCGTGTTAGGCTCGGTGGTGGCTACCACCGGCGTGGTGGCTCCTTCCTTTATCATTGTCATGATTTTAGCCAAACTGGTTAACCGTTTTAGCAAGTCACCCTATTTGCAGTGGGCATTAAGTGGTGTGCGCCCGGTAGTTGTAGGTCTCATTGCCAGCGCCGCCTGGAGTTTTGGTGCTAAGACTCTAGTTGATCTAAAATCCTGGATTCTAGCCGGGGCAATGCTACTGGCCTTAGCTAAAACCAAAATTAATCCCATCTTGTTGATTCTGGCCTCCTTTATCCTTGGTATCCTATTCTTTTAATAAAGCACAAAAGCTGAACCCACCCCATAAACTGGGGTGGGTTCTTTTGCATCTGTGCATTGTTAGGAGGCGGGTCAATGGCAGACAATCTCTTTAGTTGTCAACCCACGCTGGCCAACTATGAGCGAGCTGAAATACTGAAGCAATTTTCTTTGGTGGCCCAAGCCACGGCGGGCCAGCTTGATCCCCAAGCTCTGCGGTTAAGCAAGCAAAGACAAGTACTGATAAGCAACGTGCACTGGCAACGCTTCAGAGGAGAGGTGGTGTTACAGCGCAGCTGGACCGTATTGGTGACGGTTTGCCTCTTCCTGCCGAAAGCAATTGCTGGGCAAATGCGCTTAAGCAATGTATACGGTGAAACCTCAGGAACACCCCTTGCCGGGCCGCCCCGTCTGGAAGCCAACTGGTCGCAGGACGACCTAATAGAGCTCTTCCCTCTCCCTACTTATCAAGTGTTGGCTGGCACACCTGAACCCTTTTCGCTCTTGTTAGAAGCCCGTCAGGTTTGCCTCACCACCTATCGCTTTTACCCCAGCAACTTCTATCTCAGGGCGTGTTCCTTCTTGGCAGANNAACTTTGTCGAATCCGGGTGGACAACCTCCCCGAGGCTGCGGTATCATGGGTTAGATTTAAGAATTCTGATATCAGGGAGGTTGGATGACTATGGCTGCCCAGCTCAAGGTCTTCGCGGGACGCGCCACCGAGCCGCTAGCTGCTGAGATCTGCCAGCACCTTGGCATCAATTTAGGCCAACGGGAAATTATCCAGTTCAGTAACGACAATACCTTCGTCAAAATCAACGAAAACGTGCGGGAATGTGACGTCTTCGTGGTCCAGACTTCATGCCCACCGGTCAACCATAACCTAATGGAACTGTTGATCATGATTGACGCCCTTAGCCGGGCATCGGCCCACCGCATTACCGCTGTACTACCCTTCTATCCCTATGGAAGATCAGACAAGAAAGATCAACCCCGTATCCCCATTACGGCCCGCCTGGTAGCCGATTTACTTACTACGGCCGGTGCGGACCGCGTGGTGGCTGTCGACCTCCACTCACCCCAAATTCAAGGGTTCTTCACTATTCCCCTAGACCATCTCACCGCTGCTGATATGCTCTGCCGCTACTTCGAGCAGAAAGCCATCTCCGATTTGGTGGTAGTAGCTACCGACGCGGGTGGAGCCAAAAAGGCTTCCGTATATGCTAAATGGCTAAAGGCCCCTCTAGCTATTATGGACAAGCGTCGTAACGGTAACGATGACCAGGCCCACATTACCCATTTCATCGGTGATGTAAAAGACAAGAACGTGGTTATTCTGGATGACGAAATTGACACAGCCGGTACGGTACAGGAAACAGTGAAGGCGGTGCGAGCTGCCGGAGCTAAGGATGTTTACGTCGGTTGCACCCACCCGGTTTTCTCTGGCCCGGCTGTAGAGCGTTTGCTGGCCTCGGATATCAAAGAAATCGTTACTACCAATACGTTGCCCACTGACCATGCCAAGGCACTACCTAACCTGACTGTGCTCTCGGTGGCCCCGATAATCGCCGAAACCATACGGCGCATTAACCAGGGCGAATCGGTCAGCACCCTGTTCCGAGCCTAAGGGCATGAATAGGCAGTTACAGGAACGCTACGGCGACGAGCAAGTTTTAGTCATACCGGCCACCAGTGTAGAACACCTGGCGTCAGGCCTGCAGCCCATGTTTGATCTAGAACAGGCTCAGCCCCGATTCATTTTTCGCCACCAGGCGGAACAGAACCCCCAGTGGCGGCAGTTGATACCCTACAGCGTTCTGCGACAAGGGGAGCGCCTTTGGCTCACCCGGCGCCTGGCTACTCAGGGCGAAAGCCGACTGCATAATAAGTTCTCGCTAGGGGTGGGCGGGCATATTAACCCCATAGACGCCCAAGGGCTATCCCCTCTCATGGCCGCCTTGTATCGCGAGCTGGAAGAAGAACTTTACCTAGGTGGCTGGCAGCCCACTGAACCTCACCCGGTGGCGATCATTAACGATCTATCTAATGCGGTCAGCCGCGATCATCTGGGCGTGGTGTTCATTCTAGACGTACCGCCTCATGTCACCGTTGCGGTGCGCGAACAAGACAAGATGCTGGGTCAATGGGTAGAGATGACCACAGTGCGGGAATTATATTATGAGCAATTAGAAAGCTGGTCTCAAATTGTACTAGCCTACTTAGAGAAGGCCTCCCAATAGGCCTTCTTTTTCTTTGGCCTTGACAAAGGGCCTGTCCAGCCATTAGAATGATGCCAATCATGGAAGAGTGCCTAGGGTTCCGCACCTCGTTGGTGGGCTGGTCCGAGCGGCACTGCCTCTGTAAGAGGTACACCGTGGGTAGAAAAGACCCCAGCGGTAAGTTCCAGTAGGGAACGCCGCGGGGTCTCTTTTTTTGGAGGTGTTTTGGAGTGCTAGCCATAAGAACGAAAAATCTGGGCAAAGAGTTTTGGCGCCAGAAAAAGTCGAGTGGGTTACTAGGGAGTGTGCGCAGCCTTTACCAACAGGATAGGGAACGCATTGTTGCCGTGCGGTCCCTAGATCTGGAGATAAAGAAGGGCGAGTCGGTAGCCTTCATCGGGCCCAATGGTGCAGGCAAATCCACAACCATAAAAATGCTTACCGGTATACTTCATCCCAGCTATGGAGAAGCCCAGGTGCTAGGGTTTACACCTTGGAAGGATCGGCAGCAATTGGCCTTCCATATCGGCACGGTGTTTGGCCAAAAATCCCAGTTGTGGTACCACATACCGCCCGCCGATAGCTTCTTCTTACTGGGCCGCATCTACGAGCTCGATCAGCGCACCTTTGAGCAGCGACAAGCCGAGCTGGTGGAACGTTTCGAGCTTGAGAAGTTCTTCCACGTGCCGGTACGCAAACTCTCCCTCGGTCAACGCATGCGGGCCGAACTGGCCGCTGCCCTCTTACACGGGCCGCAGGTGCTCTTTCTCGATGAACCGACCATCGGGCTAGACGTGGTGGCGCGGCAGAATATGCGGAACCTAATTAAAGAGATAAATGGGCTAGGAATAACCGTGTTTCTTACCTCTCACGACACCGGCGACATAGAAAACCTCTGCCGCCGCGTCATCATGATCGACAACGGCAACATAGTTATCGATCAATCTATTAACAGTCTGAAACGAGATCATCTGGCGGCCAAGATCATCCGGGTACGCTTGGAAGCCCCGGTGGAAGGCTTACCGCCCATCGACGGCGCCCAGCTGCTAAAGCATAAAGGGGCCGGCCTGAAGATTGCTCTTGATACTACTAAGTTAAGCGTCGATGAACTTTATATGCGTTTACGCCAACTGGCGCCCATTGCCGACATCACCATAGGCGACCCTCCTCTGGAGGATATAATCGCCAATATCTATCGTCATAACCAAACCGGGGGTGATACCCGTGAACTGGAACAAGAAGTGGCGCAAGTATAGCGCCGTTGCCCTGACGGCAGCCCAGTCCCGGGTTGCCTATTGGCAAGAGATGGGGGCCCGAACCTTCTTTTTCGCCGTCGTGTTGTTCACTTTTTCCGGACTATGGGGGCGTGTAATAGGTACCGATGGCACTTTAGCCGGATACACTCGACAGCAGTTGGTTTGGTACCTCACCTTAACGGAAGCAATAACTCTCAGCGCCACTAGCCTGATGCAGGAAGTGGAACAAGACGTGAAAACGGGGCAAATAGCCTATCTACTAGCTAAGCCCCTTAACTACCTCCTATATCAGGCGACCTATTATTTTGGCGAAATGGCAGTTACCACCTCGCTGAACCTGTTGGCTGGTGGACTAGTGGCTTGGGCGTTGGTGGGCCTACCCACCATTACGCTACCCAGCCTGACGCAAGCTTTAGTGCTGGTTGTGCTGGGCGCAGCCGTACGCTTCTGCTTGCTAGCAGCCATCGCCCTGCTCAGCTTCTTTGTAGAAGAGAGTCGCCCCTTTTACTGGATCTACTCCAAGTTCATCTTTACTTTGGGGGGCCTTTTTATTCCCATTGATCTCTATCCTGAGTTCTTTCGCCGCTTAGCGGCACTACTGCCTTTTCAAAGCATCACCTATGGGCCGGCTCGGGCCTTTATTTCCGGCGATTGGTCACAGTTTGTCAGCTCAGCCAGTACGGCCCTACTCTGGTGCTTCGTCTTGGCCGGCCTACTAAGCTGGGAGTTTTCACGGGGGGTGAAACAGATCAATGTCAACGGTGGCTAAAACTTTGCGCTGGTTAGGCGCCCAATGGTCAATCAACCTGGCTTCGGCCATGGCCTATCGCGTCAGCTTTTTGACGCAGGCCGTATTTATGCTGATTAACGATATTCTGCTACTGTTCTTCTGGTGGGCCTTACTGCAACTGGTGCCCGATATAGGCGGTTGGGGCATGGCCGATGTTTGGCTAATGTATGGTCTGGCCGCCGGTGGCTTCAGCCTGGTAGCTATCTTTGCCGGAAACTATAACCGCCTTTCTATCATCATCGCAGAAGGCCAGCTGGACTACTACCTGGCCTTACCTAAGAACGTGCTATTACATGTACTGGTCAGCAATACTTCCTTTTCGGCGGTAGGTGATTTGATCTTTGGATTGGTGCTGGGTGCCATGGGCTGCCGGGCCCATGGGGCCAATTATCTCCTTTTCCTTTTGTTCATGATTACCGCTGGCTCGGTGCTCTGCGCCTTTTCCATTATCACCAACAGTTTAGCCTTCTTTATCGGGCGCAGTGAGGCCATCAGCCGGCAGCTGGCGGAGGCACTGACCAGTTTTAGTATGTACCCGGGAACCATCTACCAGGGAGCCGCCCGTTTTGTCGTTCTTTTTCTAGTGCCGGCCGGCTTTATGACCCACATTCCTGTAGAAACCCTGCGTAATTTTGACGCGGCCAATATCTGGTTGGTATTGGCAGTCAATGTGGTGCTGTGGTTACTGGCCATTTTAGTATTCTACACCGGGCTACGGCGCTACGAATCGGGCAATCAGGTTACTTTGAGAGGTTAAGAAAACCCCTTGTTCGGTCATAAGCCGGCAAGGGGTTCTTAATTTAGCTAACTGGGAATATGGGTCGCGCCCCGGTAAATTAAGCCGCGGGGAATGTCTAGCGTTACTAGCTGGCCATCGGCTAGCAGACTGGTGGCCCCGGGAACGCCCACAATCACCGGTAATCCCAGGTTTAAAGCCACTATTGCCCCGTGGGAGGTAAGCCCCCCCTCTTCTGTCACCAAGCCGCTGGCTTGCTCCAAAACAGGCACATAGTCTTTATCGGTGCTGATAGCGACAACAATGCTACCGGGCACCATTTTCTCCCGCGCCTCTTTAGCTGTCTTGCTGGAGACGACTCTCCCCGTAACCGAGTCTTTTCCGATGCCTACACCGCGGGCCAATACATCACCTACTATATGCACTTTGATTAGGTTGGTGGTGCCCGGAACGCCCACCGGCACTCCGGCAGTAAGCACCACCAGATCGCCATTCTTGATTAAACCTTGGTCGAGCGAACTAGTTATAGCGGCCTTGATCATCTGGTCCGTATCATCCACTTTTGGCCCCGAGACCGGGTAGACACCCCAGGATAGGTTGAGCCGTCGTGCTACCTTTGCCTTAGTAACAAAAGCGATAATGGGCATCTGGGGCCGATAGCGGGAAACCATACGCGCCGTGCTGCCCGATGCGGTGGGTGTGATAATTGCTGCCGCCATCAGATCTTCTGCCGCCTGCACGCTGGCATGGCTTATGGCATCGGTGACATTAGCCGTCCTCTTAGTCAGTTGCTGCCGCAAAGAGGTGCTTCTATTGTCCAGCGCCTGCTCCGTATGCAGTGCGATACGGGCCATGGTCTCCACTGCTGCCAGCGGATAACTGCCGCTTGCCGTTTCGCCGGATAACATTACGGCGTCGGTACCGTCAAAGATGGCGTTGGCCACGTCGCTGGCTTCCGCCCGGGTAGGGCGCGGTGAACGGATCATGGAATCGAGCATTTGCGTAGCCGTAATCACTGGTTTCCCTACGCGGTTACAAGCAGCAATCATCCTTTTTTGAATTAGAGGCACTTCCTCGGGGGGAATCTCTACCCCCAAGTCTCCCCTAGCCACCATGATACCGTCGGCCACCTTAAGAATTTCATCTAGATTAGCTACGCCCTGGCGGTTTTCTATCTTAGCTATGATGGGGATATCGCCCCCCAGTTCTTCCAAAAGACGGCGCAGTTCCAAGACGTCTGCCCCATCGCGTACGAAGGACTGGGCAATAAAATCTACACCTAGCTCTACTCCCAGCTTGATGTCGGCCATATCTTGCTCCGACAAAGCGGGTAGATTTAGCGTGCGTCCCGGAATGTTAACTCCTTTGCGATCGCTAACTACGCCCCCCACCACCACTTGGCAATGTAGGTCCGGGCCCTGCTTTGCCTTGACTACCAATTCCAATAGGCCATCATCGATGAGAACCGTATCGCCTGCTTCCACATCGG
>MTKW01006595.1_pt1 | contig 13792 bp, 8 predicted proteins | sample 1042761 | NCBI WGS metagenome assembly MTKW01 (sample SAMN06205366, study PRJNA360243) | anaerobic digester metagenome | biome: Wastewater treatment plant; feature: Anaerobic digester sludge; material: sludge; isolation source: anaerobic digester fed with sludge from wastewater treatment plant ...
CTTGGCAATATCTTTAATTCGAATTTTTTTCTTTCGCATTTTCTTGTTGTTTGTTCCTTGTTTCTTGTCTTTCTGTTTCCTTTCTTAAAAAGTTTTTTCTCAACAAATATAATATAATGCTTTCAAAAATACGAATTGAAGTTGATCTAAAATATGGCTATCTTGTATTTTACGAATGCTAAAAACAGAAGAATGGAGTAGTCGTTTGATAGAAATACGTATCTTTGGACGATATTTTGTATTCTTGTTTTTATGAAAGATAATTTTTCTACCATTGAAAATGAAGATCATGCCCTGTTTCTTTTGATTAAGAAAGGAGACAAAGATGCCTTTGTTGCGATATATCACAAATATCATCCCTATTTGTATTCGTTGGCATTGCGTTATCTTAAAAATGTTGAAGCAGCAGAAGAAACTGTTCAGCATGTGTTTGTAAAATTGTGGGAAAGCGTTCGACACATTGAGATAGAAATCAACTTAAAAAATTATCTTTACACCATGACCAAAAACTATATTTTGAATTATTTCCGCGATAACAAAAAAACGGTTTCGATAAACTACGTAAATGCACAAGAAGAGATTTTGGACGAAGACGATTTTCCAACGCTACTCGAAGAAATGCAGTTATTGGAAATACTAAAACAAGGTATCGAGAATCTTCCTACCCGGAAAAAGGAAGTCTGCGAAATGAAAATGGAAGGGAATGTTAGCAATCAGGAAATTGCAGACCGAATGGGCATTTCTATTCATACTGTAAAGTCGCATTACCAGGAAGCCATAAAAATGCTTCGAAATTATTTTCATAAAATGAAGTTAATGTTGTTTTGAAAAAAAATGTTTTTTAACTCATATTTTTTGTGATTTGTGTGTCTACTTAATAAAAGAGCAGAGATTTCATGAATTTGTCCGAAAAGGGAACAATAAAAAAAGTAATTGACGGCACATCCTCAGGAGAAAATGCCCGATGTGTCGTAGAGTGGTTTTCTTCGACGATCGAAGGGCAACAATTTTTGTCTGATATGATTGATCGTGATGCCTATTTGATGGAGGAAGAGTTCCCCGGTCAAAAAAGAATATCTCCTATTCAATCGGAAATTATCTTATCGAGAATCGATAAAGAAATTCGCCATAAGCGTTATGTGCGTATGGCTCGTTTAACGGCAGCCATTGTTGTTCCTTTTGTCGTTTTGCTTGGTTTCGGACTGTATTTGAATTCTCTGGTCGATCTCTTCGGGAAATCCCATTATGCCGAAATTTACATTCCTAAAGGCGAAAGTGCAAGAATTTTTTTTCAGGACGGTAGTGAAGCCTATCTCAATGCCGACACAAAAATACGTTATCCCCAAAAATTCGGTTTAACCAAGCGTCAGGTATATGTCGAGGGCGAAGCCTATTTTAATGTTACACCTGCAAAAAAACGCCCGTTTGTTGTTCATGCAGGGAATGCAAGCGTAAAAGTGTTGGGTACGTCGTTTAATATAAAGGCATATAGCGACGAGGAAAAAATACAGGTTGTGTTGGATGAAGGGGAAATCGAATTTCATACACCTTTCAACAGCTATACCGTTTTGCCGGGTCAACAAATTATTTTTGATAAAATCAGGGGAGAATCGGTTATCCGGAATCTCCCAACATCTACCAACCTTTCTCTTTGGAAAAGCAATATACTGTATTTTCAGGATACCCCACTTGCAGAAGTTCTTCGTATATTGGAAAGAAGATACGATGTTTCTTTCCAAATAAAAGACGAGAAAGCTTTACGGTATTCGTATACGATTATTACCCATCAGATGGGAATTGCCGATATCCTTGCCGAATTGGAAAAAATCTCCCCCGTGAAATTCACTTTTCAAAAAGATGCCATCTTGGTGTCTCTTCGCCAACACTAAAGATTCTTTTGGTTTATATTTTCCGGTTTTTGAGTTGGAAGAAAATATATGTGCTTTTGAAATTTATTCTTTTTTAACTCATCCCTTTCTTTGTTGGCAGTGTCAATAAGTAAAATCGAGTAAAAGTGCAAATGATTTAAAAAGAGGAAACAAAATTAATTTTACCTACATGTTTAATTTTTAATACATTAACAAACCATGAGAAGAATTCTTTACAAAAAGCGTGCGGTTATTCTGCTCTTTCTTTTGGCGTTCAGCTTTAGTGTAAGTTCAGCGCAAAAAGTCAGTTTGGATTTCAACCGAAAAAGCTTAAAAACGGTATTGGAGAGTATTACCGAGCAAACGGGTTACACTTTGGCTTACAGCAAAGAGGTGGTAAACCTCAACGAACGGGTAACCATTCGTGTGATTGATGCTGAACTTACTCAGGTACTTGACGAGTTGTTGCTGCCTCGTAATATCGGATACGAGATTAAGGACAACAAGATTTACATTTTTGACATGCCGGTCAAGAAAGAAACTGTCGCAAGTCAACAAAATCAACAACAAGAACGGATACAAATTAGGGGGAAAGTCACCGATGTCAATGGTGAGCCGATTATTGGGGCAAATATTTTTGTTCCGGGGACAACAATTGGCACGGTAAGTGATGTGGAGGGTAATTACGTATTATCCGTTCCAAGAGGATCTGTCGTACGGTTTTCTTATCTTGGCTATGTCGATCAGGAATTTACGGTTGCAGAACCCACAACGTTGAATGTTCAGTTGGAAGAAGAAGTGCAAACATTGGAAGAACTGGTGGTGGTTGGTTATGGTGTGCAAAAGAAAAGTGTGGTGACCGCTGCAATAAGTAGGGTTACGGCAGATGAATTGGATGTTCCAAGGCCCTCTCGTATCGAAGATGTTTTAAAAGGCAAAGTTTCAGGTGTTCAAATCACACAAAGTTCAGGTCAACCGGGGGCTGAATCTAAAGTACGTATTCGAGGTATCGGCACAGTGAATAATAGCGATCCTCTCTACATTGTTGACGGAATGCCGGTTGATGGTGGTATCAACTATCTCAATCCTGTCGATATTCAGTCGGTTGAGGTGCTCAAGGATGCCGCATCCGCCGCAATTTATGGAGCCCGTGCCGCTAATGGTGTAATTCTTATTACAACAAAATCAGGAGAAGGTGTTCTGAAAGGAACAGGGAAAACACTCATTAATTATGATTTCAATTTTGGTTGGCAAAATCCATGGAAGAAGAAATCGGTATTGAATGCTTTGGAATACATGGTAATCATGAATGAGGCTCAGATTAACGATGGGGATTTTCCCAGATATTCCAAGGATCAAATTGCCAATGCCGGAAAGGGGACTGATTGGCAAGACGAAACTTTCAATTACGATGCGCCTGTACAGTCTCATCAACTCAGTGTAAGTGGCAATTCCGAAAAAATATCGTATTATCTTTCTTTCGGATATTTTAAACAAGATGGTATTGTTGGGGGAAATTATGGGAAATCGAATTATGAAAGATTGAGTTTGCGTACAAATTCAACTTACAATGTATTTGAAGATAAAGGGCGTAATTTTTTCAATAAATTAAAAGTAGGGGTAAATGTTGGTTACTCGAGAGACAACTCCAAAGGAATCGAAGCTAATTCGGAATATGGTTCGGTTTTAGGTAGTGCCTTGGCATTTAATCCACGTGTTCCGGTATATGCTCCGGAGACTTCGGATGATCGGGACATTCAATCGATTTCCGATATTTTGGCCGATCATCCTCATGCCGTTACCGATAAAGAGGGGAGGGTATTTTCTATTCCTCCGGCCGGTTTCCAAGAGATTGCCAATCCTGTTGGTATGTTGAATCAGCCACGTAGTGATCCATGGAATTCGGATAAATTCGTTGGAACATTTTGGGGAGAATTAGACGTATTGCCAGGTTTGAAATTTAAAAGCAGCTATGGGTTTGATCTTGCTTTTTGGGGTAATGATGGATATGAATTCCCCTATTTTTTGGCTACCCAAGGAAAGGATGTAGATCAAAGTTCGGTCTGGAGCCAGATGAATCGGGGATTTAAGTGGCAGGTTGAAAATGTTTTTACCTACAATAAAACATTTGAAGATCTACACAATTTAACCTTTGTATTAGGACAATCCGCTCAGAAATATACTTACCGTCAATTAGGTGGAAGCGATTATGATTTGTTGGGGAATGATCCTATATTGGCAACCATCAACGGGGCGACAGCAGATCGCGATGAAGAACGCGTGTACGGTGGAACGGGTGGTTTTAATTTTACTTCGCTGGCATCTTACTTCGGAAGGATAGATTACAATTTTGCCGAACGTTATATGTTTCAAGCAACTCTTCGCCGAGACGGTTCTTCAAGATTCGGCCCTAACAATAAGTGGGCAATTTTTCCTGCGGTATCGATAGGATGGAATGTATTAAACGAACCTTTTTTAATCGACAGTCATCCTGACTGGATCGACGCGTTTAAACTTCGTTTTAGCTGGGGTAAAAATGGGAACGAAAATATAGGAAATTTCCGTTACACTTCTTTAATGGCCGGAGGACAAAATTATTATTTCGGAGGAGGGTACTCTGTGGCTACAGGAACTAAAACCGGAACCATGCAATATGGTACTTCACCATCGGCTTTGCCTAACCCCAATGTCAAATGGGAAGAATCGGAACAAACAAATTTTGGTTTTGATGCCTATTTTTTGAGAAGTGCGCTGAATTTCAGTTTCGATTATTTTAAAAAGAAAACCAACGGTATGTTGATGGATCAACCTATTCCAAGTTATGTTGGACAGGGTGCTCCCATTGGCAATGTGGGGGATATGGAAAACTGGGGTCTTGAGTTTGAAGCCGGATGGAGGCAAGCGGTCGGAGATTTCAAGTATAATATTTCGGCAAATGTTTCCTATCTAAGAAATAAATTGATAAAATTGGGTACGGCATCAGGCGAAGCCATTTATGAAACTGCAGGAGCTTCAGGATTGGGAAGCTTCATCAAAGGGAAAAATGGCGAGGTATGGCCTTTCTTTTATGGCTATAAGACAGACGGAATTTTCCAAAATCAGGAGGAAGTGAATACATATGTGAATTCCGAAGGTCAAACATATCAGCCTAACGCCAAACCGGGAGATGTTCGTTTTGTTGATTTCAATGGTGATGGCGTGATCGATGATAACGATAAAACAAAAATTGGGAAAGGCATGCCCGACTGGACTTTTGGATTATCGTTAGGTGCGGAATGGAAGGGATTCGATTTGAGTTTATTTTTCCAAGGAACATCCGGGAACGATATGTTCGATTTTTCTATGCGCGGCGATATTCCCGCGATGAATCGACCATCATGGATCCTCGAACGTTGGCATGGTGAAGGCACTTCGAATAAAATTCCACGTATGACAAATGCCGATCCTAACGGAAATTGGCGCTCTTCCGATCTTTACATCAAGAATGGTAGTTTTATGCGTTTAAAAACTGCCCAATTAGGTTATACCTTGCCTGCTGCTTTGACAAAAAAAGTCGCAATACAACAGGTACGACTATATGTTTCTGCTGAAAATTTGTTTACGTTTACCGGTTACGATGGATTTGATCCCGAAGTTGCAACCGGCGATTATACAAGAATTGGGGTTGATCGTGGGGTTTATCCTCAGTCAAGAACAATATATCTTGGTGCTAATATATCTTTTTAACTACTTAATGGAATGAAACATGAAAAAATATAAATTGCTATATATCGTAACTGTTTTTTTGATTGGCGTATTCTCAATCACTTCGTGCAGTGATGATTTTTTAACCGCTCGATCGACTGAACAGTTGGAAGCAGGAGGACCTGCCACCGAAGGATCCATTTTGTCTAATCTTGCTTCGGCATACCAAATTCTTTTGTTTGATAGCTATGCCGATTATAATTACAATGCTGTTTTGTTAATGTCGGACCTTCGGTCGGATGATCTTTACAAAGGAGGAGGAAGTGCAGGTGACCAGGAACAACTTTATAAGTTGTCTCAATTTACTTCTACTGCAGCCTCTACTCTCGATGGGCTATGGAGTATTTATTTTACAGGTTTGGCTCGTTGCAACAATGTGATTATTTCTTGTGATAATGCCGTTGGAGTAAAAGAGGAAAAATTGGAACAATTCAAAGCAGAGGCTCATTTTCTGCGAGCGTATTATGTGCATTTGTTGTGGAAATTTTGGGGAAATATTCCCTACTTCGAAGAACCGCTTTCGGAACCTCCTTATATGACCAAACAGCTACCGGCTGACTCAATTTACAATAAGATTATGAAAGATGTGGATTTTGCCTGTGTTGAAGGGCGTCTTCCAATGAAAGCAACAGGTGGCGATATAGGACGTGCTTCAAGGGCGGCAGCATTAATGTTGAGGGCGAGGGTTGTTCTTTACCAAAAAGACGAATCTCGATACCCGCAAATCACCAACGATATGGCCACCATTATCAAAAGCGGAGAATATGAACTCTTTGAAGATTTTGATGCTATGTGGGAAGACGAGAACGAATTCTGCAAAGAATCGATTTTCGAAAGCAATCAACTTCCTGAAGGAAAAGGATGGGGAAATGCTTGGTCGGGCTACGGGACGAATTTGCCTGCTTTTATTTCACCTGCCGATTTGAAGGATCCCGATGGTGTATTTAAAGGGGGTTGGGGATTCGGACCTGTTCGTCAAAGTGCGTACGATATGTATGAGCCTGCCGATAAACGTCGCGATGGATCTATCAACAAGTGGGATGACGGACTTTATACGCCACGTTTCCAAAATACCGGATTGTTTCAACGCAAGTATGCAGCACGTGTCGGATACAATCCTCCTCCGGGAGATGTCGATTTGAATTACTGCAACAATTTACGCATTTTCCGTTATGCGGAAACATTATTGAATTACGTCGAATTGGTAAAAATGCATGGTCAGAGTGAAGAGCAAGGAGTGAGTGCCCAAGATTGTTTGGATCAGATTCGTTCACGGGCAGGCGTTGGTTCTATTCAGCCAACCGAAGAGAACATCAAATTGGAACGTCGTCGGGAATTCTTGGGAGAAGGTATGCGTTTCTGGGATTTGGTACGTTGGGGCGATGCACCGACAGTTTTGACGGAAAATGATTCCGAACACAATTCTGTTCGTACTTTCGAGGAATGGATGAAATATTTGCCCATTCCACAAGGTGAAATGGAAAAGACCAAGGGAACAGAGTTTGAATTGATACAAAATGGGAATTGGAAATAGCCGATGTGTACTTTAAAAGAACAAATAGTTATGAGAAATATTATAAAAAAAGGAACATGGCTGTTGTTGTCGATTATTATGTTTGCAGCATGCAGCCCTCAGGAAGATGATAAGTATTCATTGGGTGAGTTAGGTACGGTTACACCCGACATGGTGTCTTTTTCTGCAATGCCTTCCCCAACCAGTGATAATGTGATTATTTTTAAAAATACTTCCAATGTGAATTTCCCCGTTACCGCTGTATGGGATTTGGGTAACGGATCCACGGCGAGAGGAAACGAGGTAAAAGGAACTTATCCGATGAAGGGAGATTATACAGTTACACTTACCCTCTATGCACCGGATGGTTCTTCTGCTTCCAAAAGTGAAGTCATTCACATTGAAGAAGATGATTTCGGGTTAATCAGTACGCCGGTTTATGTGAATTTGACCGGAGGAATTGATGATTCCGATGGAAAAACATGGGTCTTCGATCAGTACAATAACTATGCAAAAGAAGTTGCACAGGCGACCGGATTTAATATTAAAAGTCACATAGGGTTAGGCCCGCAGAATAGTTATTCGCAGGAATGGTGGGGTGCTGGACCCAACGAAAAAAGCGCTTGGAAAATGTATGATTTCAAGTTTACCTTTATTCAGGATGGTGCTCGCTTGATAATAGAAACTGCAGGAGAAGGATATGGAAGAAAGGCTTCGGCTGCTTCAATAGGAGGTTTTAATGTGACATCAATCGACGGGGATGATGCCATTTTCCCTTACGAGGGGGGCTCTTACACCTTTTCTATCGATGAAAGCGGACAATATCCCGTGTTGACTCTGTCGGGAAATGCCTTCATGGGTTATTATTGTGGTACGCAGGATTATGAAATTATTTATCAAACGGATAAGGTCATGGCTTTGCGGGTCGATAACCAGGTTGAAGGACAAGATTGGGTCTTTGTCTATTGTCTGGAAGAGCTGAATATTGCCGAACCTCCTATCGTCAAAGAACCCAAAGCAGAGCCTTTATTCGAAGATTTTGAATCGGGTAAGCTGACTGTCAATTTTGTAACCCAGGATATGGGTTCATTGAGTGGCATTGTGGACAATCCGGCCCCTGTTTCCATTAATACCTCAAATAAAGTGTATCGTTATCAAAAAACGACAGCTTTCTATAGCAATTTATCTTTTACTGCGCCCGATTATAAATTTGATCTGACTACGCAGAATAAAATCCGTTTGAAAGTGTATATTCCTTCTTATAACGATTATGAAACGGAAAATACCGTAGCGGGGGATTGGATTACCGAGAAAAGGTTGCGTCCTCAGTTGGCCGTTAAATTGCAAAACAGCGATATGGGGGATAACGCATGGCAAACGCAAACAGAGATTGTAAAAAGTGATCTTACGAAAGATAGATGGCTGGAACTTGAATTTGATTTTAGCAGTGTAAGTGGTCGTGATGATTATGACAAGATCGTGATTCAATTTGGAGGAGAAGGTCATGCCGGTCCCGGTATATTCTTCTTTGATGATTTTGATTTTTCAGAATAAAAAAATGATTGATAAGGCTGCCGCTATTCACGGCAGCCCTATTTTTACTAGTTTGAGATAATGAAGAAAATGATCAATATATTTCTTATTGCTTTTTTTATGATGGGAGCATGTTCGGATGGAGATGATCCCACAACCGAACCAGCCGAGCCGGGAAAACAGATAGAAATTACGCTTGAGCCTGAACCCGGAGAATTTTCAGGAGAAGGTGAGACAAAAAGTGTGATTGTTACGGCAAACGCCGATTGGATGGTTACTTCCAGCCAGGCTTGGTGTACGCTTTCTGTAGCAAAAGGGTATCCCGGGCAGACAAGTTTAAAGATTACGGTTTTAAAAAATCCTTTTGAAACACCACGGACTGCAGAACTTACTTTTATTGCTGGCGATGATTTTACTAAAAAGGTTATCATAACCCAACGAAAAGGACAACAGGAGAATTATGTTCCTGAAGGGTATAATTTGGTGTGGAGCGATGAATTTAACGATCCACGAGAAAACGATGGAAAGCCGGCCATGCCCAGTATAAACAAATGGTGGTTTGAAACCGGAGCACACGGATGGGGGAACAATGAGCTTCAAAATTATATCGATCGTTTTATAGGTACGGATACTTGCGCTGTGGTTACCGATGGAACGTTGAAAATCATTGCCAAAAAAAAGGGTTCAGAGGTGATATCTATTCGGATGAACACAATTGAAAGTTGGCAATACGGTTATTTCGAGGCTCGGCTGCGCATGCCGAGTGGAAAAGGCACATGGCCTGCCTTCTGGATGCTACCAAAGGATTTTAGGAGTTGGCCGCTCGACGGAGAAATCGATATTATGGAATATGTGGGATACGATCCCAATGTGGTGCATGCTTCGGTACATACTATGGCCTACAATCATGCCATTGGTACGCAAAAGACGGCTTCCAAAAGAATTCAACATGCGGAAACCGAGTTTCATGTTTACGCGCTTGAATGGACGGCACAGAAAATTACGGCTTTTATCGATGGAGAAGCGTATTTTACTTTTGAAAATGACGGCAAAGGCGATATCGATACGTGGCCATTCAATAAGCCGTTTTATTTGAAACTCAATCTTGCGTGGGGAGGTAATTGGGGCGGTGCACAAGGTGTCGACGAAACGGCTCTCCCTGCTGTTTACGAGATCGATTATGTCCGGGTTTATCAATAATCAAGTTTGATATCTTATGCTAAGAACAAGGAAAATATTGTTTGTTGTTTTACTTTTGACGATGTCCCTTCCTTTCATAGTTGCGCAAAACGAAAAATCGGGAGAAAACCGTTTTGTTTCCGTAAAAGGAAAAGATCTGATTACTCCCGATGGGGAAGTGTTTTTAATGAAAGGAATCAATCTCGGGAATTGGTTAAATCCCGAAGGGTACATGTTCCTGTTTCAAGATGTAAATTCTTATCGTCTTATTGATCAGGCTTTAAAAGAAATGGTAGGGCCCGATTTCGTTAACCGATTCTGGAGAGAGTTTCAAGAAAACTACATTAGCCGGGACGATATTCGTTACATTCGTCAAACCGGTATGAATTCCATTCGTGTCCCTTTTCATTACAAATTGTTTACCTGTGAAGATTTTATGGGAAGCAACAATCCCAATCGCGGGTTCGAACTGCTCGATAGCGTTATCCAATGGTGTAAAGAAGAAGAACTATATGTGGTTCTTGACATGCATGCTGCTCCGGGAGGTCAGACCGGCGACAATATCGATGACAGCTACGGCTATCCATGGTTATTTGAGAGCTCCGAAAGTCAAGCGCTTTTTTGTGCCATTTGGAAGCGGATTGCCGAACATTATGCCGATGAGCCTACTGTGCTTGGGTATGATTTATTAAATGAACCTATCGCTCATTTTTTTGATAACAAAGACGAGTTGAACAGGCATTTGGAACCGCTTTATATGAAAGCTGCCGAAGCAATTCGGGAAGTGGATAAAAACCATATTCTGATTTTAGGTGGTGCGCAATGGAATACCAATTTTTCGGTATTTACAAATCCCGGTTTCGATGATAAAATGATGTACGAATGTCATATGTATTGGACGGATACTACCCGGGCCGTTATCCAAAAATTTTTGGATTTCAGGGAGAAAACGAATTTACCTGTATATATGGGGGAAACAGGTGAAAATACGGATGAATGGATTGGCGGATTTCGACGTTTGCTTGAAAGAAATCATATGGGGTGGCATTTCTGGCCGTATAAAAAAATGCTTAAAACCAGTTGCATGGTTTCAATAAAAGAGCCCAAGAATTGGAATCTTGTTGTGGAATACACCAAAAAGGATCGAAGCAGCTTTGCCAAAATTCGCGAAAACAGACCTGATCAAAATAAAGTGCGAAATGCATTGAATGAATTGCTTGATAATTGTAAATTTGTCGAGTGTGTAAAAAACGACGGTTACATAAAAGCATTAGGCATGCAACCGTAAAAACCAATTAAAATTTTTATATCAAAACGGATAAATCAATGAAACAGAAAAAATTTGTATTTCTCTTACTGCTTTTGCTTTCTTTAGTGGGATGCGGGCAGGAAAAAACCGATGATCAGCAAGTTGAGCAAAAAATCAACGCGCTGATTGCTAACATGTCACTTGAAGAAAAGGTGGGGCAAATGGCGCAATTCACCATCGATGTATTGGGTAAAGGCGGTGGGGTGTATGCCAGCGATGAACCCTTTGAACTCGATCCGGCCATGATGGATACGGTTTTCGGTAAATATAAAGTAGGTTCTATTTTGAATACAAGCAACAATAGGGCAAGAACTACCGAAGTATGGGAAAATACCGTTAAAGCCATTCAGGAAAAAGCGCTTAAAGAAATCGGCATTCCTGTGATTTACGGTATCGACGCCATTCACGGTACCACATATACCGCAGGAGCAACCTTTTTCCCTCAACAAATAGGAATGGCGGCTACATTCGATCCGGAACTGGTGGAAGAGGGTTCTCGCATATCGGCTTATGAAACCAGAGCCAGTAATATTCCGTGGAATTTTTCTCCTATCCTCGATTTAGGGCGTGATTCGCGGTGGCCGCGTCAATGGGAGACTTTCGGAGAAGATCCTTATCTAGCTAAAGTACTGGGAATGGCGTCGGTTCAAGGATATCAAGGGAAGGATCGCAATCATATAGACCAAAATCATGTTGCGGCTACCTTGAAACACTACATGGGGTATGGCGTCCCTTATTCGGGAAAAGATCGTACACCTGCCATCATTACGGAAAGTGATCTCCGAGAAAAGCATTTCGAACCGTTTCGCGCTGCTGTCGAGGGTGGTGCTCTTTCGATAATGGTCAATTCGGGAATTGTTAACAATGTGAGCACACATGCCGATTACAGACTACTTACCGAATGGCTGAAAAAGGATATGAATTTCGATGGCGTAATCGTAACGGATTGGGCTGATGTACAAAATCTGCTTTCGCGCGATCGTATTGCCAAAGATTATAGAGATGCTATTCGCATCGCAATAAATGCCGGAATCGATATGGTGATGGAGCCTTATAATCTGAAATTTTGCGACGAATTGGTTGCTCTTGTCAAATCGGGAGAAGTAAAACAGGAAAGAATCGATGACGCCGTGCGTAGGGTGTTGAGGTTAAAATTCCGTCTTGGATTGTTCGATCGTCCTTCGTGGTCGCGTTTCGACTATCCCGATTTCGGGAGTCCTGTGCACGAGGCTGCCGCAAAATCTGCTGCCGACGAATCGATTACGTTGCTGAAAAATGAAGACAATATCTTGCCGCTCAAAAAAGGAGTGCGTCTGTTGGTTACAGGTCCAAATGCCAATTCGATGCGAACACTTAATGGGGGGTGGAGCTACTCGTGGCAGGGAGAGAAGGTGGAAGAATTCGCACAACAATATAATACCATTTTTGAAGCATTGCAGAAAAAGTTTGGTGAAGCAAACGTAAAATATGAACCGGGAGTAACATATAAAATGGATGGGGTGTATTTCGAAGAGAATCCACCCGAAATACAAAAGGCTGTGGCTGCAGCATCCGGAGTGGATTGCATTGTGCTTTGCGTGGGGGAGAATTCGTATTGCGAAACACCCGGAAATCTTGATGAACTGACGCTTTCCGAGAATCAGATTCAATTGGCGCTGGCATTACAGAAGACAGGCAAACCCGTTATTCTCGTGCTGAATGAAGGTCGACCGCGTATCATTCGTAAAATAGAGCCGGATTCGAAGGCTATCGTGCAGCTCTACTTACCGGGGAATTATGGGGCCGATGCTTTGGCCGATATCCTGGCAGGAGAAGTCAATCCAAGCGGTAAACTCCCTTACACGTATCCCAAATTTGAACAGGGACTGATAACTTATGATCATAAACCTTGTCAGAACATCGATCAAAAGATGGAAGGGGTGTATGATTACGGTGCTGAGACTTCTGTTCAATATCCTTTTGGATTTGGTTTGAGCTACACAACGTTTGAGTATGCAAACTTGACCATTGACAGGAAAAGTTTTGTTCCCGGAGATACCATTACCGTTACTGTAGACGTAAAAAATACCGGTGCGATGGCCGGAAAAGAAACCGTGATGCTTTTCACAAGCGATTTGGTTGCATCTATTACTCCCGATGTACGTCGTTTAAGAGCATTCCGGAAAATAAATCTCCAACCCGGCGAACAGAAAACGGTTACCCTNNAGCAGCGAATATCTTGTTCATTGCAATTTTTAAGTAAAACATCGGTCGATCGTAAAAGATGGCCGATGTTTATTTTGTTAACCCAACATTACTTACATGCGTTCGGGCACTTCGATGCCCAATAGCGACATGCCCCTCTTTATGATGGAGGCAATGTTTTTTGAAAGCAGAAGGCGAAAATCGCGAAGTGCCGTGTTTTCCTCTCTCAAAATGGGGAAATCGTGGTAAAATTGATTGTATTCTTTTGCCAGATCGTATACATAGTTAGCGATAAGCGAAATATTATATTCCTCTCCGGCTTGTTTTACAATATTGGCAAAGTCGGCAAGCAATTGCACCAATCCTTTTTCCTTTTCGGAAAGTAAAACCGATGTATCCGGTTTTTTGGGTATTTCTATACCTTGTTCGGCTGCTTTACGCAGAACCGATTTGATGCGTGCA
>MTKW01001590.1_pt1 | contig 13781 bp, 11 predicted proteins | sample 1042761 | NCBI WGS metagenome assembly MTKW01 (sample SAMN06205366, study PRJNA360243) | anaerobic digester metagenome | biome: Wastewater treatment plant; feature: Anaerobic digester sludge; material: sludge; isolation source: anaerobic digester fed with sludge from wastewater treatment plant ...
GTCAAAAACGAACTGGCGTTTCCTTAAATAGGGGGGTCAAAATTGAGTCGGCGAATACAAATCCTTGTTTCCATTTATCATATTCTGAAAAATTATATATGAGATAAAGGGGAAACATCTTATTTTCGTATTCCATTTCCCTAGAGCTCAGGTCAAGGACAAGCTGTCTGCCAAAGTCGGTGGTTATTATGCGGTTTTCGGGAACGGAAATTATTGCATCATATCGATCGAAAGAGGGATCAAGGCTCTTTTCCATATCAATATAATAAAAACGTCTGATCTCTTTCTTTTTATCAGTTGTGGTGAAGACCGGTTTTTCGTTCATCAAAGAGAGGTAAAGTGCAGTCAGACGCTGCTGTCCATCCAGGACCAAAAGCTCGGGATCAACTTTGGCTGAAAGCTCCACCCCTTCAAAGGGTCTGGGCAAGAAGCGGACATTATTTCCGATCTCCATGGTCATGATGGCACCAATAGGATATGATTTTGATACACTGGATATTATGGCACGAATTCGGTTATCGTCCCAAATCCATCCTCTCTGAAAATCAGGAAGCTGGATCTGTCCCGATCGGATACGCCTAAGAATATCCACCAGGTTTGGCTCATCTGTGTCAAAGGTGCTTACGCTATGATTCATTTCATTCTTCCTCAGATTCTATCTCTTTGTCGATCTCTCTTCCTTCCACAATCTCTATCTCCTCATCCGTCAGCCCGTAGAGCCTGTAGACCACGGCATCGATCAGCTCATCCGTCTCTTCGATCCTCTCCCTCAGGGGGCCGAGCTTGCTCATGGACCCCTCGAACTCCGCCCGCAGCGCTTCCCCTGGCTCTCTGCGGGAGGGATCGACCGCCAGCCTCTTTTTGTTCTTCTTGAGGACTGCCAGCAGGCTCTCATAATCGCTCTCATAATAGCTCAGAATCTTCGTCTTGGGCTTGAGGTCCTCGATCTTCGCCCCCAGATAGCCCTCCAGCCAGTCCAGAAAGCCCCGGATCTCCTGCTGCTTTTGCTTGTTCATCTCCAGCATCCTCTCCGCCAGAAAGGCGAGAAGGTCGTGGACCACATCCGACTTCTCCTGCTCGACAATGAAGTTGCCTGATTCGTCCTTGGGCAAAAAGGATTCCACACCGGCCAGGATCTCATCGTGCTTTCCTTCTGCATAGAGCTGCTGCAGCTCCGCCACCAGGCGGGCGCGCTCGGGTGCGGGGGTGGTGAAGGAGATGCGACGGATTGGAAAAGATGTTATATCCGTTCCTTTCAATTGAGCAAACGCCTGCCCACTATCACGCATTCTTCTTATTCTCTCCCAATTCATTAATTGACTATTCAAAATAATACATAAGAAATGCGCTGATAGATTCGTTTTAGGAATTAAGAGATAGAGATTCTTGGTAACTAGGTATCCATCTTCATCCACACACGATATAAGTTTATCTCCCGTCCTTCGAAGCAAGACTTTTTGAGGGACTTTATACATTTTTATTTCTGCATTGCTTTTCAGTTCCGCAGGGACAAATCGAACGTAAAGGCCACCCCATTCACAGCTGTATCTCTCAATATCAGTTGCATTTAATATTGGCAGATCCAATTCGTTCCTTTTTTTATTTGATAGGTATTCATTATTGTCTCGTGTTTCTACACCACGATAAAGGACATAACTTTCTCTAATAGTTGATAACAAGCTTTTCTTTAGAATATTTGGCGTTTGGCTGAAATAATTACCGAAACCATTTTGCAGTTCAAGTTCTAATTTCCTGTACTTTCCAAGTTTTTCACTTCAACCACCAACTTTATAAACTGAATCCAATTCTTACATAATCAACTAGCGATAGATATCCGTTTTATGTTAATATTTTGCTATTTAATAACATTTAATTTACCTCTTTACTGCATTACATATGCAAAATCAAAAACTTGGAAACTACAGTAATTTCGATTGAACAATTGTTGTATATTTCGTAGGTAGCTCTCCTTTTTCTTTCTTGTTTATACCTATTGTAACAAGGTTTTCAACATCTTGATTAATAAATGCTTTAGTGGCAACAAAAATAGAAGTAGGGATGATCTCATCAAAGACGGTAAATTGAAGATCCAGTATGGTTCGCAATTTGCTGTTGCTAATCAACAAATCCCTCATTTTTGCATACTTGCTATTTGTTAGCCACATAGCTGGTACAATTAATGATACAAAGCCTTTTTCTTTAGCTAATTTTATGCATAATTCTGTAAATAGCGCAAATAAATTTGGATTATATTCAGCTGCATAATATCTATTATTCACATAGGAAATTAGATTGGATCCTTGTTCAGATCGAATTAGAATATCATAAGGCGGATTCCCGATCACCACATCGAATCCCCGCTCCTCTCCCGCAAAGGCCTCCGGAAACTCCAGCTCCCAGTGGAAGAACCTCTTCTCCCCTGCGATCTCCTGCGCCCGCACGAACCACTCCTGCCCCCGCAGACCGGCCCAGTCCGGGAACTTCTCCGGGCTGAGGTGGTTTTGCAGCTCATAGTAATCGTCCTCTTTGACCCTGTTTCCGAAATATGTGGACAGCCAGACATTGGCCAGCTCCGCCAGCCTTCGTGACAGCTCCGACTCTTTGATCTGCCTGAACTGTTCCTCCTTCCACTTCACCATCTGCAGGCTGTCATCTGGCAGGGCGGACATGAGGCGGTACCTCTTAAGCAGGCTCTCGGTGTGGCTCTTCAGCCCAAAGCTCCACAGGGGTGGCTCCTGGGCCTTCGCCCCCGGCAGAACGGAGAGATTCTCCAGCTCGGCGCCGATGAGGGAGTTTCCGCAGCGCAGATGATGGTCTAAGAAGCTGAGGGGCTTGTTTGAGGCCACCGTCTTCAGCCACAAGGAGAGCTTGGCCAGCTCCACCGCCATGGGGTTGAGGTCCACGCCGTAGATGCAGTTTCTGACCACCTCTCTTCTCGCCCAATGGATGTCGTTTTCTGCTACCGCATCTGAATCCTCCTCCTCCTGCCGGGCGATCTCCCGGGCATGGATGATCTCCCGGGCGATGTAGTCTGTGGCCTCCACCAGGAAATGGCCCGAGCCCATGGCCGGGTCGAGGACCTTTATGGAGAGCAGCTTTCGCAATAAATCACTGCGCAGATCGGCATCCATCGAGGCCTCCTCCATCAGGGGGTCGATGATGGGAGCTAGGGTGTTCTTCACAATGTATTTCACAATATACTGCGGCGTGTAGAACGAGCCGGTGGCCTTCCTCTCCCCTCTGTCTGTGACCAGATACAGACCACCTGCCTCCACACTCTCTGAGACCTTCATGCCTTCTGCCTCTCTTTTCGGCAGCCAGACCTCCTTTCCCCCCTTACCTTTCCCCTTTCTCGCCCCCTTCCCCTTGACTGCCACCATGGGCTCTGTGGCTATGATCAGCTTGTACTCCAAAATGCCCTCATAGATCGAGCCGAGATGTCGGATATCCAAAGAGGAGTAATCGACAAAAGCGGGGCGGCCATCCTCCCCTGGGGAACGGGCCAGCAGATCGATAGCCTCTGCCAGATAGGAGTTGCCAATCCTCTTCTCCGCCAGGAAGGGATTCTTAGCCGGATCGAAGAGGCCGCCATTGTAGGGCGGAATATAAAATTCCTCTTTGGAGTAGCCGAAGGCCTCGCTCCCATCATTGATCAGCCGGAATAGGTCCCGGAGGCTCTCCCAGTAGGTGGACTGGACGGCCAGGATTCTCTCCCCTCGATCCTTCCTGTCCGCTATCTCCTCCTTCAGCCGGCGCAGGCTCATATCTCGGTAGTTACGATTGTCCACAGCGAGGAGCTTTCTGCTCTCTGCATAGAAGATAAATAAAAGACGATAGAGCAGACGCATTGAGTTATCTTGAACCTCTTTGGCCACCTGCTCCCGCTCCACCGGATCGGCCAGAAATGGGAGTGAGTTTGAGGATGATTTTGAGGATGATTTTGAGGATGATTTTGAGGATGGATTCGAAGGCCAGTTCGAAGGCTCAAGGACGAAGCCCTCCGCCAGGACCTTCATCGCCCGGTAGACATTCTCCTGCAGGTCCTCGCCCACCTTCTGGGCATAGGCCAGGCTCTCCTCCCGAATTCTGTCCAGGAAGGAGGAGCCCAAAGGAAGCTCAGGAAAGGCCTCCCTGCGGAAGAAGAGATAAAAGTACTTAAAGACAGATAGATCTCCTGTCTTCTCGATCCAGGCGATCATATGAGGAAGGTTCACCTCATAGTAGGAGTCCATGGTGAAGCTGGAGTCCTCATGGTAGAGCCTCCACAGCCTCCCATTGGTCAGGATTGCCCACTTGGGAGGGGTCGCCCGCAGATAGTTGTCGATCTGAAAGCTGGGGTTGGTCATCTCCCGCAAGGCCCTTCCCTGCTGGCTCTTGTCCAAGGCTATATTCCAGGCCTTGGCATCCCCCACTGCCACAGACCTCTTGTAAAAGTCCTCCGCCCCCTTATGGGCATAAGCCTCATCCAATGCTTGGGCATGGGGAAAGAAGGCATAATCAGGCTTCAAGGGATCGTGATGTAGGCTCTCCTGGACGCCATAATGATGGCCCAGAGCATCCAGGACCGGGCGGATCCAGTTATGCTCCAGATCTGCCTCAACGTACCGGGGGAGGTTCTTCTCCTTTTCAAAGAATTTATCCCTTATCCTGCGGTAGGCAAGAGCAAGACCGCTTTCATCTTCCCACTCCGCTGACTTCTGGATCATGCTTTCCAGGTAATGGTTGGAAAAGAGATTACTGTTGTTGAAAACATCCTCCATTTTTATGCTTCCTGATGCCTGCAATTTCGCTTCCCTCGATCCAGGTTGATCCCCTCTCCACCAAAAAGCTTTTGGATGACTCCTCCTGGATGTGCAGCCCAAAATCAGATGCACAATCCCGGTCGGTTTGGCCCTCTCATATAACTCCCCATCCAAGGTCAAGAGGTGAGCGGCGCAAGAGCTGCCCCGGCGAGAAATAAAGAGGCGTGGAAGGCGATCTTGTTTTCGATTGAGATCTCAATTGCCTCCACTGCCAGCTCCTCTCCCCTGAGAAGCTCGCAGGCTCAGGCGATAAATCTCTGACAATTTTTAAATGACTTCGGTAAAAGCTCCTGACTCTCGCCTAAGAGGAGCACCTGTTTCCAGACAACACTCCCCGCCTCGGCCATGGCAAGGTCAAGTGTGATCTGGTCAGATCCTGCTGCTGCAACCATTGCCTTTTTGGATGGCTCCTCTTTGAAGGCTCGCGGTGTATAAAATCTGTCGAAGTTAGGATGCCATTATATCGGGTTCAGCAGGGTGAGACTGAAGAGTCAGACATCCCAATTGATAATGATTCCTTATTGCCTGACGGGCCGCGGTATCATATGCCCCAAAGATTGAGGCTATTGCCTCATTTAATTCGATCCCTCTCCGATACCCGGAACCGGCAAGTCAAATAGATCCAGCAGAGATCCAATCGCCATGCCCAGGAGACCAAATGGGTTGCAGCAGGGCTACTTCGACTCCTCCAGATGTGAATTCAATAGATCTTGGCTATCTATATAATCTAATTTCTATAAAATAAAGAGAATAGCCTGCAGACTCTCTCCGCCATCAGAACAGGCTGGCCAAGAATACGAGGGGCACAATAAACATCACTATGAAACCTATAAGCATCAATCCAATTGCCAGACCATTTCCACCTGCCATGAAGATCCTCCTACTTTCTTTGGCTACTGCTTGGAAGAGGTGATATTAATTACTATCGGATAGGCATCCATCCCAAGCTCCCATAAATCACCTTCCCCACCAGATCCGTCGCTCAAAGATCCCTGCTCCTATCAATCTTAAATAACCGGTCCCCGATCCCATCTGCACAAGGTTTATTTAATTTAACCATCAGGAGAATTTCAGCAAATTATGAGGAATGCTATGCGACTTTCCATGGATTTAGAGCTTCAGGATGTTCCCGGCCAACTGCTCTTGGCTATGCAACCCTTGAGCGATAACAAGGCCAACATCATCAGTGTGGTCCATCACAGGGATCGAAAAACCCCCCGGGGCATGATCCCGGTTCGATTCATTGTGGAGATGGATCGCTCAAGAATCGAGGCGGTAAAGGCCAGGCTCAAGGAGAGCGGGATCTCTGTGGTGCGTGCAGGCGAGGACCGATTCATTGAGTCAGTATCTGTGGTGCTGGTAGGCCATGTTCTGGACAGCGACCTGGGAGATACCATAAACCGGATCGACTCCACCGGCTTTGCTGAGGTGATGGACCTCTCCCTAACCATGCCAGGAGTGAGTGAGCACTCCTCCGCCTATCTCAAGATTCGCGCTACAGGCAAGGCTGAGATCCACAAGGCTTTGACCATTCTGCGCAATGTGGGCGAGGAGAAGAAGCTGCTCGTGATCGAGCCCATTGAGATGGAGGCAGTATGAGAGATGTTAAAATCTCCCTGGTGGGCTTTGGCATAGTGGGGCACGGGGTGGTTGATGTCCTCAGCAGAAAGAGGGAGCTTCTCCGCGAGATGGGCCTGAACCTGAGGCTGGTCAGCGTCACCGATCACACCGGCACAGTGACATCCGAGGATGGAGTGGATGCCAAAAAGATACTGGGCGAGAGGACACTGGCCAATGTGGCCACATCGAGGATGAAGGGGAAGGAGGCCATAGATGCCATAGACTCCGACCTGATGATCGAGGTCACCCCCACCAACATCGTCCACGGCCAGCCGGGGCTGGACCATATGGAGGCCGCCCTCGCCTCGGGCAAACATGTGGTGACATCCAACAAAGGGCCACTGGTGGTATCCTACGGCCGCCTGAAGAAGCTGGCTGAGGACAATGGCGTAATGCTCAAGTTCGAGGCCACCGTCGGCGGCACAATGCCTCTGATCAGCCTGGTTGAGCGCACACTGGTGGGCAATGCCATCCTGGGCGTCCGGGGCATATTCAATGGCACCTGCAACTATATTCTCACCCGCATGGCCGAGGAGGGCATACCCTATGCCCACGCCCTGAGCGAGGCTCAGGATATGGGAATCGCCGAGGCCGACCCCAGCTACGATGTGGAGGGGGTGGATACAGCAGGAAAGGTGGTCATACTGGCCAACTCTCTGTTCGATATGAATATCAAGTACTCCGATGTTGATGTGACCGGCATAACAGGAGTGACCCCCGAAGCCCTTGCTCTGGCCAAGAAGAGGGGATATGCCATAAAGCTGATCGGGGATGTGCCCGCTCTGACCGTCCGGCCCACACTGGTGCCCATGGACAGCCCCCTGGCTGTGGCCGGGACTTTAAACTCCGCTGCCATATACACCGATCTCTCCGGGACGATCACTGTCTCCGGCCTTGGTGCAGGCTCCATCGAGACGGCCTCTGCCATTCTAACCGATATCACCAGCATTTACAGGACCAAGCGGATAGATGCCATATTCTAGGCATTCCAGAAAATAAAAAAAAAACATGCCAATGACCGGATAAGAATGAGCAGTTTCTTGAGCTTCGCCCAGCTCTGCCAGAGGGTGGAGGGGGTCTCCGGCTCCCTGGAGAAGATAGAGCTGGTGGCATCATTCCTGAAGGATCTGGATGATGATGAACTGGAGGTTGCCTCCGGGTTCGTTATGGGAGAGATCTTCTCGCCCAGCCTTGATCTGGTGATGGGCGTGGGGCCGAGCATCCTCTATGAGGCTATGGCCCGTGCCTGCGGATGCTCGACAGAGAGGATCATGGAATGGCTCCGCTCCACAGGAGACCCGGGATTGGTGGCATCTATGGCGGTGGAGAATAAAAAGCCCATCGGATTTGCCGCCTTCATAAGACATGATCCTCTCTCCATCAAAGAGGTCCATCAAAGGCTCCTGACAGTGGCACGGGCCTCGGGAAAGGGAAGCCAGGACACCAAGGTCAAGAACCTGCTGTATCTGTTCAGCCAGGCCACTCCTCTGGAGGGGCAATATATCGCCCGCCTGGCGATAGAGGACATGAGAATTGGGGTTGGCGAGGGAGGGATGAGAGATGCCATTGCCCGCGCTTTCTCCCGCGATGCATCAGAGGTGGAGAGGGCCTACAATCTGACCAATGATATCGGCCTGGTGGCCGTCAGTGCTCGGCGGGGTACCCTCGCCGATCTGAGCGTGCAGATAGGCCGCCCCATCAAGATGATGCTGGCCCAGGTAGGAGAGGGGATCTCCTCCTCCATGCAGGAGCTGGGCTCTGCAGCGATCGAGTGGAAGTACGATGGGGCCAGGGTGCAGATCCACAAGGACAAAAAGAGAGTTCGCATCTTCTCCCGCCGGCTGGAGGATGTGACCAGATCCCTTCCCGAGATCGTCCGTCTGGCTCAGGGGGTCAGGGCAGATGAGGCCATCCTGGACGGGGAGGTGGTGGCCATGGGCAAGGACTCCAGACCTCTGGCCTTCCAGGAGATCTTAAAGCGCTTTCGCAGAAAGTACAAAGTGGAAAAGCAGGCTAAGGAGACGCCGTTGCATCTATTTCTCTTCGATCTGATATATCTTGATGGCAACAGCACCCTGGATCTGCCCCTGACCCAAAGGCGGGAGCTGCTGGAGGGCATAGCCGATAGCTCGATACTGGCGGATCAGGTCATATCCAACAGCATCCAGCGGGCAGAGGAGATCTACCGCCAGGCGCTGGATAAGGGCCATGAGGGGCTGATCCTTAAAAATCCGCTATCTCCATATGCCCCCGGGAAGAGGGGCAAGAACTGGCTCAAGATCAAGCCGGTTATGGAGACCCTGGATCTGGCAGTGATCGGGGCAAGATGGGGCGAGGGCAGGAGAGCCAGCTTCCTGGGCTCATACCGGCTGGCCTGCCTGGATGAGGCCACGAATAAGCTTTTGGATATAGGCTGGGTGGCTACCGGCCTCACGGACGAGGCTTTGGCGGAGCTGACGGATCTGTTCCAGGATCTGATCTTGATGCAGAAGGGGATGGAGGTCGAGCTGAAGCCGGCGGTGATCTTCGAGGTGGCCTATGAGGAGATACAGAAGAGCCAGAGCTACTCATCAGGATATGCTCTCAGGTTCCCCAGATTGGTGAGGGTGAGAGATGATAAATCGCTGGAGGAGGCAGACAGCCTGGAGAGGGTGGCCTCTCTCTACCAGGGGCAGCGGGGGAGGAACAACTACATCTGATCGGAGATCTTCCCAATAATAAGCTTATTATCAACCTGATTGTGAAGCATATACAACGAAGCGCAATACAATCAAGCAAAATACAGTCAAGCAGATGACACTTGGATAATAATGGATGGGCGAGGAGGTTTTTACGGTGATAACCAAAAGGCTGGTCGAGCTGAAGGATGAGGATCTGCATTCTCTTCTCTCCAGGGATGTGGGCATTCAGGATATCCTTCCTGCAGTAAATGAGATCGTAATGGAGGTTGGCTCGAAGGGAGATGAGGCTTTATTCAGGTATACAGAGAAGTTCGATGGGGCACATCTGAATGATCTGCGCGTCACCCAGGAGGAGATCGATGAATCATATGACCTGGTGGAGGACAGGCTCCTTGAGGCCCTCTCCTCGGCGGCAGATCATATCTTCTATTTCCACAATGAACAGAAAGAGCATGAGCTCTGGATGAGCGAGGCCTCTCCCGGGGTGCTGGTGGGCCAGAAGGTCGTCCCCCTGGACTCTGTGGGGGCGTATGTTCCCGGGGGCAGGGCGGCCTATCCCAGCTCGGCTCTGATGACAGTCATTCCCGCCAAGGTGGCGGATGTGCCCAGGATTGTGGTCTGCACCCCGCCCCAAAAGGATGGATCGATCAATCCCCTGACTCTAGCTGCTGCAGATATGGCGGGAGCGGACGAGATCTACAAGATCGGCGGAGCGCAGGCTATAGCGGCCATGGCCCTGGGGACAGATAGCATTGAAAGGGTGGACAAGATCGTGGGTCCGGGCAATGTCTATGTCACTGCCGCCAAGATGCTTATCAGAGGCTCGTCGGAGATCGATTTTCCCGCCGGACCGAGCGAAGTTCTGATCCTGGCCGACAGGACGGCCGATCCTGGGGTTATAGCTGCTGATATGATCGCCCAGGGGGAGCATGATCCCAAGTCGATCTCCGTCCTCGTCTCCCTGGATGATCTCCTGGCCAGCGCTGTGGCCGAGGAGCTGGAAATTCAGGTGGAGGGAACTGCCCGCTCTGAGATCGCCAGGCTGAGCCTGGAGAGCAGCGCCGTTCTGCTGGCGGACGATATGGATGAGGCGCTGGACTTCGTCAATGCCTTTGCCCCTGAGCATCTGGAGATAATCACCCGGGAGCCGATGAACGTCCTGAGGTCCATTCGCAATGCTGGAAGTGTGTTCCTCGGAAAGTACACCCCGGTGGCAGCAGGGGACTATGCCAGCGGAACGAATCACGTGCTTCCCACCTCAGGATATGCCCGGATCTTCTCCGGCCTGAATGTGGACCACTTCGTCAAGAAGATCACCCTGCAGATGATCACCGATGAGGGGCTGCTGGGGCTTGAGGATACCATAACCACTCTGGCCGAGGCGGAGGGGCTGATGGCCCATGCCGAGTCGGTGAGAAGGAGGCTGGAGCCGCGAGCCTAGAGCGGCCGGCCTGACTGCTGATTATGATCGCCTCTGGATTTCTTTGCAACTGCAAGATCTGGATCTGATCGTGTCCGAGCATCTTTTGGAGATGGCCGGGGCCCGGGTCAGGGTCCGGGATGGGGAGGTGGAGGTTCTGACTGAGCCTGCCATACGCTCCTGCCCCCTGCGCCGGGATCTGTACGGCATCGATAAAGAGAGCAAAGAGACTGTCAAGAAGGTCTTGGAAGAGCATATGGCAGAGCTGGGCATGTACGGCCCGAGGAGAGTGCTGGAGCTCGAGAACAAACCGGTGAGCTTCGGAGCCTCGGAGATCCTCTCCGATGCCCTCGCCGAGGGGCTCGTCGATGCCGCAGTGCTGGTCTGCGAGGGAGCGGGGACGGTGGTGGTGGCGAAGCCAGAGGTTCTGCAGGCCATCGGGGCTCATATGACAGGGCTGGTGAGGACAGAGCCGATAGAGGAGATCCAGGCGGGCCTGGAGGATAGAGGCTGCATCCTGATCGACAGACGGGGGAGGGTCGACCAGATCCAGGGCTTTGAGAGAGCAGCAGAAGCAGGATACAGAAAGATTGCTGTAACCGTGGCCGGTCATAGGGCAGATGAGGCTATAGAGCTGAGGAAGAGAAAGAGAGCTATGGGAGCCGGGGCCGCGATTCTAGCCGTTCACACCACGGGCATAAGCATAAGCGAGGCTCAGGTTCTGGCGGAATGCTGCGACCTGGTCTGGTCCTGCGCCTCCCGGGCGGTGCGAGAGGTGGTGAGAGGAAGGGCGCTGATGCAGATTGGCATTGCCATTCCCGTCTTCGCCCTCACTCCAATGGGAAAGAGGCTGATACTGAACCGGGCGATGCATTTTGATGGCCCACTGCTCCTTCACCGGGCGGGCCTGCCGCTGATGCCGGAGGGAAAGCAGCCAGAGCCACTGGTTTAATCTATCCTAATCCTAACCGCATGATCATTCAACCCCTCCCGATCCGTATTGAGTCATAATCCATCAATCAGGCTGCGGGTCATATTGATGCTCTGCTTAGCCAGATCGTTCTTGGGATTGATCTTCATCACCCTCTCGAAGGCCAAGAGCGCCTCATGAAGCTGGCCCTGGCCGGCCAGAGATATTGCAAGGGAGTACTGAATGAGTTCGTTCTCCGGATCAAGGGCGGCAGCCCTCTGGAAGCTCTCTGCAGCCCGGCCAGCCTCTCCGCAGCCCTCCTGAGCATAGCCCAGCTCCATCCACAGAACAGGGTCATCAGGAGAGAGCCTGGTCGCATTCTCGAGGGCCTGCCTGGACTGGCTGTGCCTGCCCAGGAGCCTGTACACCTGGCCCAGGTTGTACCAGATCTCAGCAGAGGCCGGGGACAGATTTACTGCTTCTTGCAGGCTTGCTGCTGCCTCATCATATCTTCCCAGGGCCGCCTGCAGGCTTCCCAGGTTGGACCAGGCAGCCCAGTTCTCCGGATCGATGGTGAGGATATCTGAGAAGCACTGCAGGGCAAAGGAGATATTGCCAGCGCCGGCCTGAGCCAGGCCCATCCCCATCAGGCTTTCTGTCCCATCTGCCTCCAGGCCAAGGGCGCTCTCAAAGAGAGAGATGGACCGGGCATACTCCCCCCGGGAACAGAGGATGCCTCCCAGCCCCCTGTAGCCCCGCGGGCTGGGGGCTGCCGCCTGGGCGGCCTGATAGTAGCCCCAGGCTTCATCCAGCCTTCCTCTCTGATAGAGGGCATCTGCCAGCCCCAAGAGGGCGTCCTGGTTTTGCGGCTCGATATCCAATGCCCTCGTGAAGCTCTCTATAGCCGGATCGATATCATTTTGCTGCAGCAGTATCTCTCCCCTTCCCGTCCAGGCAAGGGAGCAGTTGGCATCCTGCTCGAGAAGCTCCCCGTAATAGTGCAGGGCCTGGCCCGGCTTCATGAGATCCGACTGCGCCCTTGCCATCCCCAGCAGGGCCATTGTATTCCCCTGATCCTTCGCCAGGATGCGGCCGTAGACCTCTGCTGCCTGGGATGGGTCGCCCTTTTCTAATAATCCATAAGCCATCTCCTGCAGGGCCATGATGTTATCCGGCTCCTGTTCCAGGATCTGGCGGTAGCAGTCCAGAGCCTCATCCCTCCTCTTCAGGCCATCCAGAGATCGCCCTTTGCCGTGAAGGGCAGAGAGGTTGTCCCCATCTATCCGGAGGGCAAGGGAATAGCTCTCCAGAGCCGATGTACAATCCCCCATCGCCAAGAGGAGATCAGCCCTGCCCAGAGCAGTCTCCATATCCTGGGGATCTATCCTGAGGGCCTGATTGAAGGCCTGGAGGGAGGCGTTCAGATCTCCCCTGGCGCGGCGGGCCAGGGCCAGTCCCCGCCAGGATTCCTTCTCCTCCGGCTCCTCCTCCAATGCCATCAGATAGCTCTCTTCCGCCAGATCATTCTCGCCTAACCGGAGGTGGCATTCCGCCCTGCCCCTCAGGGCGAGGGCGTTGCCGCTGTCCACCTCCAGCAGCCGGCTGAAGCTCTCCAGGGCCTCAGAATGACGACCCAGGGAGAGGAGCAGACTGCCCTGACGGGAGAGGGTCTCGCTCTTCTCGCCCTCCTGGGCCAGCGCCCTCTCATAGCTTACCAGGGCGCGATCATAATCTCCGAGCATCTCCTGGGTCTGAGCCTTGCGGTTCCAGAGGGTTATGCTCCCGGGATCGAGGCGGAGGGCGTAGTCAAGGCATATCTGAGCCATTCTGTATCTTCCCGCCTCGATCAGTATCTCTCCTTTCAGGCTCCAGGCCTCCTTGAGGGACTGGTTCAGCCTCAGAGCCTGGTCAAGAGAGCGAACAGCCTCCTGAAGATATCCCAGCTGGAAGAGGATCTTTCCCCTGAGAAGCCATGCCTCAGCCTCTTCCCCCTCCATCTGCAGCGACTGGTTTATCCTCTCTGAGGCCAGGGAATAAGAGCCATTCTGGTAGAGGTTCATAGCCTCTTGCAAATAGGAGCCAGCGGAAGGAGCAGAGCCCGCGCCACTGGTGGCAGCTAGAGCAGGGAGGGATTCGGATACGAGGAGGGTGCAGGTCAAGAGAAGGCAGATTAACAGGAACCAGGCCCCGGTGGAGTGCTTTTCCATTGGCATCAGGATCATCTGCCAGCTCTCAGGGGATATAATTAACCTTCGAAAAAAAGGAGAATCAAAGGAGAATTAAAGAAGAATTAAAAGAGAATTAAAGGAGAATTAAAAGAGAATTAAAGGAGAATTAAAAGAGAATTA
>MTKW01005905.1_pt1 | contig 13778 bp, 12 predicted proteins | sample 1042761 | NCBI WGS metagenome assembly MTKW01 (sample SAMN06205366, study PRJNA360243) | anaerobic digester metagenome | biome: Wastewater treatment plant; feature: Anaerobic digester sludge; material: sludge; isolation source: anaerobic digester fed with sludge from wastewater treatment plant ...
CAGAGTGGTGCCAGGGATCGATCCCGAGGAGGTCCGGGAAGATCAGGAGCTGAGACCAGGCAATACTCACCCCCAGGAGTATGATCTGGATGAGTATGAGGCCAGTATGTTGCCTGCTTGATGTGAAGATCTCGTAGGCAATTATACCCGCCATGAGGGCAATCAGGACAAAATAAAGGAGAGGGCGCTCGTAAATCTCTGGTCGGAGATAAATCGAGAGGTTGCTCAGGGTATAGAGTCCAAAGAAGCCGATCGCAGAGCTGATGGTCATTGCCCGTGACTCGAAGTGATGAGACTCAAAGCTGATGTATTCGCGAACCACCAACCATAGGGCGCAGGCGATAATAACTAGACCCCCCAGTACTGAATATACGAACTTGCCAATCACCACGCCAAAGATGACTATAAGTATCGAGATGATAACTCCTGCAACGGCAAGCGTCCTGTCCTGGTCGCACAGGAGGGGCGAGTTTTTCAAGCTCCCTATCCAGGTTGTATAGAAGGAGCGCGCCTTTCTTTCTAACATTATACCTTCTCTAATACCTCTTTCCACTTCTCAGTCACGCATTCAAATGTAAAGTTCTCTTCTACGAGCTGCTTCCCATTCCTTATAATTTTCTCATGGTCCGGGGAACTCAACGCGCGAATCACATTCTCCGCGATTTGATTTGGGGAGTTGCCCTCCATGAGAAACCCGGTCACTCCATCCACAATGATGTCAGGTATCGCCCCGACCGGCGTTGCGAGTACCGGCGTCCCGCAGGCCATGGCCTCGAGCATGATGTTTGGGAGCCCTTCGGTGTAGGAGGGGAGGACGAGGAGCTGGAGCTGATTGAGGTATTCAGGGAGGTCATCGTGGGAGATCCAGCCCGGGAAGTTGACGAGGGAGGTGACGCCCCCTTCCTGAAGGGAGGCCTCGATCGACTCTCTCAGCGGCCCATCCCCGCCGATGAGTGCACGGAGATCCTGCCGGTTGTTGAGGATGGTGGGAAGGGCCTGGGCAAAATGTTGAACGCCCTTCTCATCGCTCAGCCGGCCGATATAGCCGATGAGGGGAGGGCGGGCGGTAAAAGGCGTGGTGATGGTGAATGTGTTGAAGTCGAGGAAGTGCTCGTGGGCGATGAGGATTTTGTGGCGGTAGGGTTCGAGGTTCCATTGAGGGATGAGTACTGGGCTATAGATTATGAGCTTATCGCACAGGGAGCAATTAAAAGCAGAAACCCAAAAAATAATTGGGTTTATCCAGCTCTTTTGTGGATTTGTTTGTTCTACTTGAGATCCTGCAAACAACAATATTGTCGGCTTGTGAGTCAACTTCGCAAAAATTATCGGTAATGTGAGTAGCTCACCACCTATGAAGAATAACCACGTATCAATATTTTTCATCGTATTAAGTATAGAAAAGGATATTTTTACCTGCGTAATAGCATACGATATACTCCTGCTAACGATATTTTGCTTTAACTGGTGAGGTATATTTGTAATTTGAACTCTGGCATCGATGGCACCAACCCTTGATCCTTCATTTCCAGTTATAATATATAATGAGTTTATCGATTGTTTCAATAGAATTTTTATAAGATTGGATATAGGCGTTACACCCGCGTTCTCAACAGGAAATGTAACAATACAGGTGCTTTGATTTGTCACGGATCTTCATCCCCCTCGATTGACGTTACTACCAATCGGAAATTTAGGCTTAATTAGCCTTAAAGCATCCCTGCAGCTTAGAATGGTTGAATGTTCACTCTCACTGATTAGGAACCTTAATGTTGCCTGTATCAGTGTCCGAACTGCACATCTGATGCTCCGATAAAGGTTCGTCGCACTATCCGCAGTACTTATTCCGGCACTCATGGGTAATATTCCTCTATTTCACCGTTCCTGCACTTGATAAGATCGAGATACAGCTTCTCTGTCTCTTCTGCAACTGACTCCCAAGAATACTGTTCAGCAAGCATCTGTCCTTTTTTTCCTAATCTCTCTCTTAGTTTATCATCGCCCAAAAGAGTCAGGATCTTTTCCGTCAGATCTTCAGGATCTCCCGTCTTAACCATGAAGCCATTTATCCCATCGTGTAAGATATCAGAGATACCTCCGACATCTGTTGCGACAATGGGCAATCCTGATGCTCCTGCCTCAAGCAGAGTTAGCGGGAACGCTTCTGAGAATGAAGGTAATACAAATATATCTGCTGCGCGGTAGTACAGAGATTTTAGATTTTCCGGAATATAACCGGTGAATAGTACGCATTCCGCCAATCGGCTTTTTATTGTAGTTTCAATCAAGTTTTCTTCCAGATAACCATTCCCAGAAAGTACTAAATGAGCATCGGGATGCTCTCTTTGAACAGATTTCATTGCACTGAGAAGAATTTCTGGGCCTTTTCTTGGAGTTAAGCTGCCAAGGAAGAGGATTATTCTCTTGTCTAAGGGTAAACCTAAAATATCTCGGCATTCATCTTGCGACTGCGAAGTTCTAAAGTCTTGGATATTTACACCATTTGGTATAATGATTGTTTTATTTCGGTATTTTTTCAAGACTCTAGACCCTGTTAAGTGAGATTTTGAAAGTGCAATGTTCTTATCACTTTGAGAGAATAGCCAGTTACACAAAAAATGATTGTACAGGAATACTCCTATTCTACGGCCAGATGTCCCATGGCCGCCAATCCAATCCCCGTGGTGCGTGATGACAAATGGAATAGCTTTCCTTTTAGCACAGATAGCTCCACCGATAGGAGCGGGGAGATTGCTAACATGCGAGTGTGCGATATCTAAATCGATATTCGAAAAAAATGGTTCAATTAAATGGCTTAATGCGATGGGAGCCAGGCCAATTGTAAAGTTGGATTTGTACCTTATTACCGATATATTGCCATATCGGGATGTGGAGTCACCTTCGTCGTATGCCGTAGTAAACACATAGACTTCGTGGCCCAATCTTGCCATCTGAACTGCAAGATGATACGCGACTATCCCAGCCCCTCCTGGACAGGGGTGCTTAACACTGCTCCCTGTAATCTGGCTTTTATAGGGAAACATATCAATAAAATATCCAATTTTCATAACCACGCGCCTTTAAGCAGGTCTAGGTACTAATTTAGAGAATACCGAAATTCTTTCATCACTCAGATATCTCTCAAACATTCTGTCCCATCTCCAGGGTTTATTAGAGGCATATACAGTGGACCTCTCAGAACAGTTTACTTCGGTCATCCATTGCCGCATAGACTGATTATCTAAGAAATTCTCCATAACATACGCCTTAACATTCTCTCCTGATGTATTTCTACATCGTTCGTCCTCAAGCAGGAAATTTATCATCTCAGCTAACCTCTGTTGATCGCCGGACTTGGCCGAAAAGCCGATCGTCCCATCATAGACAACTTCATCACTTCCACCTACATCAATCGCAACCACCGCACAGTCGGCGGCACAGATCCCAAGTACTGTGGTCAATAATCTCTCAGAATAGTGATGAGCGGGTGGTTCAAATTCATCCCAATATGGCCTGATTCCAACAATGAGTAGTTGTATATTCTCTTTTAACGTCAAGAGGATGGAAACTAAGTTGTGCACCACTTTACTATACACTAACCGCCCAATATAGAAGATAACAATCCTTCTAAGGGTTTTTGCATGGCCAATTGATATCACGCCTTCAAATACTGTGAGATCAGCATCATTATGTACGACCTTCGTATTTTTTGCATCCAAGTAATTCAAAAATTCAACTAATAAAGCAAAAGTTCCAAAATTCATCGTAACGCTCCTTACCAGGAGTGAACCAAGCGTATAGTCATAGATGCGCCTAATAGTAGACACAAAAGAGCTATCAAACACAATATGACAAGAACCATGTTCTAAATGGATCAGAGGCATCTGACAAAACTTCGAGAGGATCCATCCGATAATGCACATAGGGTAAAATCGGGTGTTGGTTATGATACATTGATAGTCATTTTTAGGAAGATCCATTACAGATCTGATGTTTCTTATTGGAACCAGGTTGTTCCTATGGATCAAGCTCCAGGCAGAGAATCGAGGGACGTTAATGCCATCGAGAACTAAGTCAAAATAGCTAATGTCTAGAGGCGTCACGATAGCATCACTTTCGAATATAGCGACTCATAATGCTCAGCAACTTTATCCCAAGTGTATTTGTCAAGAACAAGTTCCCTACCGTTTCGAGATAGCATATCAGCGAAATGCTCATCCTCTAGCACCATTAAAAGTGCATCTGAAAGAACGAATTCGGTATTTGGGGGAACAAGTAATGCATTACCGCTAAAGTGATCTCTGACTCCGGGGATATTTGTCGAGACAACAGGGAGGCCAAAGTACATTGCCTCCAGAATAGTAGTGGGGAGCCCCTCGGATAGGGAGGGGAGGACAAATAGATCGGCTGAGCAATATGCCTGCATAAGTTCAACGAATGACAATCTCCCAGTAAAAACTACATGGGACTCAACATTGAGATCTCTTGCAAGGGCTCGGGCATCAGAGAGGTTCTCGCCTGATCCCACGATTATAAATACGACCTCTTCTTCGAGACCTTTTTTTATCAAAAGAGGTACTGATCTTATGAGAGTAGGTATTCCTTTCCTGTTCGTAACCTCGCCAACAAATAAGATCCTCTTCCGCCCTTCGAGATGATGCCTTTCGATAAATTTAGTTGTGTCAGCATTTATATGTCCTATAAAATCAGCCGGATTTATAGCATTAGGTAGTATCTCTACGAGGTCTCTTTTTAGTTCTCCAGACGATAGGATATATTGAGCGTCTGATTCTGAAAGAGCAACTATACTGTCGACGAATTTTAAGATAATTTTCTTTATGCTCTTTTCATAGATCTTCACGCATGTGTCCTTCATAGGCTCTCCATATACCAACTGGCCATGATGCGTAAGTACTAGAGGAACTTTGCAGAACTTCTTCAATATTGGAATGGAAAGAGCTAAAGAGCTATAGAGATTATGAACATGGATTACGTCGAATTTTTTCAATTCATTCAACAGGAGGAATATAGATGGAACAAGGGGATTTCTCAGTGGTTCTCCAATGCATTTTAGCCTTCTAACAGGAATACCATCTACACTATCAACAGTTCTGCCTTCTGGGACATTTGAGGTGATAACTTCGATCACATGGCCCTCGCTGATCAAGTTTCTACTCAAGTTATAGACGTACCTCTCAACTCCCCCAGTATGTGGGAAAAAATATGGAGTTATCTGAGCAATTTTCATCATGATCCCCGATGATTACTGATATTACTGCTGGTCATTAGGAGCTCCCTCACTCGGCCACCCCGCCACTCCATCCAACCGCAGCCCCCTTTCCCTGCTCGAGAATCTGCACAAGCGAATACAGGATCATCCCCACTGCCGCGAGCAGCAGCCCGAGGATCCGCATCGAGGACCCGCCCGTAAAGACAATATAATAAAACTGCCCGCTCCGACAGATCTTCAAAAACGTGTAGATCTCCGCACTGATCCCGGCGAACGTCAAGAACACCCCCGGGGGCCCAAAAAAACACCCACACCCCAGCTCCCTGTGATACCGGGTTCTCACTCGACGTCCCCTTGATGCCATAGTGGACCTGGATCGGGATTTCAGTGGTCTGCAGACGGTGGTCGCTCGCCTGAACCAAGATCTCAGGGCCCGCGCCCATCCCCTCACCACTGACCCGGAGCCCTGGTTCGCCTCATGGCAAACAGCAATCACCCCGAAGGCCTCCGTGATCAGGATGATTTCGCCCATCGAATCATCGTCGGTGACAAAGGGCTCATCGGCGAACTGCGTAGCGCTGAGAATGGCTTTTTCGATGGAGGCTTCCTTGCTGTGGGCAGGCATCGCGACGCGGGTCTGAATGGTGCCTGACTGTTCCTGCACCACCCAGGCTATCGGGCCCTTGGTGAAGTTATTTGATCTCTCTCCACTATGGCCATGGCTTCGTGGGATCACACACTCTGCATTAAGCAACGTCTGCTCCAAACTCATGGAAACACCCCCCTAAGTTGCATTTCATCTCGATGTGCTACCACTCAATGAGAGGAAATGGACAATCTTCCTCTTCCTGAGCAACGATCAGAGAGAGAGTAAGCCTCTTCTGCCATCAGGATAACGGCTACAGTATTGTTATTCATATATATATCTTTCCCTCACTCTGCTGCCCTGCAAGACTCAGCAGTGGATCTTCTGGCGCTATGCCGCGATTCAGTCGATCCTCAGGAGTGAGGAGCTGGATGGCATGAACGTGAGAACATTTGCGGAAACGTTTGAAGTAACTCTCGCACGACCACACTATCCGGGTGTTTGCACCTTAAAAGACGGTTTTCCACAGAATATCACCATGCAACTACCCCCATCCCTATCAGGGGCAGGAGGTGGGAGGGGCACCAGATACGATCTGTTAACTTTGAATAGGTGTGCGAATGATCATTTTCGCACTGTTTGGGCTCAGGTATCTGGTTTGATGGACTCTAAGTGAATAACAAAAAGCTGGCGATAGATTTAATTGGGTTGGGGAATGGTACTCTGACACAATTGGGAAAAAGTAAACTGACGTTGATATGGGGAGGGGGATCGCTACTAGCTCAAGTAACCATCCCTGCACCATCGCCTGTGCTGATCAGCCCTACGTGGGCTATCTCCAGATCAAAGATCCCGACCTAAGGTGACGAAGCCATGATCCGGAATCTGATACACGTAGGCATCCTCGCGTTATTTGTAGTGCTTGTGGGCATGACCGTTACTTTGGCGGCTGTGCAAGAGGAAGACGTACATTCTGTCCCTACTCCTGTGAATGTGACGGTTTTAGTTGCTGCGAGCGACAGCCTCGAAGCTTCCAAAGCCCAGGCAGATTACGTCTGCGATGGTGTCGCGGATCAGATCGAGATCCAGCGAGCTCTCAATGCCCTCGGCACTAGAGGTGGCACGGTCTCCCTGACCGAGGGCACCTTCCATCTCAGCGGAGATCTCAATATTCCAAGTGATACAGTCTTCGAGGGTCAGGGGCCTGACGCTACCTGGCTTGAATGGTCTTCCGGTCGCGTAAAGTGTGAAAAGAGAGAGAACATCGTGTTACGGAACTTCAAGACGACAGGCACGGGTTCAATTTTCATCTTCAACTGTGACCATGTGAAAGTCCACAGCATCACAGCGACGGTTGATACCTCCTTCGATGGTGGAGCATTCTACCTCTACGCATGCTACGACATTATAGAGGATATCGANNCCGAGAATGCCGACATCGAGGATATCGAGGTCGTCCGCTGCTATGCAGAGGGCTCGTTTGAGTCCGGGTTCCATTTCGAGGCCGCCCCGAGCAAGAAGCGCATCGTTCTTCGGGACTGTGTCTCGAAGAGCAACGGGCAGAAGCCTGGTGATTATTACAACCCAGATACAGAGACGTACGGATGTATGTTTGGTTCTGGATTCTGGCTCCATGGTGATGTGACCCTCATCAACTGCACCGCTGAGAACAACCGGAAATGCGGATACGCCGTATGGTCACCATCGTCCGACATAAACCCCTACGATGATACGGGTACTTTTGTTGGGGCTGAACGTTCGCTCGACTGCACAAGTAGCACCGTCAGTTCACCAGAGGCAGCATATGGAGTCCAATTTGATCTGGGCTCCCGGGCACAGGGGGGGACAACCCTCTATAACTGTATATCCAACGGCAATGGTGGTGCAGGATTCTCCTCTATGGATTCAAATGTTCACTTTTGCAAATGCACTGACGATGGATCGGCAGTAGGTTTCTGGCTGTTTGAGACGCACGATATATTCCTCGAAGATTGTGCTAGCCTGAACGCGGGGGCTTACGCGGTCTATGCACTCGAAGCATCGGGAGTTACGGTGGAAAATCTCCATATGGTTAACCCAACCGGCGTCAATGGAAACAGTACGTTCTTCGGCACAGCTGCACACCCAGTCCTCAGTAGCTGGTTTGACATTTTCGGCAAGAACAGTGCGGACGTCCGGCCAATCTACGGGGAAGGGGGTCAGGATATCACATTCTCGGGAGTTATCCGGACTGATCACCCGGAACCTGTAGTTATCAGGGGTGGCAGGGATATCGATACCAGCAGGTTGCAAATTCTGGCTGGAGTAAAGGACGATTGTTGACCCCAGAGATTTGTTATGGTTATACTCACGCTGCGGTCTTGAAGTATACTCCGGGCTGGGGAATTTAACTCGCGGGGGCGCCCCGCCGCCCTTCCTCACTACGATATGCACACCCCCTCTTTCGGGTGGGATAGCTCACCAACTCGTCCTTCTCAAAGAACCTCTTTTTTCGCAGTCTTTTAAGCCTGAGTTTACCGCTTTGGGCTCACTTGTCCAATGAGATCATCCAATACCACGAGATCATGAGCATTCGAGATTTTACCGGGGTAGAATAGAGAGATGGTGACCGCCATTACCATTGTTTGAGTGGGGCCACCCTGCTTTGCCCTCCGAGTGTATGATAAAAATAATATATAACTTTATTTAGAGTTCAGTTAACCTCTAAATTGATTATATTAAATTATACGTAAGAATATACGATATATTCAAGAATATAGCTTTTTAAGACATAATTAAAAATGAATTGTTATATATATATGAACACTGATATGTTTTAGATGTCAGAGCGCATCTGCTCTGGCTTTTGACTCAAGGAGGCATGTGGTTGAGCAATTTATGCAGTAAAGTACAGAGAAACAAAGAATGCAGTATCGTACGCAGGGGGGTGTTGATGCTCCTTCTGGTGTGCATCGCGATCAGCTGTAGCGTGCAGGCCAGCAGCGCCCTGGTCGTTGCTGCGAGCGACAGCCCCGAAACTTCCAAAACCCGGGCAGATTACATCTGTGATGGTGTCGCGGATCAGATCGAGATCCAGCGAGCCCTCAATGCCCTCGGCACTAGAGGTGGCACGGTCTCCCTGACCGAGGGCACCTTCCATCTCAGTGGAGATCTCAATATTCCAAGTAACGTAATCTTCGAGGGTCAGGGGCCTGACGCTACCTGGCTTGAGTGGTCTTCCGGTCGCGTAAAATGTGAATGGAAAGAGAACATCATACTACGGGACTTCAAGACGACAGGCACAGGCTCAATTTATCTCCTCAACTGCAATCATGTGAAGGTCCACAACATCACAGCGACGGTTGATGACTCCCTCGACGGTGGGGCATTCTACCTCTACGTAGGTTACAGCGTCATGGAGGATATCGAGTTTGTCAACTGCAAGGCTATCGACTGCGGTCGGCACGGGTGGCAGAATGACGGAGAGGGATCGCCAAAGACAATCCGAGACGTCCGCTACATTGACTGTGAGGCGATCAACTGCGGTCGATACAGTCGGTTTGCTCACTATGGCCAGTGGACATGTGGATTTGTACTGGCCGAGAATGCCGATATCGAGGATATCGAGGTCGTCCGCTGCTATGCAGAGGGCTCGTTTGAGTCCGGGTTCCATTTCGAGGCCGCCCCGAGCAAAAAGCGCATCGTTCTTCGGGACTGTGTCTCGAAGAGTAACGGACAGAAGCCCGACGATTACTACAACCCAGATACACGTACGTATGGATGCATGTTCGGTGCAGGGTTCTGGCTCCATGGTGACGTGACCCTCATCAACTGCACCGCTGAGGGCAACCGGAAGTGCGGGTATGCTGTATGGTACCCGTCATCGTACACCAACCTCTACAACTGTGTTGATACCGGCTCTGAGATCGGATACTTACTCGACTGGACGGATAACGTCTACCTGGAGAACTGTATCTCAATTGATGCCACCAAGTATGGTGTTTGGGTCATGGATTCTGGACAGATAACCACGAAGGGGTTGGCCATTGTCACTCCGAAGGGTGACGGTTCAGCAAACAACATCTTCGGTAGTTCCTGGTACCCTGTCCGGGAGAGTTCATTCGATATTGACACCTATGGTGGTGAAGGCACCGCGGTATCATGTTCAGGCGGCCAGAACATCCAGTTCTCTGGGACTGTACGTTCAAACGCGGCCCGACCTGTTACCGTCTCAGGTTCTGTTGACACGTCCCGCCTAAGCGTGCGGCCGTACTCTGGTGAGCAACCTATGCCGGTTACTCCGACACCCACTCCAACGCCCTCCAGAAAGCCAGATCTCGTGGTGACCGATATCGCCTGGGATCCGGTAGATCCGGTTTCTGGTGATTTGGTGACATTCCAGGCAACGGTCACAAACCAGGGGAACGCTCCCACGCCGGGGGGTGTCAGCCACCGGGTTTGCTTCACGGTCGGTGATGGCACTACCAGCTCCAGCGTCTGGTCAGATGACCACACCACGTCGATCGCTCCGGGTGCATCAGTCACCCTGACCGCCAATGCCGGTCCGGCAGGCGCGACCTGGAAGGCGGTCGCGGGGACCCATACCGTGACGGCGTATGTGGACGATGTCGATCGGATCGCTGAGAGCGATGAGGACAACAACATGGGTACTGTGCGGATCACGGTTATGAAGCCTACAGAAGATCCCTCCGATGCCCAGGGGCCCTACAAGCAACACACGGTGCCTGGTCGCATCAATTTCGTTGATTTCGATTATGGGGGCGAGGGCGTCGCGTATCATGATACCGAAGCTCGCAACCAGGGCGGTTATACATACCGCACTGACGATGCCGATGTCGATATCGGTGAGCGGGATGGCGTTGGCGTGCCGGTCATCGCATGTACCTATGCCGGAGAATGGCTCAAGTACTCTCAGGTGCAGGTAGGCACAACGGGAACTTACGATGCCACGTTCTCCACCAGCACCACCGAGGATGGTAAGTTCTTCTCGGTGTTGGTGGATGGGGAAAAGGTCGCTACGGTCAACGTTCCGAACACCGGCAGCTGGTTCACGTTTGCTCCGACCACGGTGCAGATACCCCTCACCGCCGGTGAGCACACGCTACAGATCTTCATGGATACCGGCTGGGACGATCTGGCATATGTCGACTTCAAACTGACTCCATCGAAAAAGCCAGATCTCGTGGTGACTGATATCGTCTGGGATCCGGTAGATCCAATTTCTGGTGATTTGGTGACATTCCAGGCAACGGTCACAAACCAGGGGAACGCTCCCACGCCGGGGGGTGTCAGCCACCGGGTTTGCTTCACGGTCGGTGATGGCACTACCGGCTCCAGCGTCTGGTCAGATGGCCACACCACGTCGATCGCTCCGGGTGCATCAGTCACCCTGACTGCCAATGCCGGTCCGGCAGGCGCGACCTGGAAGGCAGTCGCGGGGACCCATACCGTGACGGCACATGTGGACGATGTCGATCGGATCGCTGAGAGCGATGAAGACAACAACACTCTGAGGAAGGAGATCGTCGTCAGAAGCCAACCAGTTCCCATCAGGGGTGACGTCAATGGGGATGGTAGCGTTGATTGGGCTGACGTGACGATGGTTGCTGATATGGTACAGGGAAACGTCGCACCCTCCTCGGCTGCCGATCTCAATGAAGATGGCACTGTGGATTGGGAGGACGTTGCCCTGCTCTTCGACTTCTTCTTCGGCAGGATACCCTCGCTGTAACGCCTGTAGCAGGAATGGGGATATCCCCTACATCCTGTCTTATTTTATCGGTGTGCTGGTTGGAAACCTATCCCACCAGTTCGTGTGGCTACTCTGTCAGTTCCTGCCCCGATCGCTTCCACTCGATATCCCACATTTACCTCAACCTCCTCTCCTGTGAGGGAGCTGCTCGATGATCTGCACAAGAGAGTANNCAGACCTGGGATCCCAAAAAACACCAGCGGCCGGCGGAGACTGATCAGCCGAATAATATCCATCAGCACCCCAATCCCATGGGAGATCGGGCTCTCGCTCGAGGTCTCCGCGATATCGTAACGCACCCGGATCGGCACCTCGGCAACCTTCAAGCGGTGGTCGTTCGCCTGGATCAGGATCTCGGAACCAGCAGACATCCCATTGCCGCCAGGGTGGATCACTTCGATCGCCCGCCGTCCGTAAGCCCGAAAACCGCTCTGGGAGTCAGTGATAATAAGGCCAGTGCCCACCAGGGTAGTGGCGGCATCGAGAACCTTCATCCCTACTCTCCGGTAGGCGGGGATTCCCTCGCCATTCCCTCCGATGAATCGTGAACCGATGACGATATCGTTTCCGCGTCTGAGTTCGCTAAGCAGCCCTGGGATCTCCTCTGGGTTATGCTGCCCATCAGCATCGATGATGACGAGCTCTCCAACGCCAAGGTCCCGGGCAGTAGCAAAGATCGTCTTGAGCGCCCCTCCGTAACCCCGGTTTGTCTCATGACGAATAATAATCGCTCCGAGCGCCTCGGCGATCAGGACGGTCGAGTCCCACGAACCGTCATCGACGACCAGGACTGCATCGGCGTGCGGCTGTGCACCAAGGACAGCCTTTGCGATCGCTGCCTCCTCGTTATAGGCCGGCATCGCAACAAGCGTTCCCACCCCTTCTGGTGACTGCCGTTCGGGCTCATGGGTTGCTGCGGCATCTTCGATGGGGAAGGGTAGTACCTCCCCAATAGGTAGTACCTCCCCGATATGGCTGCGCGATTTCGCACTCTTTGCTGAACGAGGTGCCCACCCGGTCTGCATAGACTCTCACACTCACTGGTCCCCGTCCGACCGCTTCACTGCTCGCCGGAAAGAAGCGGACGACCCCCCTTTTTCGACCGCTCATGCTTGTAAGGGAGATGGGGCTTCGAACCCCCGGGCCTAGGCCCCCACATGATTGATGACAATATAATACTTTCTACTGCCTTGCGTGTTGTGGGGATGTTGAGGAGCATTATTCGCGCCCTCAACCACCTATTGAGAACCTGAAGATCTTTTGCTGGAAAATCCTCCAGATGAGTGGGAACTCTGCTCTTGTACATTCGGGCTGCACTCCCATTTTCATCATTCGTCAGGCCAAACTATGCGTGCATGCGTATCGGGTGAAAAGGTATATATTGAGGTATAACAACGAGGGGCCCATGAAGAGCCTGATAAAATACTTTTTGCTACTGGGTGTGGTCGTCTCCCTCCTGTTCTCTGTGGCGGCTGCCGTGGATGCAGAGGCCTACATCACGATGACGATCGACGATGCGGTGGAGTACAGGGGTCTTCGCATCGCTACCGTCGACGCCCTTGATCCGCTGGATGCTGAGACCTCCCTCGTGACCCTCCAGGGCGACAACCTCGCCACCATCCCGCGCCCGGCCTTCGGGGTGATCGCCCGCACTTTTGATCCTGCAAGCGGCACCTACCGCGGTGTAGATGTGACCGTCACGGAGGATAATATCCTCGACGGGGGCACCCTCCCGGGGGGCTACTGCATCTACACCGAGCGAGTGATCCCGAACTTCACGGTGAACATCCCGGGCCGACATGGCAACGTCTTCCTGGTCAAGCTCCCGGAAGACCTCGGCGACGAGATCAACCTCACCACGTTCTTTGAGGCTGCAAAAGAGCAGGGTTATCTCTTCACCGATACCGCCATCCTCTACAGCAATTCAACGGGCATATCGGCCTACGGCGGCATCGATGTGCACAGCTACAGCATGCATGATCTGAACATCACGCTTGCAAGAAACGAAGTCAACCTCACCGATTTCAGCGCTGACGGTGAGCGTATGATGGAGATTTGGCCCTACACACAGCCGGAAGCCGGCAGGTATCTCCTCACAGCGATCGACTACGACTGTGCCAGAGAGACGCTCCATATCCTTGCCGCCCTGCCGATCCTCATCCTCGACGGCAACCCCGCTGTCGCCTGGGATGATCAGGGTGCCGGCGCAA
>MTKW01002554.1_pt3 | contig 13774 bp, 14 predicted proteins | sample 1042761 | NCBI WGS metagenome assembly MTKW01 (sample SAMN06205366, study PRJNA360243) | anaerobic digester metagenome | biome: Wastewater treatment plant; feature: Anaerobic digester sludge; material: sludge; isolation source: anaerobic digester fed with sludge from wastewater treatment plant ...
GCCTCGGGAAAGGGAATTCCCTGAAGGTTTCTGGCCAAGCGGCAGCGGGTTCCGAGAACAATGTCACCCTCGGGCCCTCCCTGTTTCATCCAGGAAGCTATATTCTTCATACGCCCTCGCCCCCTGCCAGCTGTTTCTCTAGCATGTGAAGCTCATCGCGGTACTTGGCCGCCTGCTCATACTTCTCCAGCCGTACACATTCCTGCAGGCGCCTGCGGAGCTCTTCAATCTGCCTTGCGATCCGCGCCTTGGGATATCCCCGGGCCGGGACTTTCCCCATATGGGTGCTGGACCCATGCAGCCTGCGCAACACTGGACTTAACTCATCCTTGAAGACTTCATAGCAGCTGCTGCAGCCAAAGCGGCCGGTTTTCTGCACATCGAGGATGGTCCGCCCGCAGGTCGGACACTGTTTCAGCTGCTGACTCGGGCTTAGGCTCTGACCTACATTTCCGGTCTGGAACATACTGGACAGCAAGTGCTGCAAATTGAAGCCGGTGCTGAAACTGGTGTACCCCTGGGCACACGCCTGACAGAGACGCAGCTCTGTCTTGTTGTTATTTTCAATTTGCACAAACTTCACCGTGGCCTCATGCTGCCCGCATTTCTCGCATAACATTTGAGTATCACCGACCTCTCACGATTTAGACTCAATGATAAAAAACAAAAGTGAACGGACTAAGCTTGCCCGCAATAGATTTCTGCCCTGGCCGATTTTGCCGGCTTCCTGCTGGACAATGCCCCGGATCAGCCGCAGCTCCCGTGGGGATATTATCTGATGATCCTTGAGGTGGACCAGAATATTGTCCATTTGCTTTTCAGTAAGCTCAGAGCCAATGCTCTGCAGCAGCCGCACCGCATGGGCGTAGTCATCTTCAACCTGTACACGGCCTATGCGAATATACCCGCCGCCGCCCCGCCTGCTCTCCACGATATAACCCCGCTCAAGGGTGAAACGGGTGGATAATACATAGTTGATCTGCGACGGCACGCAGGAAAAGTCATCGGCCATTTGGGCGCGGCTCAGCTCAACGCTGTTTGTTCCGCTGCTTCTCAGCATCTTCTTAATGTAAGCTTCTATGTGATCCGCTAAGCTGCTCATCTTGGCACCCGCCTTCCTTTGACTATTACTGACCTTAGTTCAATTATAGCACATAGGCAAACCCACTATGCAAGTTTCCGGATTATGGTCAGGGAACGTCAGATCGCTGCTTTTCGCCCGTTTTCTATCTTTATGGAAAAAAACCGCCCCATTTCGCCTATTTGCTCCATTCCTTGCATAGAGATTCTGGGGAGGGATAGCATGATCAACTACGTCTGGTTTTTTATGATCCTCAGCGGTGTTATTACAGCGGCAAGCAAGGGGCAGATCCACCTGGTGACTGAAGGGGTCTTGAAAGGCAGCGAACAGGCGGTGGCGGTGTCGCTGGGCCTGATTGGCATAATCGCTTTTTGGTCGGGTGTGATGCAGATCGCCCAGGATGCCGGTTTAATGGAAGCGGTTGCCAAGGCCTTGGGGCCCCTGGTTCGCAGACTGTTCCCCGGGGTTCCAGGCGATCACCCCGCCATGGGTGCGTTGCTCCTGGCCATGAGCGCCAACATTCTGGGCCTGGGCAACGCCTGCACTCCCCTGGGCCTGAAAGCCATGGCCCATCTCCAAGAACTGAACGCTGAAAAGAAAAGGGCCTCCGATGCCATGTGCACCTTTATGGCAATCACATCTTCCAGCCTGACCATAATACCCACTACCATCATTGCTTTGCGGGCCGCGCACGGTTCCTCTGCGCCCACTGAGATCATAGGCCCCATAGTTTTTGCCACAGCCTGCTCCACATTAGCTGCCGTTACAGCCGACAGGCTGTTCAGGCATTTCTCTCCGGGTCGCCGCTAAAGTAAAGGAGGTGCAGATGATGGTCGTTGCTGTTCAGGCCCTTTCACGCTGGGCCGTACCCCTGCTGCTCCTGGGCATAACCACCCTGGGACTGTCCAGGCGGGTGGCGATCTACGAGAGTTTTGTGGAAGGGGCTAAGGAAGGATGGCAGACTGCTGTGCGTATACTCCCCTATCTAGTCGGCATGCTGGTTGCCATCCAAGTGTTCCAGCATTCCGGTGCACTGGACCGGCTGATCAGCGTGATCAGCCCCCTCACCAACTGGCTTGGCCTTCCCAAGGAAGTGCTGCCCCTGGCGTTGATGCGCCCTATCTCAGGTTCTGGGTCCCTGGCGATTCTGTCACAGACCTTTGCCACCTTTGGGCCTGATTCGTTTGTGGGACGCCTTGCGGCAACCATTATGGGCAGCAGTGAGACCAGCCTCTATGTCCTCACAGTTTACGCGGGCTCCGTTGGCATCAGGCGCACCCGCCACACCCTTGCGGCTTCCCTCATTTCTGACTTTACGGGGTCCCTTGCCGCACTTTATATTGTACTGAAATATTTTGCATAATTTCCGGCACTTTGGACATACTATAATTCAGACCAGTGAAAGGGAGTGGCGCACATGGCCAAACTCAGCAAGACGGAAAGAAGTGCATTGATTGCCTCCGCCATCAAGACCATCAGTGAACACAAGCAGCTCTCCCCTGCCGCACGGGAGCGGGGCCTTAAGGTCCTCGAAAAAGCATTGAGAAGAGATACGGACTGCCGCTGAGAAAAGGGTTGCCCTATCCCCATGTCGTATACATACCAACAGATACGAGATGGACTAGGGGGATTGAGCACAGATGACAAATCTGTTTCGTCACATACCGGCTGTAGATAAACTTCTGCTGGAACCGCAGGTGAAGGAGGCGGCCAGGGGCCTGCCAAGTCAAGAGACAACTGAGATAGTCAGGAGTTTTCTTGACCGGATTCGCAGCGAGATTGCCGCTCAGCAAGGGCCTGTATCCCAGGAGGAAATCGTTGCGCGGTTAGTTTCCCAACTCGAGCTGAGCAGGAAGCGCAGATTTCAACCTGTTATCAACGCCACCGGCGTACTTTTACATACCAACCTGGGACGGGCTCCCCTGCCCCAGGAAGCTCTGGATCGCATTGCCCAGCTGGGGGGAGGCTACTTCAACCTGGAGCTTGATTTAAGTACAGGAGAAAGGGGCAGCCGCTACACCAGCGTCGCCAGGCTCTTTAACCTCTTATTGTCTGAGATAGAAGATCTGGACACCGTCGTTGTAAACAACAACGCCGGCGCAGTGTTGGTTGCCCTAAAGGCGCTTACGGCAGGCAGGGAGGTGATTGTGTCCCGGGGTCAGCTGGTGGAAATCGGCGGAGGTTTCCGGGTGCCTGAGGTAATGGCCGCCAGCGGCTGTATTCTCAAGGAAGTGGGCACCACAAACCGCACCCGCCTCAGCGATTACGCCAATGCGATCACCGAGCAGACCAGGGCCATTCTCCTGGTTCACCCGAGCAATTACGCCATGGTTGGTTTCACTGAGAGCGTCCCCCGGGAGGAGCTGGCTCAGCTCGCGAGGGAACGGGGTTTGCTCCTCATCGAAGACATCGGCAGCGGTGCCTTCCCGCCCTTTAGCGAGCCTTTGGTTCCCGGTGCGCTGAAACACAGCCATATAGTCACCTACAGCGGGGACAAGCTCTTCGGCGGACCCCAGGCGGGCATCATCAGCGGCCGCAAGGATCTGGTGGATATTATCAAAAGAGATCCCCTCCTCCGGGCCCTCCGCATTGACAAGCTCTCCCTCCTGGCACTGGAAGCAGTGTTGGAACTGCACTTGAACAAGGACTACGGCAGGCTGCCCCTCTGGGCGATGGCCAGTCTGGATCCAAAGGTGCTGAAGGAGCGGGCGGAAAAGTGGCTCAGCCATTTAGGCCCAGGGCTGCAGGGCGAGGTAGTTCGTACGGAATCCACCATGGGCGGAGGTTCTCTGCCGGGCCAAGGCATTGAATCCTGGGCTTTAGCGCTGCGAGCCCCCGAGCTTTCCAGCACCGAACTGGCTCGTTGGCTGCGCCAAAGCACCCCTCCCGTCATGGGCAGAATTGTCCATGATCGGGTGCTCCTTGATCCCAGATGCGTCCTGCCTTCCCAGGACGAACTGATTATTTCTCTGCTCCAAGGTGGTGTGCAAGCATGTTCATAATGGGTACAGCCGGGCACATCGACCACGGCAAGACAACATTGATTACTGCCCTGACCGGAATCAATCCTGACCGCCTGCAGGAAGAGCAAAACCGGGGCATGACTGTGGACCTGGGCTTTGCCTGGTTCTCCCTTCCCCGGGGAAATGTCGGTGTCGTAGACGTTCCGGGACACCACCGCTTAGTGAAAAACATGCTGGCCGGAGTAGGCCAGATCGATTTTACGCTCTTGGTCATTGCCGCGGATGACGGGTGGATGCCTCAAACCCAGGAACACGTGGAAATTCTGGATCTTTATGGGGTGAGGCGCGGTCTGGTGGCTTTAACCAAGGCAGATCTGGTGGACCCTGAATGGCTGGAACTCGTGGAGGCAGATGTGCGCGAACACCTCGCTGAAACCTCCCTCAAAGATTTCCCAATCATTCCGGTCTCAGCAGTTTCCGGCTTTAATATAGAAGTGCTCAAGGAGGCTATTAATGACCTCTTGGCATCTGTTTCTCAAAATGAAGAAGCAGAAAACCCCATCTTGTGGATCGACAGGGTCTTTACGATCAAGGGAGCGGGGACAGTGGTGACGGGAACATTGCTGGGAGGATCTTTACAGGTCGGCATGGATGTAGTGGTTGAGCCTCCAGGCCTCACCGCGCGGATCCGGGGCCTGCAAACCCAGACCAAGGCCGTCGAGAAAGGTGTTGCACACTCACGCCTGGCAGTGAACCTTACCGGGGTGGAAAAGGACGACTTGGCCCGGGGCATGTACCTTGCCCTGCCCAGGCGCCGCCCTTATTTTTCCCTGATCAACTCCTTTGTCCGAGTTCTGCCCCAGGCCCCTGCGCCGCTGGAAACCGGCCAGCAGGTCAAGCTGTATGTCGGCACCCTGGAAACGCTGACCTCGGTCAAGGTTCTCGGAGCTGACCAGATTGAACCGGGCCAGGAAGGTTTTGTCCAGCTCGAACTGGAAACCCCGGCCCACTTCAGTTTCAAGGACCGCTTCATACTTCGCCACAGTGAGCTGCAGCAGACCATAGGCGGAGGACAGTTCATCGAAGAAGGAGTGCCGGTGCGAGGCGGGAACCTGCGCCTTGTAGGTCCAAAGCGCCTCCGGCATCTCTTTCCCTTTGAGAAGCCTGAAGCCTGCCTGGATCTGGATGCGTTAGCAGCCAAGTTCGCCGGCGACCTGAATACCCTCAGTCTGCTCAAAGCGGAAGACCGCACCTANNACCGTAGAAGAGTTTCATCGCTCCAATCCTTTAGCCTTAGGGCCGAGCAAGGAAACGCTGCGGGCCGGAACCGCACTGCCTTCCAGGCTTTTTGATCAAATTGTAGCCGGCATGCCTGACCTGAAAGAAGTGCGAGGATCGATCAGCAGTGCAGGCCATCAAGTAGTACTCTCCCCTGAAGAGGAGAAAAGGCTGGAGAAAGCAAGGGAGCTCTTAGGCAGGAATCCCTATGAACCCCTCACCCAATCCGCCCTGGAGGAACAGGGCTTCCCAAGTGAGCTGCTCTTTGCCGGAAGCCACCTGGGGCTATTGGTGCCCTTGGCCAACGAGCACTGGACTACCGCTGAAGTTGTCGAGGGGGTTCTAGATGTCATCTTTCAGGAGGAAGCCTTTCAAAAAGGGTTCGAGCTCAGTGAATTCAGGGACCGGTTCGGGACAAGCCGCAAGTTTGCCCTGGCCTTTTTGGAGTACTTTGATGCGCAGGAAATCACAAAAAGAAAAGGAGACGTTCGCACACTCGGCAAACGTCCCTAAACAGTCAATTGGCGGGAGAATATGGGAATCGAACCCACCGAGGATAACCCTTGTTACCCCCCAAACAGGTTTGAAGCCTGCGGAGCCCACCAGGAACTCATATCCTCCCCTGCTTGTCTATTGTACCACAGTATTGGCGAAAATCAATTGAAACGTACCGATATTTCTTCAGGCATCAGCGCCCGCTCCCCGCGGGCGTCTTCAATTAGCAGCCTTCCGTCGGGCAGCACCTCTTTGGCTGTTGCCGGGAAGGACTTGCCCCCATGATAGACTGTGATAGGCCGATCCAAGAAGTTCCCGTGCCTGCGGAACAAGGGCGACAGATCCGCTTGGCTGACGGCCAGATCAAAACCCTTTTCCACTCCCAACAGTGCCAGGTGCAGAACGCCCAGCCGAGGCCAGATGCAGCCTGTTGCCTGGTGCATGGAGATCCGGGGGCTCTTGCCGCTGTCCCCTGGCAAACAGTTCACATTGAGACCTATCCCCAAGATGATCCACAGTTCTCCCCGGCAATGAACGGTCTCTGTCAGAATCCCCCCGAGTTTTTTCTCCCCGATCCAAAGATCATTGGGCCACTTCAGTTTCAAATCCGGCACAAAAGGAACCAAAGCTTCCACCAGTCCCAAGCCCACGGCAAGGGTCAGCTTCGGCATGAACTTGCTTTTTGGACACTGCCAGACTAAACTGAAGGTGAGGGATGATTCATCGGCATCCCACTTGCGGCCCCTGCGGCCCCTGCCGTCTGTTTGATTCAGGGCCCAGATCACGGTGCCGGATCTACCCCCACTTTTAATAAAACTTCTTGCGAACTGATTAGTGGAGTCCAGCTTGGGAAATATTTCAATTGCCTTGGCTCTTTTTTCCCCCCACTGGATAGACTTGACAGGCTGGATCATGGGCCCACTCCCTTGCATATATTCAGCTGGATAAGTTATAATTTAAGTATTTAGAAAACACAATCAAATAAATAGAGGAGGATTATTATGCTTAACAAAAGGCGTATTGTCACTGTAGTTCTTCTTGTCGGCGTATTGTTAGCATTCAGCAGCGTAATAGGCCACCTTTCATCATCAACTATTATGGTAGCCGAAGAGGCTCCGCAGCCTGCAGCGGAAAATGTGGNNACGGATCCGTTTTTCAACTTCTTCTTCGATTCCTGGTTCCTGGATCCTTTCACCAGCCGCCAGCCGGTCACGCCCAGAAGTGCCGGATCCGGATTTATCATTGATGAATCTGGGATCATCCTCACCAACCAGCACGTAGTGGGCAATAAAGGCGAGAATCAGACCATCAAGGTCGTCCTGGACGTACCGGGTCTTGATAAAGAGTACGAAGCAGAAATCATCGGTTCTGACTATGCCCTGGACCTTGCAGTTTTGCGCATCATTAACCCGGATAATCACGTCTTCCCCACAGTGCCCCTAGGCGATTCTGATGAAACCAGGATCGGCGAATGGACGATTGCCATCGGCAACCCCTACGGGGAGGCACTGCACCACACCGTAACTGTTGGCGTGCTAAGCGCCAAGGGCAGGGAAATCTCCATCATGAGCCAGGAAACCGGCAGGCCCAACACCTACAAGAACCTGATGCAGACAGACGCAGCTATTAACAGCGGCAACTCCGGCGGGCCTTTGCTCAACATGAAAGGTGAGGTCATCGGCATTAACACCGCCGTCCACTCACAGGCCCAGGGCATCGGCTTTGCGATCCCCATCAATGTAGCCAAGGAAGTGCTGGATGAACTGATTACCACCGGCGGCGTCAGTGTACCCTGGATGGGGGTCTACCAGCAAACCATGAACGAACAGCTCGCAAGCCAGCTGCGCATACCTGATAATAAAGGGGTCCTGATCGTTGATGTGGTAGAAGGCTCCCCGGCAGCGGAAGCCGGTCTAAAACCATGGGACGTAATCAGACGCATTGAAGGCAGGGACATTTTCTCCACAGACGATGTGGCAGAAGAAATCAGAAAGTATAATCCAGGCGACGAGATTATGGTTACCATCATGCGTCAGGGCGAAGTGATGATTATCCCCATTATACTGGGTGATATGCCGGCCCATCTAAGATAGTGCCCATATGCGAAAGCAACCCTTCACGCTGAAGGGTTGCTTTTTTGTTGAAGTTTATATCGAGGTCTCAGGTCTAGGTGTTAACTTCTCACTGCGACCCCTGATTACTTCTTCACTAACCTCGCTCTTGGTCTCGCCTTCTTGTTTGATAATCTCATGTTCTGGCACTTCCGGCTTATCTAGATCTGAAAGCTCTTCCCCCATCAAAGCCAGGAACTCTTCCCTGTTCAGGGTCTCCCGTTCTAAGAGCGCCTCTGCTACAGCATCAAGTTTATCCCGATACTTCGTCAAGATCTCCTTGGCTGCTTCATAGCTTGATTCAACGATCTTGTGCACTTCTTCATCAATGATCTCGGCGACGCCTTCGCTGTAATTGCGTTCCCTGGAGATATCACGGCCTAGGAAAACCAGATCTTCACCATTGGGCCTACCAAAGGTTAGAGGACCGAGCCTGGCGCTCATGCCCCATTCCATTACCATTTTGCGAGCAATGCGGGTCACACGCTCGAGGTCGTTGGAAGCTCCGGTGCTGATCTCGTTGAGGGCCAGTTCTTCAGCGGCCCTGCCGCCCAGGAGATTGACCAGTTCATCCAAGAGCTTGGATCGGCTGGACACAAAGCGCTCTTCTTCAGGCAGCATCATGGTGAAACCGCCGGCCATTCCCCTGCCCACAATCGTTACCTTGTGGACTGGATCCCCGTGCTCGGAGAAGTGGGCTACCACTGCATGGCCTGCCTCATGATAGGCAAATACCTTGCGATCAATCTCATGGAGCTTGCGGCTCTTTTTCTCGGGCCCCATCAGCACCCTGTCAATAGCTTCTTCAATGTCACTCATGGTAATAATTCTGCGGCTGGCTCTGGCAGCTAAGATGGCTGCTTCGTTCAGCACATTCTCCAGATCTGCACCGGAAAAGCCCGGAGTTCTCCTGGCAATAACCTTCAAATCTACATCAGGCTGCAGCGGCTTGCCGCGGGCGTGAATCTTCAGGATTTCAACACGTCCCTGCAGATCAGGCCGATCTACTATCACTTTGCGGTCAAACCTGCCCGGTCTGAGCAGAGCCGGGTCCAGAACGTCCGCCCTGTTTGTAGCAGCCATTACGATGATGCCAGAGTTAGTCTCAAAGCCGTCCATTTCAACTAACAGCTGGTTGAGGGTCTGCTCACGCTCATCATGTCCGCCGCCGAGGCCTGCTCCGCGTTGACGGCCAACAGCATCAAGCTCGTCGATGAAGATGAGGCACGGTGCATTCTTCTTGGCATTCTCAAAGAGATCCCGAACCCTGGAGGCACCGACCCCCACAAACATTTCCACAAATTCCGAGCCGCTGATGCTGAAAAACGGTACGCCCGCTTCTCCCGCAACTGCCCGGGCCAGCAACGTCTTACCCGTACCTGGAGGTCCAATCAGCAGGACTCCCTTGGGGATTTTTGCTCCNNTCTTGCTTTGCCTCGTCGACACCTGCGACATGCTCGAAGGTAATCCTGCGCTTGTCCTCATGATGCAAACGGGCTCTGCTTTTGCCGAAAGACATGGCGCGGTTGTTGCCGCCCTGCATCTGATTCATAATAAACAGCCAGAACAAAGCCAGCACAACGATGAAAACAATATTGGGCAGCAGGGCCATCCACCAAGGAGCCTGGGGCGGCAGTTCCGCTTCCAGCTGAACATTTCTGGTTTCCAGCCGGTCAGCAATATCTGCCATCTTGCCCATGGGCACCAGTGCTGTAAAATTGGTCCCGTCTTTGAGCCGCCCTTCTACATGCTGATCCCCGACAAGCTTTACCGAGGCTACTTTATCGTCTTCGATAAAACGCAGCAGCTCCGAGTAGTAAAGCTCCTTGGCAGGAGCAGCCGGGGAGTAAAGATTACTGACAATTGACACTGCAATAATGGCGATCAGCAAATACAGGCTGATTCCACGTAAAAGTTTATTCAAATTTTGCCCTCCCTTTCCGGAGCCAAGAGCACAATCATGGAACGATACGTCAATCAATTATAACACAAGGGTTTGGGAGTGACAATGCTTTGAAACCATTATTCCAACCCCAGGCGGAGCACCCGAACAGTGGATTCTGTAACCGCCGCCTTGGCACTGCGGCGTACCTTGGGAATCCACAAAATGTCTTTCCGGTCACAGATCAAAGGCCAGCTGTCCCTCTGTTCAACGGGAATCTGCACATCGATAAACAGGTCTTTCACCTTTTTGGAGCCCGCTCCCCCGAAGGGCAGCATGCGATCCCCGGCTTTACGCGGCCGCACTTGTACGGGCAATGCCAGTTTGTCCAGATCAAAATCCTCGCAATCGGCGCCCCTTGGAGTCAGGTCTTCCTTGGACATGACTTCTGCCGTGATCGTGAAGTAACCGGCCCTGACTTTCCCAGGCGCTTGAAGTTCTGCAGGCGCCCATTCCCTCGTCAGAAAATCGCCTACAAAGATATGTTTCGCGTTGGCTGAAACCCAAACCCGGGGCAGGGAGAGGCGAAAACTGGAGTTCTCCAGCAGCATCAGGCGCCAGGTTTCAATATGGCTGTAACTAATCTGCAGCAGGTTGCCCTTGTAGGCCTGCAATAATAGTCTCAGCACCCGCCGCTGCATGGCAACTGACAGCTCGGCAAAAACCCGTCGGGGAAACAGCACCTGCCCCTGCCTCCATTGGACATGCTGCCGGGCAATCTGTTCAGCCCTGGCCTTCAGCTCCAGTTCATCCTCCCGGGCCAAGTCGGCAAGCTGTACTAACTGGGCCATAATCTCAGGATTGTACTGTTCAGCCAGGAGGGGCAATAGTTCCTGGCGGATCTTGTTGCGCAGGTAAATGGGCTCAAAATTGCTTTCATCCATCACGTAGGGAACCTCAAAGTCATGGCAGTACTGCATAATATCCTCTTTATACACATTCAGGAGCGGTCTGACGAAAGGGCCCCTCCGGGGCGGAATCCCCGCCAGGCCGTGCAGACCAGTTCCCCTTAGGATGCGCATCAGCACAGTTTCAGCCTGATCGTCTCCGTGGTGACCCAGGGCAATGCAATGATAGCCATTGGCTTCTGCAAAGTTTCTCAGCAGCTGATAACGGATTTTTCTGGCTCCCTGCTGCTTTGACTCGCCGCTTGACGACAAGAAACCCATGATATCATAGGTTTCAATCTGTGCCGGTATGTTCAGTTTTTCCGCATACTCCTGTACAAACTGGGCATCCCGGGACGCATTCTCCCGAAAACCGTGATTCAAGTGAAAGACGCCGATCTTCCTGGCGTTAAAGCGCCAAAGAAGATGAAGCAGGGCCATGGAGTCGGGCCCGCCGCTCACTGCAGCCAAAATTCTGTCCTGAGTTGTTACAGACAGGGCCTCAAGATTTTTCTTAAACACGGGAAACAAGTCACAAGGCACCTGATTGCACCCTCCTATAGCTTGGCAGTTCCTCCGATTCGGCAGGCACAAGCCGTGCCACCACCACCATCATATCATCATCGATGCGGCCCCCCGCCAACTCGATGCACTCGTGGAGAATTGTCTCTGCCATAACCGACATATCATCGGACTCTTGGATCCTCCGCAAGTTCCAGCACATCCACTCATCCTTCCTGGCAACGTTGCGCTGGGCATCCAAGACGCCGTCGGTGGTCATAACTAACACTTCGCCTTCTTTGAGCATTCTCCTATCTGATTCAACATCTACCTGTGACAACACACCTACTGGAAGTGCGTGATTGTAGATAATCTCCACTTCACGCCCTCGCTTAATGAAGCTCGGAGCTGCGCCGATCTTGACAAATTCCAGCTGTCCTGAGAAAAGATCAACCACAACCAGGTCAATTGTTACAAACATATCGTCCTTGTTGCGCAGCATCAGCAGGCGGTTGATCAGAGACACTGCAGCGGTTAAGTCATACCCGGCCTTGATCATGCGCTCTAGGAGGCGCAAAGTAACATTGCTTTCCGTATGGGCCTTCAGGCCCACCCCCATGCCGTCGCTCAGCACTATGGCCACCTTGCTGGAGGCGATCTCAAAGGTTACTTGGTTGTCGCCCGACACTTCTCCGCTGGCCACTTTGGCCTTGCCGATCTCTACCTTGAAATTCGGGCAGGGAGATATTCTGAAACCGCAGACCTGGTTTTCACGGCAGCTGCTTGTCACGCCGTAGCGCTGCGAATCAATCGTCCCGCTGGCAAAACCTGCGATCTCCCGGCACAAACCCTTTTCAGAACAAGGTTCCCTCCTGGCCCCATAGATCTCATAGCCGTCCAGGGTAGGCAGCACAGTGATGTGGGAAAAATCAACTTGGGAGAACTGGCGAAGTATTACTTCCTCCAGCTCTTTCGTGAAAGCAGCCTGGGGGGCGAAGGAGGCTTTCATGTTCTTCAGGAGCTCGGCCATGCTGTGCACTTGCTTATGAAACAGGGGATTTTCGTTATCAAGCAGATTGTTCTCCAGCTCCTCAAAAACGGTGAGATAGCCGTCGATTTTTTGGTCAAAAACCTTCTTCAGGTGCTCATCATAGCCCCTGTTCTGCTTCTGGAAGGGCTCTGTCCCTGGCACGATGCGTGCCAGCAGGCTGAGGCGCTCTTGCGGCACGCGCTTTGCCGCCCAGACAGCTGCCAGGATAACCATGAGCCAGGAAAGGGTTTCCACATCCGCCGGAGCAGAAGCAGAGAAGATCAAAGCCAGAAAGGGCCCTACATAGTAACCCCAGCTGTACTTATGCAAAAAGCCAGTCAGCAGACTGGCAATGACAATAAACAGCACAATCTCCACCGGCTCCCCCAACAGGAGGGCCAAGAGCGCGAGGGCAGGACCGAGAACACAGGATATGCTGAGGCCCCCCATTCTCGCGCCTAGTGAGATCAAGATCACAATGAGGAACAGGCGAGGCGAAAGACCTCCCCAGCTCCAGTTAAGGGAGACAATCAATGTCAATGCGAGCAAGAAGGCATAAATCTCTGCCCAGCCCAGCTGCCGCTCAAAATATCGTTCAAGGGCAGGGTAGAACATTCTGTAAACGAACACCGCGAAAACGCATTCGGTGACGGCGACAATAAAGACCATGGGAACAGGCTGCAGAAGATAGTGCAGGAACACTTTAACAGTTAACACGCTGCCGGCAAGATAGATCATGCCGAGTCTTTTGCCCGCGCCAGGAGCCAGCGCGATTAGAGCCAGTGCACCATAATAGGGCAGGGCCAGCCAGAAGCCAAGGACGCTGGTTATGCCCAGAGCTGCCCCTAGGAGCGGAAGGTGCAGCTGCCTGGGCCTCAGCCTCCTTACGGCAGCAACATAGGCCAGGCCAAAGGGCCAAATCTCACCAAAGATGGCCGCCCGAGCCGCCAAAAACCCAATAACCCCCCAGGCAAGGGGCGAGTTGACCCAGCCGGCAAACATCTGGTACAGCCCTGCTCTGCTCCTATCTGATGATACAGGAAACGACAGTATTTTCGCCACACAATCATCTCCTTCCACCACCCTTTCACCATAGCAGGGGCAGGTGGAGATCGACTGTCGAAGCCTGTGACATTGAGGAATTTTTTCTCACTGTTTTTCGAAGGAAACTAAAAAACCCTACATAATTTGTAGGGTTTTGTTGGTTTTCTTGGTAGCGGCGGCTGGATTTGAACCAGCGACACTACGGGTATGAACCGTATGCTCTGACCAACTGAGCTACGCCGCCGTGACATTGTCTATTATACAAAGGCCTCAGCTCAAAGTCAAGGTCGATTTGAGCAAATTATCCCCTGTGCCTTCCCTTTCTTCCCTGTTCCCTGCCGCCGGCTGTCTGTGTTGTCCTTTGATTTCCACCCGTCCCGTGCTATAATAAATAAATCTATCCAGTCAGTACTACCAGGGGGTAATCTTGTGGTCAGATTCA
>MTKW01020318.1_pt1 | contig 13771 bp, 10 predicted proteins | sample 1042761 | NCBI WGS metagenome assembly MTKW01 (sample SAMN06205366, study PRJNA360243) | anaerobic digester metagenome | biome: Wastewater treatment plant; feature: Anaerobic digester sludge; material: sludge; isolation source: anaerobic digester fed with sludge from wastewater treatment plant ...
TTCAGGGAAAAGGGATTGTTCACCAAAGATGTGGCAGCTTCTTTCCGTGAAAATATTCTTGAAAAAGGAGGAACGGAGCATCCCATGATATTATACAAACGGTTTCGCGGGCACGAACCCTCTGTTGATGCATTGCTGGAAAGAAGCGGACTGAAATAAATGTCAATGTTTTTCGGCAATAGATGATGTTTGTTTTTCTAAACCGGTTTCATTACTTTTGGGCTGAAAGTAAACTTAGTACTTGTGAATGAGCAATACCTTATAAATGGACTGTTAAACCGGAATAAAGTCATTTTTGATTTTGTTTTTCACTTCTACTATTCAGGCTTGTGCGCTTATTGTGAGAGAATTACCAATAGCCGGCAAGTAGCGGAAGATATTGTTCAAGACCTGTTTGTTGCATTATGGATTAAACACCATCAAATCCGTATTGAATCGTCATTAAAAAATTATCTGTTTACTTCAGTTAAAAATCGCTCTCTGGACCATCTGAGACATGAGGAACGAAAATTCAGAAAGCTTGAAAACCTTGCAATTAAGAAAGAGTTACCTGAAAATCTGGCAACACTGTGGTTTGCAGAATCGGAACTTCAGGCAATTGTTCAAAAAAGTTTAGAGAAGCTACAGCCACGCACCCGCGAAATCTTTGAAATGAGCCGGTTTGAAGGCATGAAAAACCAGGAAATTGCCGACAAACTGGGCCTGTCCAAACGAACTGTTGAACTTCAGGTGAGCAACGCCCTGAAACAACTCCGTACCGATTTAAAAGATTATTTACCGCTGTTTTTGCTGATGTACTTGCTGAGATGAAAAGTTGTGAATCCCCCTTTATACCTCCCCCTTTGATTACAATGCACGTATTGGAATTCATAGCTCAATATCAAAGGGGGCCAGGGGGATTGATGGCAAGGAAAAAATTTAAAATTCTATTTGTTATGAAGGAATTTGAAGTTCGGAATCCCCCTTTAATTCCCCCTTTAATTGGCGGCAATTTACTTCCATGGCAAAATATGAGATTAAAGGGGGACGCGCTCCGAACAACCAACTTGCGTTTCATCAGGGCCTCGTCCCCCTTTGAACATGAATAAAATCCGATAGTACAATGTTGTATTCAAAGGGGGATTCAGGGGGATTGAAAGCACTAAATTTAACCTGATTCCCTTTCTTTCTCATCCTCAATCCTCTGTTTTAGACATTTTATGGCATAATCAATTTCTGCAACTACGTCATCAATCCGGTAAACAACCAAACTTTCCGCAAATCGTAAAACGGTAAATCCAAGTGACTCCAAAAAATTTTGCCGTTTAAAATCTTCCTCACTTTTTGCAATATGATAAGAACCATCAATTTCAATGATGAGTTTCAATTTTCGGCAAATAAAATCTACGATATAATCACCAATAATAAATTGCCGGTTAAACTGATAAGGCCAGTGCTGTTTGGCTTTAAGAACATCACGCCATAATAGTGCCTCTCCTTTGGTTCCGAACTTTCGAAGATTACGGGCCAGTGGTTTCAGGTTTTTATTGTATTGAGCAGACATTGAAAGTTTTTCGGATAAAATTAAAAACTTTGTTTGACAATGAAAAAATTGGAAGTCAGAATCCCCCTTTAATTCCCCCTTTAATTGGCGGCAATTTACTTCCATGGCAAAATATGAGATTAAAGGGGGACTCGCTCCGAACAACCACCTGCAAAACATCAGCGCTCCTTGTCCCCCTTTGATTTCAAAAGCCCATGTTGTAATTCGTAATTTGAATATCAAAGGGGCCCGGGGGATTGAAAGCATTATTTTTTTAAATAAAATCGACTTTTCTCTTCCATTCAATATGTGTATTACCCTTCCCGTTCGTCTAACCAATACAAAGCGCAAAAAAGCGCAGAAGAAAAAGCAATAAATGAACAATAGCAATATAGAAGAATTGATTCTTTCCTGGTTCGAAGGCACGTTAAGCCCGGAAGAGAGAGAAAAGGTAGAACAGTGGATTTCTGCTTCTGATGAGAATCGGCAGGCTTTTGCCGATTCTCTCAGGGCATGGGAGGGAATTGAGCAGCTTCGACTGATGAGAAAATATAAGCCGGAGGAGGCGATAAAAAAAGTCAATTTAAAGATTGAAAAGCAAAAAAGATTAACCTTTTTCGGTGTTTTCCAAAAGGCGGCAGCCATTCTTATTCTGCCACTTCTGTTTGCCACCCTCTGGTTTGCATTGGAGAAACCTCAGCAAAAAAGAAAGCCCCCTGTTGCCTGGCACACATTAAATATTCCGCCCGGAATGCGCTCTGAATTTTACCTGCCCGACAGCACCAAAGTTTTTCTCAATTCCAAAACACAACTCAGCTATCCGTTGGAATTCAATGACAGCTTACGCGAAGTAAAACTAACCGGAGAAGCCTATTTTGAAGTGGCTCAAAATGGGGAAGTTCCTTTTGTCGTAAACACAGGAAAAATCAATATTGAAGCCACCGGCACAGAATTTATTGTCACCAGATATCCGCATGAAGAGTTAACAGAAGTGGTGCTGGTAGAAGGTGAAGTGAATTTGTATCAGGGAGATTACTTCACAACCAAAAGGGTTATCAGGCAGTTAGCTCCCGGCCAAAAGGCATTATGTAAAGATGTGGATAATAAACTTTCTGTAAAAAAAGTGGAAACTGNNTTGGAGCAAACCCTTGAATTACTGAAGATTTCGGCACCTATTGAATACACAATCAAACGCAGACAAATGAAAACCGATAATACTTTTAGTAAAATGGAGATAGAAATTATAAAAATAGAATGAACCAAAAAAGGGATGCATGACTGCATCCCTTAAGTGCTTTTTGCCTTTCTCTTTCCTGACCGAAAGATAAAGGCGTGTTAAAAATCAAATTATTAATTTTAAAACATGTAAATTTATGGTAAATTTATGGTTTAACNNTATGCTTTAATCCTCGCGTTTGCCCAGAGCTACGCTCTCAGCGGATACGCTCAGGCAACCAAGCTGAATCTAAAAATGGAAAACTCATCTGTGCGGGAAGTTTTGCTGGAAATTGAAAACATTTCGGAATTCCGGTTTCTCTACAACAGCAAAATGGTGGATGTTGACAGGAAAGTGAGTGTAAACTTCAAGGAACAGACCATTGACAAAGCGCTTAACAAGCTCTTTAAAAACACAGGCGCTGCCTACCGGATAATTGACCGGCAAGTTGTGCTTTATGCCAAAAGCGAGCCTGTGCTTGAAACCGCTGAACTGCAACAGCAGCAGCGAACAGTATCCGGAAAAGTAACGGATAGCAGCGGACAGCCACTACCTGGAGCAACTATTGTGCTAAAAGGGACTACCCAGGGCACGGTTACTAATACTGATGGGGAGTATTCATTTTCTTCTTTGCCCGAAAATGCAACTTTGGTGTTTTCTTTTGTGGGGATGAAAACTCAGGAAGTTCCTGTTGCCGGGAAAACAAGTATCAATATTACAATGGCTGAAGAATCCATCGGGATTGAGGAAGTGGTGGCTATTGGGTATGGAACTCAGAAGAAAGTAAATCTAACAGGTTCTGTAGTCGCAATTTCAAATGAAGAAATTGAAAGGAGACAAGTTGGGCAATCTCAAATGGCACTGCAGGGGATTGCTCCTGGTGTTACTGTCATCCAGAATTCAGGAAAACCAGGTGCTGATGGCGGATCCATTAGGATACGGGGAATTGGAACAATGGGCGATTCTAATCCACTCATCTTGGTTGATGGTGTTCAAACGTTAAGTTTAAATAACACTGATCCTAATATGATCGAAAGTATTTCAATACTTAAAGATGCAGCGGCGTCATCTATTTATGGTTCCAGAGCAGCGAATGGTGTCATTTTAGTTACAACTAAACGTGCTAAAGAGAATGTTTTTACTGTTAGCTATTCGCATTATTCGGCATGGAAGCAGCCTACGGATTTACCAGATTTTGTAAATGCAGTTGATCATATGACAATAGTTAATGATGCATTGCTAAATTCTGGTGCTGATAGAATGTACCCACAAGATGTTGTTGATAATTATGCATCATTGCATCAATCTGATCCCTATACATATCCAGATACAGATTGGCAAAAAGAAACATTTACAGAAAATGGTTATACTCAAAGCCATTTCCTTAACCTCACAGGAGGAACCGATAAGGTCAAAATTATAGCTGGATTAGGATATTTCAACGAGGGAGGTATTATCGTTAATACTGGTTTTGAAAGAATAACAATGCGGTTAAATTCTGACATTGCATTTAGTAATAAATTTTCTGGAAGGGTCGATATTAGCTTGTTGAACTTAAAGAGAAATGAACCGGGAAGCGGAGCAGAGTCTGTGTTTCGTTCGAATATAATAAATTCAGCTGTTGAGCCTTTTTATATCCCTGGATATGGTTATGGAAAAACTTCAACAGAGGATAATTCTGCTGCAAAGGCAATTTTAAGTGGGTATCGAGAATATCTTACTCCACAAGCAAACATTAATTTTGGTTTAAAATATAAATTGCTCGAAGATTTGCACGTGGATATTAATTACGCACCTACTTATTGGATAAACACTTCCAAAATATTCCGTAAAAAATATGATCTATATTATGCAGATGGGGGTGTTGGAACTGGCAGCGATACAAGCAGTCTGAGTGAATCTTACAGTCGCTCTGTAACAAATGAAGTTCGATCAACATTAAATTACCATAAAAACTTAAATCAACACAACTTATCAATCCTTGCCGGCTTTGAACAGGAAGACTATACAAACCGATGGATATCAGCATATCGAGATAATTTTCAATTTCCACAGTATTCTGTAATTGACGCTGGTAGTTCGGCAAATCAGCAAACGGGTGGATCAGGAGAGGACTGGGCTTTACGGTCATATTTTGGTAGATTCAATTATAATTTTAATGACAGGTACCTTTTTGAAGCAAATATTCGCTACGATGGTTCAAGCCGTTTTGCAGAAGGGAAAAAATGGGGTGCTTTCCCTTCTTTTTCGACTGCTTGGCGCTTGTCTGAGGAGGAGTTTTGGGTACCGATAATTGACGTGGTCAACAATTTTAAGTTAAGGGCATCATGGGGAAAGTTGGGAAATCAAAATATTGGTACTTACCCATTCGACTCATTTCTCGATCCTAACCGACGACTTGCAAGAAATAACCAGGCTATCGACGGAGGTGCACTGACTTCAATGCCAAATAGAAATATATCATGGGAAAGCACCGAAATGGCAAACGTCGGTATAGATATGAACTTATTTAACCATATGTCACTGACATTTGACTATTATGTGAAAAACACCACTGATATTTTACTACGTCTGGATGTGCCAAAAATAATAGGTTTGAGTGCTCCCTATCAGAATGCAGGGGAAGTAAAAAACACCGGATGGGATTTGGGTCTGAAATATTTTGGAGGTGAACAAAAAGATTTCAAGTATGACATCAGCTTCGTTTTGTCTGATGTGAAAAATGAAATTATTGATCTAAAGGGAGTTAAGGTCGATGGATTGCAAGTCAATTTTGAAGGTTATGCCATGAATTCATTTTATGGTTACGAAGCAATCGGATATTTCCAATCTGAAGAAGATATTGCCAATTCACCTGTACAAACATTTGGACGAGTAATTCCTGGAAATATTAAATACAAAGATCAAGATGGAGATGGAGTTATTGATTCAAATGACCGGAAAATTATCGGAAGTCCTATCCCTCGCTATGCGTATAGCCTGAATACCAACCTCAATTGGAAAAATTTTGACTTGGGTATTTTTATTCAGGGTGTAGGCAAGGTTAACGGATACCTTTGGGAAGCGCCAGTATTTCCTGTACAAGCTGGTCATGGTGGCACACCTATGGAAATGCATAAAGATATTTGGTCACCGAAAAACCCGGATGCAAACTTTCCAACTAACCTTTTTGGTTCAGAAAATAATTACATAGTTTCAGATTTTTGGATGCAAGATGCATCCTATCTGAGATTGAAGCATTTGCAACTTGGTTATACACTGCCTCGTACCCTGGTTGATATTTTTAATATTGACCGTCTTAGGATTTATTTATCCGGAGAAAACCTGTTGACCTTAGATAATTTTTGGGATGGTTACGATGTAGAGGCACCGGTTAGTACTGGATCTTACTATCCTCAGTTAAAGACTTATTCTGTTGGCCTTAGTATAAATTTTTAAAAAAAAAATAAGTAATGAAGACAAATTTATTTAGATACAACAAGTACATTTTAATATTTTTTGTGATTTCTTTACTCTCCTGTGAAGATTATCTAGAAAAATACCCGATTGATAGACCTTCAAGTTCAACTTTTTTAAACGTTGAAGATGAAATGGAATTTGCTATAAACGGTGCTTATTCAAAAATAAGCGAAACATTCCTTCGCAGTTTACCAATAGAAGGTTGGTTGGATACTTATTCAGATATTGGTTGGGATCGTGTTGAACTGAATGCTCAGAGTTTGGGGAATGGTAATGCAAACTCAACAAATAATTTTTTACTAAGCATATGGAATTTTATGTATATTGGAATACAGAGATGTAATTTCATCCTTGATAAGGCTGAACAGATTGAAGAAATTAATGATCAACAAAAGTATGAACAGATCATAGCAGAAGCAAAATTTATCAGGGCATACTGTTACTACCATCTTACTGAATTATTTGGTGATGTTCCTTTTGTGACCAGAGTCTTAACTTTGGAAGAAAGCTACTTGAAACGGACTGATAAGCAAGAGATTATGAATTCACTATTATCGGATCTGGAAGATGCTGCAGGTAAATTGTCTGCACAATATTCAGGTTCAGATATTGGTCGGGCAACGAAAGATGCAGCCTTGGCATTAAAAGGAAGGTTAGCTCTCTTTAATGGAAATTGGAGTGTTGCTATTGATGCTAATAAAAGAGTAATGGAGAATAACAATTATAGTTTGGATCCTGATTTCAGTGCTCTGTTTTACAAGGAAAGTCAGGGCGATTCTCCTGAAATTATTTTTGCACATCATTATTATGATGGTGTTCGTACTCATTCTGCAGGTCTCTGGTATGGGTCTCGTATGGCAGCAGGATATAGTGCTTTGATTCCTACTCAAATGATGATTGATTCCTATTTATGTGAAGATGGTTTGACGATTGACAAATCACCCTTATATGATCCCGCTAATCCTTTTGAAAACAGGGATCCAAGGATGCAACACAGTTTAATACTTCCTGGTTCAATTTTTTCAGGATACAAATACGAAACACACCGCGACAGTGTGACTACCACGAATTATAAAACAACACCTCCTTCGCGGGAAACAAATCAAGATGCAGTTAGCCAGTGGGCATCGTTTTCTGGCTATTGCTGGAGGAAATATGCTGATATGACTAATCCTCTTTATCGCTCGCGAAATGAAACTTCAATTATTGCTATTAGATATGCTGAGGTATTGTTGAATTATGCTGAAGCTAAAATAGAATCTAATTCCATTGACCAATCGGTATATGACGCAATTAATCAGGTTAGGATCAGGGCAGGTATTCCGGAAGTTACTCCAGATAAATCACAGTCAGAATTGAGGTCTATCCTCCGTATTGAACGAAAATCAGAGTTTGCCAATGAAGGCCAGCGATTATATGATATCCGGCGCTGGAAAATTGCTGAGGTTGTTCTTAATAGACCGGTTTACGGAAGAGTTCAAAGAGGGTTACTTGCAAGTGCTCCAATCATAGATATGAATGGGACTCCTGATTATTCAAATGTACCAAATGTAGCAGACATGAGGCTCGTTGAAAAGCGAAATTTTGACAAAACAAAACACTATTTATTTCCAATACCTCAAATAGAAATTGATATTAATGCAGAACTCTCTCAAAATCCTGGTTATTAAGTGCTTGACATGTAACTGCAATTTAAAACAGAAGTGAAACCCAATACAGGAGCAGAAACTGAAGATGGAGAAGTATGTTTCACGCAAATTTACAGATTGCATAGAAATTCATAATTGTGTTGATTTTAATAATAAATCTCAAAAACAAAGATATAACCTTAAATAAAATAACAGAGTACACCAGAGTCTGTCTATAAAGTTCGAATTCAAGTCTTGCAATGACCGAAAAATATGAATTTACTTGTGCAAATGATCGTTTGGAGGGCAAGCATAACGCAGAAGTTGGATTTTATAGACAGATACTCGACTAATTTGACTACACATTGCTTGACAAAAAAATGTAAATATTTTGCACATAAACTGAATAATAATTGTTTTAAAAAGTTCTATTAAATAATTAAGTTAAAAATGATCGACATGAAAAAAAAGTTTAAAAATTTTACTCCTTTTTCTAATTTTATTCCCATTTTGATAATATTGTTGCTGCCTATGTTAGTTAATCAAGGTTGTAATTCAAATAAAAAAAATGCATTAGGAAGCGATAATAATTATGGCATTGTTCATTTAACTGATTTTTTACCTGATAATTACGTTACTGATGGTACAGTAAGCTATGCTCTGGAAATTCAAAAGGCACTTGATTATACATCCTCCATAGGTGGAACCCTTATTTTTTTGCCTATGATTTATAAAGTAAATGAATCAGGATTAAGAGTCGGGTCTAACACAATTTTAAATATGTATGGAGCTGTTTTTAAAGTGGATGAGAATTGTCAGAAAGATGGTACTGTTTTTTATGGAGATGGCATAACAAATTCTCAATTTTTGGGAGGTGAAATAATAGGAAGAAATGATATTTGGGCAGAAGGAATTAACATTAGAGGAATATTCCTCATAGGGCAGATTGAAAATATTCGTTTCCGGGATATTTACATCCATGGGTTATCAAGTAATGGGATTGGTATTTTTGGCAGTAAAGAATATAGAGCATCAGATATCTGGGTATCGGATGTAATTATTGAAGACTGTTGCAATTTTTATGGTGATTATGTGAGTTCTCGCCCAGGTCCGGAACCTGAAAGTGACCGAAAAGACCAGGGGCTTGTTGCCTTTTATTATGTTGATAATTTTATTGTAACCGGATGCAGGTTTGAAAAAAGCAGATCGGATGGAACCCATTTTTATTATTGCAATAACGGGCAATTCTCTGATAATAAGGTTTACAGTGCCCAAATGGGCGGATATTTTTTGGAAACATGTGAGAATGTGACAGCATCAGGGAATATAATAATGAACAATGGTTCTCGTGGGGTTACTATCGAAAGAGGCTCGTTTCGTTGTACACTTACTGATAATATTGTTTGTTACAGCGGGCGGGAAGGAATATGGGCGCCAAATTGCCAGGAGCTGATCATTATGGGCAATGTTTTTGAAAAAAACGGACGAAAGCCAAACGGACCAAGAGACAGTCAGTTATGGAATGCTAATATAACGGTAAACGCAGCCGGTGATCCTACAAATACTTTTTCAAAAAACTATGTAATCACAAATAACATCATTTACACAACAAAGGATCAACATGCAGCCGTTTTTATTAATTCGGATGACGTTGACGGGATTAACATCTTTAACAATCAATTACTAGGGGATAACCCTAAAATTAAAATTGGAGGAACATCAAAAAGTAGAGTGAATTTAAAAGATAATATAGTTAACAAATAAATGGATAGGAGAAATTTTCTTGGAAAAAGTGCGATTACAGGTTTACTTGCTGCAAGTTCTGCATCGACAGCTTTTGGTGGGTGTCTTACAGAAACAAAATCCGACTATAAGAAGTTTAAAGTAGCTGTTGATGCAGATGTGTTGGTCTGCGGTGGTGGATGTTCGGGTGTGATAGCTGCAATTAGTGCTGCCCGGCATGGTGCCAGTGTCGTATTAATTGAACGTCTGCCAACAGTGGGTGGCATGGCCACCAATGGACTAGTAAACATCTGGCATACCAGCGACAGGGAAAAAGTAGTTATTTTAGGATTGGTAAACGAATCTGTTGAACGTGCGATTAAGGAGAACTGGCTCAGTAAGTATTCAACTTTTCCGCATTCTCACGAAACATATTCGTTCAAACCTGAGGGGATGCGTATCGTTTGGCAACGAATGTTACGCGAAGCAGGGGTCCGCACTTTTTGTCATCTCGCTGCCGGTGAACCTATAGTTGAGGACAATAGCATCAAAGGGATTTTGGCCGATACCATGACCGGAAGGAAGGAGTTTCTGGGCAAAATAGTAATCGACAGTACCGGTGATGGCTCTATTGCAGCTAATGCCGGATTACCTTTTAGTTTTGGGCGTGAGTCTGATGGCTTGGTACAGGGCATGACAATGTGTTTTGAATTGCGTGGAATAGATGAGGTAGTCCTTAAGGCAATACCTAAAAAAGAAATGGACGAATTATTGAAGGAAATGGAAAGAATGGCCATAGAAGGGAAATTACCTCCTTATAATATAGGAAATACTGGCGGGCATCTTAGAAATGCACGTAATTTTATGATATGGAACATGTGCCCTGCAAATGGTAATCCGACTGATGAAGAAGAATTAACTTTTTTAACAGAACAGTCGCGAGAACGTATTCTCAAATATCTTGAATTTTGGAGGAAAAATGTTCCTGGCATGGAAAAAGCAGAAATTAATATTACTGCAACCAGTTTGGGAGTTCGGGAATCTCGCAGAATTCAGGGACTGAAAACCCTAACCAGAGAGATGGTTCTTGGTGCTGAAAAACAACCCGATGCCATTGGTCATGGCGTTTGGATGATAGATATTCATGATCCCAAAGGATCAGGATACACAACCCATTCCGACAGAACTGAACGGATTATGGTAAAAGCCGGCACGAGTTATCATATTCCACTTGGAATAGCTCTTAATAGTCAAATACCTAACCTTGCAGTTTCTTGCCGTGCAGCAAGTACAACTCACGAAGGGTTGTCCTCTTTCAGGGTACAATCGCACCTAATGGCTCTTTCACAAGGTGTCGGCACCTGTGCTGCTATAGCACTGGATTCTAATACATCCATGCAAAATGTTAACATTATTAAATTGCAACAAACACTTAAAGCTGATGGGGTTTACCTGGAGGATGTACCAAAGGTGTAAATGATTCTAAATACAACGAAAAAATTCCTCTTGGTATTACTTTCATTCATTGTAATGGGATTTATGAATATGCCATGTTATAGTAATTGGATATATCAAAAAAATATTAAATTGTAAAATTAAAAATTGATTTAACTATGAGAAAAGAAAATGAAGACTTCAGGAATCAGAGACGAACATTCATAAAAAGTTCTGCTGCTGCTGCAGTTGGTCTCACAATTCTCCCCAGCTACGTTGTTGGAGGTTTAGGTCACAAAGCACCAAGCGATAAATTAAATATTGCCGGAATTGGAGTAGGCAATATGGGCGGTGGAAATCTTGACCGGGTTTCCAGCGAGAATATCGTGGCTATTTGCGATGTTGACTGGAATTACGCCCAACATGTGTTTGACAGATACCCAAAAGCCAAAAAGTATTATGACTTTAGAAAGATGTATGATGAAATGGGCAAGGACATTGATGCGGTAGTAGTTGCTACCCCCGATCATACACATGCTATTATAGCAATTGAAGCCATGAAAAGGGGCATGCATGCTTATGTTCAAAAACCGCTGTCCCTTACAGTTTGGGAATCTCGAAAGATGGCAGAGGTTGCCAATAAATACAATGTAGTTACTCAAATGGGTAATCAGGGCAATTCAGGAGAAGGAATTCGTCAGGTCTGCGAATGGATATGGGACGGAGCGATTGGTGAAGTAAAAGAAGTCCATGCATGGACTAATCGTCCTTTCCCCTGGTGGCCGCAACCTCAGAAAATGCCGACGGAAAAGATGAAGGTTCCTGACAAGCTCGAATGGGATTTGTTTATCGGCGGTGCTGAATATTACGATTACAACAGGCTTTATCACCCACATGATTGGCGGGGCTGGTGGAATTTTGGTACTGGTGCGCTGGGAGATATGGCCAATCATATCATGGATCCAATTTTCAAGGCTCTAAAATTAAAATATCCCACCAAAGTAGAAGCTGTTTCAACTGAGTTTAATGCAGTGTCTCCACCGGCCGGAGAAATAATACATTACACTTTCCCACCCCGTAGCAATATGCCAAAAGTTGATATGCCGGAAGTAAAAGTTCACTGGTACGATGGATTATTGCAGCCTCAACGCCCCCCTGAATTGCCTGAAGGTGAAATTATGGGACGTGATGAGGATGGAGGTACATTATTTATAGGTAGTAAGGGCAAATTGATGACCGGATGTTATGCGAATCACCCATTCCTTCTGCCACTGGATTATGATAGAGCCTACAAAAGGCCAGACAAAACCCTTAGAAGAGTTGAAAATGGTGTTGGAGGCCATGAAATGGACTGGGTGCGGGCTTGCAAGGAAAGTCCGGAAAACAGGACGCTTCCAAGCTCAAACTTCAACTATTCAGGCCCATTGAATGAAATGGTTGTAATGGGAGTAGTAGCATGCCGCCTGCAAGGTCTCAATCGTGAACTTCATTGGGATGGTGCGAACATGAGATTCACCAATATTTCTGATGATGACGAGATGCGTGTAGTTCACAATTATGTCCTCAAAGAAGTTCGTGGCGCTCCCCAGTTAAGACCGAACTTTACAACAATCAATGCCAAAAAGGCAGCTGAAGCATATATCAATCGTCCTTATAGAAAAGGTTGGGAAATTGACATATAATAGTAATGAGAAGTCTGCTTATATAATATTATGTAAGCAGGCTTTTCAAGAAAAATAATTAATGTTTTATATTACTAAAAATTAAAATTTATGAATAATTTAAAAAGAGTCATCTTTTTTGTGGCAAGCCTGTTTCTTATTTTATCTGTTTTCAACAGATGCAAAAGTGGTTCAAAAAAAGATGGAGAAGGGAAGGCTCAAAAAGTTGAAACAGTTTTTAATCAACTTACTGAAGATGAGAAAGGAGATGGATGGATTCTTCTTTTCAATGGAAAGAATTTTGAAGGTTGGAGAGGTGAAAATTCTGAGGCATTCCCTGAAAGCGGATGGACTATTGAGGATAATGCAATGAAATGCGTTGGTTCGGGGCAGGGAGAAGCTGGTGGTGAAGGTGGCAATATACTTTATGACCAAAAGTTCAAAGATTATCATTTAAAGTTTGAATATAAAATTTCAAAGGGAGGTAATAGCGGCGTCTTTTATTTAGGGGAAGACATACCTGACGGCCTTTGGAAGACGGCCCCGGAATTTCAGATCTTAGATAATGACAATCACATTGATGGTCAACTAGGTATAGATGGAAACCGAAAAGCTGGTTCGCTTTATGATTTAATACCTGCGAAACCTCAAAACTCAAAACCATGGGGTGAATGGAATGAAGCCGAAATAATGGTTTATAGAGGTACTGTTATTCATAAACAAAATGGAGAGGTTGTGTTGGAGTATCATTTGGGTACAGATGATTGGAACAATTTACTCAAAAACAGTAAGTTTAGCGAATACGAAGATTTCGGCAAATATCGGGAAGGTTATATAAGTTTGCAAGATCATGGTGATAATGTTTGGTTTCGAAACATTAAGATTAAAGAACTTTAACGATTTAGATGGGATAGCATGAGTCAGTTCTTTTTGAGTCTATGAAGCAGCCATGATTAACAAAGCAAAAACAAGCATGAAAATATGTAACTTGTAATTAGTNNATGAAAGAATGGCTCATGAGTATTGGGATTACGCATATTGCCATGGAAAGTACCGGGGTTTACTGGAAACCCATTTTTAATATCCTTGAAGATTCATTTGAGATTCTGTTGGTCAATGCCCGTCACCT
>MTKW01070905.1_pt1 | contig 13766 bp, 10 predicted proteins | sample 1042761 | NCBI WGS metagenome assembly MTKW01 (sample SAMN06205366, study PRJNA360243) | anaerobic digester metagenome | biome: Wastewater treatment plant; feature: Anaerobic digester sludge; material: sludge; isolation source: anaerobic digester fed with sludge from wastewater treatment plant ...
GCCTTGAACTAAGGCGCCGTGTAGATAATGAGCACGGCTGTGACCACCCAAAGCAGCACGGCCAGCTGGATCGAGCGATCGTGCAGCAGCAGCTCCGACGGCGAGTCGGCGGCGTGGTTCCCGTGCTCCACGATGTACAGGTACCGGAGCACGCCGTACGCCACGAAGGGCGTCGTCGCGATGAGCCATTCGGTGCCCATCTTCCGCACCGTCACGTCAGCCGTTGTGTAGATCGCGTAGCACAGGAGCGATGCGCCCGCCAGGAGCGTGATGGACCGGTCCAGGAAGGGCAGGCCGTAGAACTCCAAGACTCGGCGTCGGCTTGGGGCCTCGTCCCCCATACGGCCGATCTCCCCCCGGCGCTTCCCGAATGCGAGAAGCAGGGAGAGGAAGAGAGTCGTCAGGAGCAGCCACGGCGAGGCCTGAAGCCCCGTGGCCGCCGAGCCCACCAGTATCCGGATCACGAACCCTGCCGCCACCAGGAAGAGCTCGAGCAGCGGGATGTGCTTGAGGCCGTAGGAGTAGGACAGGGTGACCGCCACATACAGGGCCACCGTCCCTAGAGTCCACCAGCCGAGAAGGCTCGCCATCACAGCCGAGAGCGCGAATAGGGCCCCACAGAGGGCCCACGCATCGCGCAGCGGTAACTCCCCCGAAGCGATGGGCCGCAGTCGCTTCTTGGGGTGCTGGCGGTCGGCCTCGAGGTCCTGAATATCGTTGACTACATAGCACGCGCTGGCCGCGAAAGAAACCGATAGGAACGCTGTAATGCTCTCGGCAACCGGGCCGATCAGGTGGAGCTGCTTCGCGAACACCACTGGTGCGAAGACGAACAGGTTCTTCGTCCACTGATGGAGGCGCATCGCGCGCACGACAGCACTCAAAGATGCCATGGGGGAGCCGATCTCCGGGCCGGGCGACCGTTGCGAGCCCGCGAAGCCTATGTGGTTGAGCCGGTCACTTTATATCACCGGCATGAGCGCGCGGCAAGACGACCCCGCGCAGAGACGGCCGTAGCGCCCCCCTGATCGGAGGGGCGCTACGGAGCGCGCACGTGTGCCGCGGCCGCACCAAGCTAGGCCGCCCGACGCCGTAGGCCGGCGACGATGCCGATGCCGACGATCCCAAGGCCGAGGAGCAGACCCACCACATCAGCCCCAGTGAGCGTTCCAGCACTCGCCACCGACGACTCCCCGCCGCCGTCCAGCTCGGGTATGTGGAACGCCTGACCCTCCAGGGCGCCGAGCAAGCCGCTAACCTGGTCCGCTGTGAGCTCGACCACGCCGTCGGGCCCGATCTCCACGGCCTTGCCGTCCAGCGTGATCACGACGTGCTCACCCACGGACATGAACTGGTTCAGGATGGGCGCTGCCTCCGCGAGCTGGAACTGGGCCCGAGAGAAGCTCTGGACCTGCAGCGTCTCCAGGTCATCGGTGTAGTGGGCGTCCACCCAGCGACCGTTGCGCAGGTAGAAGGCGCGACCGGCGACGTACTTCACGCCGCCTACTCGCTGGGCCTGCCCCTCGGCGTCCATGTAGAAGTTCAGCGTCTGGGCGTTGGATTGGCCCCTCATCATCTGGGCGTTGGCTGACTGCGACATCGCCCAGCCGCCCTGCTCCTCGGTCGCCGCTTCCGAAAGATCCATCGCGAATCGATCTAGGGCGCCACCTGCGGAAGGGCTGAGCGCGCCCGGGCCACCCATAGTGCCCCCCGAACCGGACCCCCAGTGTGCCGCAGCCCCCGGGGCCGCAACGGCCACGTTCTCCTCCGTCACGAGGAATGCCGTGTACTCGGTCATGATCCCGAACCGGATGGAGAGCGCGACCACCTCTTCGATAAGCTCGGGATCGGAGCCGTTCAGCCGCATCTGGTCAACGAGGAAGCCGATCTTGCGCGCGGCCCACAGCCGCGGGATGCGGGGGTTCTGGTCTTTGTCGGCGAAATGCACGGGGAACTCGTCCACGTACTCTCCGTTACCGGTGGACCCCCTCAGCACCACCGTTCCGCTGCCCGTGCCCGAGTACCGGCCAGCGAGGAGCAGCTGGGAGCCATGGAAGAGGTCGGGAACCTTCTGAGGATAGATGTCCCGGGTCGTCACCCCCGCAACCTCGATGCCGATGTCCGCGAGAGCGGGATGGGACATCTTGGAGAAGAAGCTGGAGACGGGCACCTCGATGTTCTCCGTAGGCCGGACATACTGCGGGAGCCCGCTTCCCTGCTCGGCGAGCTTGTCGAGGAAGTGGATGTTCACGTCATAGCCCACGCCGAACACGAACATCCGAGCCTCTGACTCGTTCCAGGCGCGGGCATGCTGAAGCAGCTTCTCCAGGCTCGTCTCCCCCACCGTCGGGTTGCCGTCGGACAGCAGGACAACCATCCGAGGCCGTCCCGAGGGTTGGAGGCTCGCGAGGCCCATCTGGAGCGCCGCCTCCATATTCGTGCCGCCCACGGCCTCGATGCCCTCCACGAACTTCAGGGCCTCGCGGCGGCTCTCCGCGACCGGCGCCACCCGCTCGGCCATGGATTCGGCGGCCGATGAGAACCGTACCACGTTCACCCGATCCTCATCATTCAGCGATGCGATGCAGTACTTGAGCGCCTCACGAGCCTGATCGATCTTCCCGTCGCTCGCCATCGAGCCCGATGTGTCGAGGATGAACACGACATCCTTCGCCACCCGCTTCTCGGGGTCGCTGTCATAGGCCGGCGCGGCGAGCAGCAGGAAGTAGCCCTCCTCCTCGCCCTCGGGCCAGGTCGAGATCACGTTGACGCCAAGCTCATCGGGGCTGACCGAGTAGTACACGAGGAAGTCCTCGTCGGGCCTGGCGTTCCGCTCCTCGTATCCGACAACGACCTTGCGGTCGCTGAGCCGATGGATATCGATCTCATGGGTGGGAGAGTAGACGTTCGCGATGGGCGTCCGCGACTCGATGGTCACGGCCACGCTGACCTCTTCGAGGGGCTTGCTCGAGAACTTCTCCGTGTTCAGCGGGTAGAGCACCTCGGCCAGACCATTGTCCACGGGAACGACTTGGTCGTAGCTGATGGTCACGCGCTTGTCACCGTTGGCGGGGATGGGGTAGACCCGGGCGCGGTAGGCGTCCCGCCCCACGTACTCGAGCAGGGCCGGATCGCGCATCGAGCGGACGATGTCCTCGTAGACGTTCCGCGCCTCATCGCGCGGCAGCATCTTGCCCTCAGTAGGCTTGCCGTCGACCTCCAGGCTCAACTGAGAGACCGAAGCGCCGGCAGGCACGGGAAACAGGTACTCGCCCTCGATGTCGTAGGGATTGGGGTTGTGAAAGACCTGATCGATCTCGCAGTGGAGAATCTGGTCGCTGACGTCGATGGTGACATGGTGATACTTGACGGCCAGATACTGCACCGGCTGGGGCGGATCCGGGGGCGCGATGGGCACGATGACCCCGTCGGCTGAGGCAGGTACTGAGATGAGAAGAAGCGCCAAGAGAACTCCGAGGAGCACGTGCCTGAGGATAATCACGGTGTGATCTCTCCCTCCACCGGTTACGAGTGTCAGAGTCGCTCGATGGTTCCCCCGATTCGGTGGCAGGTGCGCGAGCCGCCGGCGGATGCTAGGATGTGACCATGTCCCAGGTCGCCGTTACGTGCTGCCCCGACGGGATCGTCGTCGCCTCCGAGAGTCTCCTCTCTTACGAGCACGGCCGGGCCCATGGCTATGCGCAGAAGGTCTTCCCACTCGGGCCCCGGCTCGCTTTCGCCGCCGTCGGCAATGCGACCATGCCCGACCCCCGCATCGACGCGAAGTGGCCCGGATTTGGGGCCCACCTGGACACCCTGACGGGCGGCAAGCCCGTCGAGGGGGATCCCGGGACCGTTGCGGAGCGCATCGGTCGCTTCGCCGTCGATGTGCTTCAGTGGCTCACCGATCGGCCCCGGGGCTGGGAGACCCTGGCCATCGCGACGTGGCATATCCGGTATGTGGTGGCCGGGTACGACGCGGCGGGCGGCGCCGGCACCATCGTCACCTGGACGGCCACCGCGGCTGAAGCCCACGAGGATGAGCGCCTCAGCACCGAGAGCAAGGGGAAGGCGGCTCTGGGCGTCTTCGACGAGTGGCCGCCGCGCCGCGGCCGGGCGGTCGCTCTCAGCGGCGCCGGCGGGCGCCTCCGGCCCATGCCTGGCACAAGGACCGACAGCCCGTCTGCTCCCTCCGACAGCGTGCTCGACCGGGCCGAACGCGCCGCGCGACGGGTCGTGAGCCTCGCGTGCCGGCGCTTCCCGCGCGCCTGTGGAGGGCCGCTGCAGGTGCTGCGGATAGAGCCCCATCGAGGGCTGCACTGGGTGGAGAAGCCGCCCTGGCTCCCGGACGCGTGACCCCTATCCGGCGGGCAATTGCGCCGCGCGCTGTAGCTTCGGGCGCGGCGGCTCGCGGAGCAGGCCGAAGGATGCCGCCACCGCGACACCCAGCACGCCGCTGCCGAGCAGCAAGGTACGCATCCCGTACCGGCTCTCCAGCAGCCCGAGCAGCGCCACACTAGCGGCCAGGAAGGCCGCGGTGACCACCTTGTGCATGCTGAAGGCCGAGGTCTGGCTCGTATCTCCGGCCGACCGGCTAACCCACATGCTGACAGGGCTCGAGAGCATCATGTGGAGGGGCCCATGTAGGATGAAGGCAACCGCGGACACGGCCACCGAGTCACCCAACCCCATCACCAGGCAGCAAGCCGCGGCGCCCATCGCGCACACGATGCTGAACTTCCGGATGGACACGCGGTCCAGCAGGAAGCCGCTGCAGATGACCCCGAGGAGAGTCAGCAGCCCAGAAGCGGCGCCGTACTCGCCGAAGCGCCCATCCGAGACCCCAAGCTCCTGGGTGAACCGGATCGCGGCGAAAGTGCCCACCGCCGCCACGGCCGCGAACCAGAACTGGGTTACTAGGATCATGCGCATCAGGTCGCGGTTCCGGCAGGCCTGTCGGTAGCTTACCCACATGTCCCGGCAGGCTCCCCATGCTCCCACGGTCCGGGCTGGCAGGCGGTGGTCCGGGTACTGCATGAGAACCACCGCGCCGACAACCAGGGCCCCGGCGAGGGTGTACAGCACAGGCGGGTACCCATGCCAAGCCTTGGCTAACCGTGTGACGATAACGGGCGCGAAGATGGCCGCGCAGGCGTAGACGCTCCGGTAGATCGAGTTCGCGAGCCCCTGTCGCGCATCGGAAATCCGCTGCGTGAGCGTGTTCATGTTGACAAAAGCGGCGCTCACTAGCGCCCCATAGATGGGCATTCCCACCCAGAGGGCAAGGGACTCCCCCATGGACCAGGCGACGAGAACGACGGCGATAAGCGCCATGCAGATGGCGCCAAGCAGCCGATCCCCGTACCGCTCGGTGAGCACCCCGAGGGGGAGGATGCCTACTAGCACTCCGATCATGCGCAAGGACCTGAGATGGGCCCACTGGTCGGCACTGAGCCCCAACTCCCCCGACACCCAAAGAGGCAGTAGAACCTCGGCTCCACTCGAGAACATGCCCCAGAGCAGGGTCGTGGAGACGATGACGCCCATGCGCCGACGCGCCAAGCTACTCGTGGCGGCCGTCGGCTTCTCTTCGGGCTGTCTGTAGGAGCGGGAGACCATGGGCTCTGCGTTCGCCTCGCAAGGCCTTGTGGGGCCCGTCCGCATTCTATACCACGCGGCGCCGGAGCGCAGGAGTCGAGACGCTCGCCACGAACCCCGTGGCCATGATGACACTGCTGCTCGCCCACCTTGCCGCGCAGACTCTCTCGGCCCCGGCGGAGGTACCGCCGGACACGGAGGGGCTCTACTGGGGCGATATGCCGGAGGGCATCCCCGCCCCACCGGTAGCCGCCCAGGCCGTCGAGGATGGCAGCGCGGTGGCGCCGTGGTCATCAGACAGGGCGCGGGGCAGGAGTGGTCGCAACGCCACATAGCTCTCAGGCCCTTTGAGCTACACGTCGAGGAGGCAGAGGAATGACTGCGACACTCTCTCTGGCCCTTACAGCAAGCGCGTTCTTGATCAACCAGATGGGGGAGAGCGATATGGACCGGCGACCCTTGGTGACGTGGTACGACGAACCCGCTGCCACATGGGATGAGGCGCTCCCCATCGGCGGCGGTCGTTTGGGGGCCATGGTATTCGGCGGCACAGAGTCCGAACGCATCCAGTTCAACGAGGACACCCTCTGGACGGGCCATCCGAGGGCCTACCACAACGAGGGAGCCGTCGAGCACCTAGCCGAGATCCGAAGGCTCCTTGCTGAGGGCAAGCAGGGCGATGCCGAGAATCTGGCTTGGCGCGAGTTCATGAGTGTGCCGCCTCATCAGATGGCCTATCAGCCCTTCGGCGACATAATCCTCACCTTCCCGGAGCACGCGGAGGTGGAGGCCTACCGCCGTGAGCTTGATCTGCGCCAAGCCGTCGCCACAGTGAGGTACCGTGTGGGTGGCGTAACCTACACGCGCCGAGCCCTCGCGAGCTATCCCGACCGCGTGATAGCCCTTCACGTCGAGGCGGACTCGCCTGGCGCCGTGAGCTTCACCATTGCCCTGACCAGCCCCCACGCCGAGGCGAGGGTGTTCGCGGACGCCGCGGGCGACTTGGTTCTGCGTGGCCGGGTTCAGGAGGACGGCCTTCGGTTCGAGGCACGCCTGCGGGTCGACGCGCAGGGGGGAGAGATCACGGCCGAAGAGGGCGCCATAGCCGTCGCGGGCGCCGACTCCGCCACCCTCTACCTCACCGCCGCCACTAGTTACATCGACTACACGGAGATCTCGGGCGACCCGTCAGCTATCGCCTTGGCCGATATGGAGCAGGCGGCGAACCAGAGCTTCGCGGAGATCCTCGATACTCACGCCGCCGACTATGGCGAGCTGTTCGGCCGTGTGGAGTTGGACCTGGGCGAGACCGAGGCCGCGGCACTACCGACGGATGAGCGCATCCGGCGAGCCGCGGAGCTCGACGACCCCGCGCTAGCGGCCCTCTTCTTCCAGTTCGGCCGCTACCTCCTCATCGCGAGCAGTCGCCCGGGCACTCAGCCCGCGAACCTGCAAGGCATCTGGAACCAGGAGCTGTCCCCGCCATGGGACAGCAAGTGGACCGTCAACATCAACACAGAGATGAACTACTGGCCCGCCGAGGTGACGGGCCTCTCAGAGTGTCAGGACCCCCTCTTTGATCTACTCACCGACGTCGCCGAAACGGGCCGCGAGACCGCCAGGGCGCACTACGGGGCAGGCGGGTGGGTTCTGCATCACAATACCGACATCTGGCGAGGGACCGCTCCCATCAACGGGGCGGACCACGGGATCTGGCAGACCGGAGGCGCGTGGCTCTGCGATCAGTTCTGGGAGCGTTGCCGCTTCACGGGTCGGCTGCCCGATGAGGCTTACCCGATCATGAAGGGCGCGGCCGAGTTCTTCCTCGATGCCCTGATCGAGGACCCCGACACCGGCTGGCTGATCAGCACCCCCTCCAACTCCCCGGAGAACGGCGGACTGGTGGCAGGGCCGACGATGGACCACCAGATCATCCGCAGCCTGTTCGCGAACACCGCCGCCGCGGCCGACCTCCTTGGAATCGATGCCGACTTCGCGGCCACACTGCGCCGAGCGCGGTCGCGCATCGCACCCAATCAGATCGGCCGCCACGGTCAACTTCAGGAGTGGCTGGAGGACATCGACGACCCGGCCAACGAGCATCGGCACGTATCCCACCTGTACGGCCTGTACCCGGGCTCGGAGATCACTTGGCGCGACACGCCCGAGCTCTTCGCCGCCGCGCGCCAGTCCCTGATCTTCCGCGGCGATGGGGGGACGGGCTGGAGCAAGGCCTGGAAGATCGCCCTCTGGGCCCGGCTGCTCGACGGTGACCACTCTCACCGGATGCTCATCGAGGCCCTGTCCGGCAACACCCTCCCGAACCTGTTCGACACCCATCCGCCCTTCCAGATCGACGGGAACTTCGGGGGCACGGCGGGCATCGCGGAGATGCTGCTTCAGAGCCATGCGGACGAGCTGCATCTGCTCCCCGCCCTGCCCTCAGCTTGGCCGACGGGCAGGGTCTCCGGTCTGCGAGCGCGAGGGGCCTTCGTCGTCGATCTGGAGTGGTCGGCAGGAGAGCTCGTGGAGGCTCGGGTCACCTCGCTGAACGGTAGCCCGGTGTCGATCCGGACCGCGGCGCCAGCCAACGTCCGCAGCGAGGGCGGCCGCATCGCCGTGGCGCGCCCCGAGTCACCCGTCGTGGCCTTCGATACCGAAGAGGGTGCGACCTATGTGATCACGCCGCGGTAGCGCGGACCCGTGGAGGGCTGCTGTGACCGACGTCGAACACCTGCGCCCCCTGGTCGACGAGCTCCTTGAACGCTCCTCGGTACCCCGTCAGACGGCGGGCGCCGAACTCTTCGCGGCGCTGAACGCCCTGGAGCCGGTGCCGCGCGCCGCTGTCGCCACCGTGCATGAACTGATCCCGTGGGAGCACTGGCATCTCATGCTCGGCGAGGACCCGCTCCGATGCGTTGCCGAGGATGCCCGGGCGCTGGAGTGGCGCCTCCGACGGGACCTGTGGGCCGATGCCCACATCGGCGACGACCGCCCCCTCTTCGCCCACGTGATCGTCTACGCCGCGGTGGAGCAGGTGCGGGGATGGGGCGTGTCGCCGTGCATCCGGTCTGTGGGCGGAGCCACAACAGCCTGGCGTAACGACCCGCCCCTCGCAGCCGGTATCGACCTCTCGCGGCTGACCTACCCCGAGCACCGGCACGACGCCCAGGCGACCGCCCTTCGCGTCGAACGCGCCTCCGAACTCGTCGAGGGGCGAGTGCCCGTCCGCGTGCAATCCCCCCACCTGGGGCACCACGCCTTCGATGTGGCCGTCTCACTCCGCGGCATGGACAACCTCCTCATCGACTGCGCCGCGGATGCGAAGGCGGCTCACAGTCTGATGGCGCACGTCACCGAGGGACTGCGCCGCAGTCACCTCTGGCGCGAGGAGCAAGGTCTGCTCTGCGGCGTGCCGAGCCCTTGCGGCCGATACTATGCCCTGGACTGGGCCTTCTTCCACTGCGCCCGCTGGCCGACACCGGACGCGCGGCTCACCTCGCTAGCACAGGAATGGGCGTACGTCTCGGGCCAGACATCAGCGGGGCTGGGTCCTCGGCAGTACGCGGAGTTCGTCCAACCCTACAACGAACGACTCGCCTCCCTCTACCCCGATGGCACCGTCTACTACCATGGGTGCGAGTGCCTCGATGGCAAGTTCGACGCCATCGCGGATCTCACGAGCCTCCGCCGTATCCATGTGTCGCCATGGTCGTCGGTGGGGCGAGCGAGGGAGCGCTTCGGCCGCGACGTGGTTCTCGAGGTCCACGCCCATCCTACCGCCGCGTTCTTCACCCACGACCGTCGCTCCATGAGGGAGGAACTGCGGCGGCTCCTCGACGAGGCGGGCGATGCGCGCCTCGATCTCAACCTCAACGACATCCATTCCATCAACGGCAACCCAGCACGGCTGCGCGAGTGGACCGAGGCGGCGATCGAGCTATCCGAAGCCGCGGGGCCTCGGTGAGCGAACCCGGCGAGGGGGTTCGAACCGTCACCGCGGAAGGGGCCGTTTAGTGGTGGGTGGAGGAACCGCCCAACCCACACGGACCGGAGCGCAGACCCCGGTCAAAACCAGTAAGGTCAGGAGTGTTGGTCGTAGTGCGCGGAACAGTGAAGTGGTTCAATCCCGACAAGGGGTATGGCTTCATCACCCCGGAAGATGGCAGCAAGGATGTCTTCGTCCACTATTCGGAGATCGACATGGACGGTTTCCGTACGTTGGAGGAGAGCGACGAGGTCGAGTTCGAGATCGAGCAGGCGGACAAGGGTCCGCAGGCCGTGAGGGTCCGGCGCGTCTAGCCCCGGATAGCCAAGCCGAACGTTGACACAGGGACCCGCGCCCGGCAGGACGCGGGTCCCTCGCATGTCCCGGCCATGCCCGACGGGCTTAGCCCATGCCCAGCTCGTCCCGGATGGCGAGAATGTTGGCCACGCTGTCCTGGGTGAGTTCCGTGGACGGGGCGTACTCAAGCCCCGCGTAACCCTCCCAGCCGCACTTCAGGAGCGCGGCGAAGACGTTGCGATAGTTGATCTCGCCCGTGCCCGGCTCGTGCCTCCCCGGCACGTCGGCCACGTGAAGATGCCCGATCTTCGCGGCGTTGCGTGTAAGGTTCGCCGTCAGGTTGCCCTCGGTGATCTGCTGGTGGTAGATGTCGAAGAGGAGCTTCAGTGCCGGGCTCCCCACCTCGTCCACCATCTCGAATGCCTCGGCCGAGGTAGCCAGGTAGTAGCCCATGTGGTCCACAAGGATGTTCAGGGGCTCCAGGCACAGGGTGAGGCCCGCGTCCTCGACCACCGGCGCGAGTTTCTTGAGGCCTGCCACGATGTTCGCGTGCTGGGTGGCGCGGGACATCCCCTCGATCTCATTGCCCACGGTGACGATCAAGCGCTTGGTGCCCAGCTTGTCGGCCAGCGGGATCGTCTCGCGCATGGCCCGAACCAGGTCGGCGTGGGTCGCCGGATCCCCAAGGGTTCCCCCAGGTCCGCCAAAGATGCTTACCGCCACGCCGCGCGCTTCCGCCCGAGCCTTGATGCCATCGATGTCCTTGTTGCCGGTGCCCCAGAACTCCACCGCGCGAAAGCCGCAATCGGCGGCCATATCGATCCGCTTCAGGAAGTCGGGCTCCTCACGGAACATCATCTCAATACAGGCCGATAGGGTGATCATCCAAGTCCTCCTCCATCACTGCTCAATGACGTCGCCGTTGGCTCGGCCGCCGGCGAGCATCTCGTTCGGGGTGTGGTGGCGCTCGAAAGTCCCGGGGTCGGGCACGCGGGTTCGCGCCGCCCCCGCCTCAATGGCAGCTTGCTGCACCGCCGCCGCCACGTGTCGATGCATCTCCCTGTCCATGAAGTTCGGGACCAGGTCACTGCTGGGCGTCTGCCGGGCGATCGCTCTCGATGCGGCCAGCTTCATCTCAGGCGTGATAGCCTTCGCCCGCGCATCGAGACAACCTCGGAACACTCCGGGAAAGGCGAGGGCATTGTTCAACGTCCGGCCGTCGGTCGCGAAGGCCGCCCCGGCAGCCAACGCCAACCGCTTGTCGATCTCCGGAACCGGGTTAGCCAGGGCGTAGACCACTGGCTGAGGCGCCATGCCTGCCACCATTTCCGGCGTCACCAGGTCCGGAGCGGAGACTCCCACGAACACATGAGCTCCCCGGAGCACATCGCTGAGGGAGCCTGCCTCGTTGGCGGGGTTGGTGGTGGCGGCGATCTCCTCCTTGGCGGCGTTCATGTGCTCGGAGCGGCCCTCGTAGAGAGCTCCGGCGCGGTCACACAGGATCACATTCCGCGCCCCTGCCCCTTGGAGCATCCGGGTGATGGCAATGCCCGCCGCGCCGGCGCCGTTGACGACGACCTTCAGATCGGAGAGGTCACGCTCCAGGCGATCCAGAGCGGTCATGAGGGCCGCGGTGACCACGATCGCCGTGCCGTGCTGGTCGTCATGGAAGACGACTCGGTCGAGCCGCCGCGAGAGCTCGGCCTCTATCTGGAAGCACTCCGGCGCCGCGATGTCCTCGAGCTGGACCGCTCCGAAGGTGGGAGCGATGTGACTCACCACCTCGACGATGACGTCGGGGTCTCGGCTGTCGATGAGGATCGGGACGGGGCTGATGTCCACCATGCGACGGAGGATGACCCCTTTGCCCTCCATGACGGGCATCCCCGCAACCGGCCCGATGTCGCCCAGACCCAGCACAGCCGTCCCGTTGGTGACTATCGCCACGGTGTTCCAGATGTGCGTGTAGGTGTAGGCCTTCGTCGCGTCATCGGCGATGGTCTGGCACACCTGAGCCACGCCAGGGGTGTACACGGTCAGGAGGTCCGAGACGGTCTCCAGGGGCACGCGACTCACGACCTCGAGCTTGCCCCCCAGGTGCATCTCCAGCACATGGTCTAGGACCCGCAGGACCTCCACGTTCTCCAGGCTTGAGACGCGGGCCACGAGGGCATTGAGGTGGTCCCTATCGCGCACGTGGACGTCCACATCCCGGACGACGTGCTCGTCCTCGATCCGCACCCTGCGGATGTCACCGATCAGGGCGCCCGTGCTCCCCACGGCATCGGCGAACCGACCGAAGCCGCCGGGCACATCGAGCAGCCGCACCGTCAGACGGCGAAGAAGCAGATCCCTGTACCGACTCCGATCAATCGTCTCATGCTCTGGCAAGCGACTCACGCCCTTTCGAGCTGGAAGCACCACCAGATCACATCGAGGGTAACGAAGCCTCAGCTTCTCGAACGCGGGTGGGGCCCCCTCCCTTCACTGTCGGGCTACACTACCGCCGCCTGAGCCACACAAACCAATCATCCGCGGTCGAGGGCGATATCGTCAGGCGGCAACGGGCCGGTACGACCGCTTCGGCGCACGTCTGAGCTTCGACTGCGTAGCATCGAACCTCGTACCCCTCGCCAGGCAGGTCCAAGACTAGCTCTACCGCCCGCTCATCGAGCCCCCGCCGGCCCCTCACCAGGTTGGGGACGTAGATGAGGACGTCCTCGAAGCCCTCCGTGGCTAGGTACGGCGCCGCGTCGCAGCCCCAAGCACGCACGCGCGTGGGCTGAGAGCCGATCAGCGCCAGATCCCCTGGCTCACGGATCACGAGGCGCGCGCCAGTGTCGTGATCGGCAGGGCTGAAGACCACCGGCACGCCTCGCCGGAGGCAACGGTTCGTCGCCACCCGGCGGAGCGGCAGGGGGAGATCGAGGGAGATGGCGACGGTGGCGGGCTCCCGCCTGAGGGCTCCGAAGTCCAGGCTCGAGGTGACCTCGGCGAGCACGCGGTGGAACCGCTCCAGCTCATCCCACTCACTGGGAGCGATCCCAGGGCTCTCCGGCGCCCAGAGAATCGAGCCGGGGCAGCCGGTCACCAATGGGAGCCACAGGTAGTCCCTGATCGCCAGCCGCCGCTGCCTCTCATCGACATCATCGGCCTCCCAGCCGCCGTAGTAGGCTGGCCCTTCCGTCGGGAAGCCCGGCACGGGCGCGTTGTAGAAGAGGCAGTTCGCGGCCAGTTCGAGGGTCAGGCACTCGTTCTGCGGCAGGTATGAGTGCCAGTTGTAGACATCCAGCCCCGCCCTCTCGACGAACTCCGCGCTGTCCAACGTCTGAACGCCCGACCCCAGGGTATGGCTAATGGTCACTGGCCTCCCCGGCGCAAGCTCTCGGCACAGCCGCACGACATGCGCCTCCGCCCACTCGACGTGCTGCGTGGGGAACGCTTCATTCATAATCTCCAGAGCGAACACTCGCCTGTCCGCGGCTAGCCGTGGTAGCAGGTCACGAAGATAGACCTCTATGCAGAGGGCGATGTCGGGGTCCCCGAAGACGGCGTCGTTGTCGTAGGCGTCCCCAATCTCCACCGTGCCGCCGTCCACGATGAAACGGCGCCGGAAGGGCTCCAACGCCTCGAGTTCGTCCTCACCGTACTGCCGCTGCGCCTCGCTGAGCACCTGGTTCGGCGGCGCCCACGAACGCGAGTGGCGAACGTAGGGCAACCAGTCGGGCGAGGCGATCAGTGTGAACAGGAAGCGGATCCCGTGCTCGTATCCGACCTCCATGAAACGGTCCAGCTTGGCCCACAGCACGGGGTGAACCTTGCCGACGGCATCGAGTGGGAAGTAGTAGGAGGAGCCGTCCACGTCCGTCGTATGCCCATAGGT
>MTKW01012188.1_pt2 | contig 13763 bp, 9 predicted proteins | sample 1042761 | NCBI WGS metagenome assembly MTKW01 (sample SAMN06205366, study PRJNA360243) | anaerobic digester metagenome | biome: Wastewater treatment plant; feature: Anaerobic digester sludge; material: sludge; isolation source: anaerobic digester fed with sludge from wastewater treatment plant ...
ATCAAAACAGAATTATCATTCTGTTGAGGCTTAGGAAGTCTGGAAACAGACAGAAATTGTTGCAACAATTGTCGGCGAAAAGTATATAGCCTGGCATCGAATTTATAAACACCCATTTTTTCGGCAGCCTTACCAAGGAATATTTGGAAATCCTGAGACTCTACACAACTCCAATACTCACCATTATACAAGTAAATGAAATTATGATTCCTGCAAACTCCCCAATTATTCTTATCCGCTGTTTCAAGAATTTTCTCAACACACGTAACAAGGAAATGCTTCTGCAGTAATTTCTGATCATCATTTAAGAAACCAGCCTCATTTCTGAAATCCACCTCATCGATTTGCTCATAAAGAGAAAACAGAATTTGAGAATGATCTTTAACCGGTTCACTTTCAATTAAATCGAACTGTTTTTCAAATTCACTTAAATCAAGATCGAGTAAATCAATAAAATTTTGTTTATCAGAAACACTTACTACATTATTTTCTTCAGTTACTCTTCCATTAACTTCACATTTCACTAGCATTCATACCTCCTTTCNNAGTAATAAAAAGATGTCCGACTTTCTGTAATATAACTTACCTTTAATCCGTGAGAAAGGAAGCAGACCTTCAATTCTCCAGGTCTGTAAAGTACGCTGACTAATATGCATGTTAGTGCATACATCCTGAGCATCAATCCAGTCAGACCATTCATCTTGCCGATCAGTTAAATCTACTCCTTTCATAGGCTCCTCCTTCTTATATTATTACGGATACGCATAGTCTGTTCCTCAATAGCTGCTTCCAGATCTTCCTTTTCTTTGCTATCACTTATCAACCATTCATCAATTTCGCTTTTTAGAAACTGTAATTTCTTCCCTTTCTTATGATAAGGAATAAATTTAGAGCANNAGGTTTGGAATTCAATGTAGCTTCGATCATGTTTTCAAGATTTCCAATTTTCTCAATCAGAACAGTAATTGCTTCAGGTACTTCATTAAATGTAATTGTTTTGTCATCCATAATATTAATGGCATTAATAGACTTATTTATGTGCCAATAAAAAATAAGCCACCACCTCTACAGTGAGGTGATGGGACAAATATAGATAGCTAAATATAGGCTGTAACGGAGTCAGGGAGTTACAGAAGGGGTTACAGAGGGGGTTACAAATTTACTCTTTGATATCTTTTATTATTTTATCTTCGATAAGCGGGAATAAATTATGAAAACAACCAGCAATATATCTTAGATTTTTCTGTGAGATTTTTGTATCAAATTCAATATTAAGCGCTCTTCTGATCCTCTCTCTACTCTTACCGGTTATTATATGAATCAACTTTGCCCATTCAGTCTTATCAGAATTACCAAAATTTACACCCAACTCATTAAAAAAGTAGTAGAAAGTTATGGCCAGTTGAGAAACAGTCATTCCATCATCAGAAACATCTTTTGCAAGTTTTTGATTCTCCTTTTTAAGTGCTTCATTCTCCCGGTATAACCTCTCAACTTCATTAGTTTTTTGGAATAAATCAATTTTCAGAGCTTCAATTTCCTTCATAAATGAAGACTCGTTGTATGAATTAACCTCATCACACTCTTTAATTAGATTTGAATTAACCTCATCTCTTAAGTTCTGGAAATATTCTGAAAGATCATATATTAGAATATCTGGATGGCTTACTTTTTCCTTATAGTATTTTTTCTCTATAAGGTTTATAATATTCAATCTCTGATCATGGTTAAAGGAGTCATGAAATACCCACTTTCTAATAATATTGTAATTAAATACCTTTGTTGCTTTAAGCCAATTGATTTTATCAGGATTTAGGGAAGGTAATTTTTTTTGATAATACTTATCGATATTCAAGTAACTCTCACTATTATACTCTTCTATCATTACTGATAGCATTTTCAAACGCTTCCTTTTTTCATCATCATTATTGCAATTATAATTATCAATTAGATTTTTGATAATCGCAACAATAATTGGCTCAAACTCTTTATCATTAAAATAAATATTTTTAATGATATACTGTGCCTTAAAAGGATCATAANNATTTTGGATAATCTTCTTTATATTCGCAAATTAAATTCTCAATTTTTGATATAACATCAAGACTCTCCAGTTTAGGCTTACAAATATTTAATCTATGAGATTCAACATATTTATTTATACCTAGAGCTAATATATTATGCGCGAATATGAAAGTATCATCGTCTGAAATAACATTCAATAGTTCAATCCTAACCTTATAAGCAATATCACGATTTACTTCACCAGGTAATTCTTTAAAATCGGACTCTTTAATTTTATCGTTATTGTTTTTTTTAAAAGCCCGAAATCTGGCATCGGCATATAGATTATTATTAAAATATTCCAGGGTTTGAATCTTATCAACTCTTAATGGATATAGATCATATACAGCTTTTTTTACATGGTCATAATAGTAAATATCTTTTTTATTGGTTTCAACGTATACTTTTGCTCTCATAGAATTTTAAAAAAACCNNTGTTAATTAAAATAAATAGTTTCTGAATCCATTTAGTGAATTCAGAAACTTAAAATTATCCCACAAACCAATAAATATACTGGAAAGTGTTGTGCAAACTTGTTTTCACAAATATAATTAATTATTACAATATCTTTAATAGATTTAAGTCCTTCAGGTTAAAAACTAATGTAAATACGTGTTTTAGGGTTATTGAAAATTGTGGATATATATTAGTATTAGTTGCCTCTAGTTTTCCCATTGTTTTCCCAAAACAAAAAAACACTTACCTAAACATTTAGATAAGTGTTTGATTATTACAGTGATCCGAGCGGGATTCGAACCCACGACCCACAGCTTAGAAGGCTGTTGCTCTATCCAGCTGAGCTACCGGACCTGTTTTTCCTTCCTTGGTTTTCGAAAAATGCGCTGCAAAAGTAGCATTATTTTCCTGAAAATACAACTGAATTATTTTTAAACCGGCAAAGTCCTGCATTATTGAGAAAAATTCGCTAATTTTGCACACTCAAAAAATGCAGTTCAAGCTATGAAGGTAATGAAATTTGGGGGAACGTCCGTAGGTTCCATAGAAGGTATTTTACAAGTTAAACGGATCGTGGAAAGTGTGAATGAACCGGTTGTGGTCGTTGTGTCGGCTACAAATGCAACCACAGACACCTTAATTTCCATGACCGAAGATGCACATCAGGGGAAAAATATCCAGGCTGTTTTTGAGGCACTTCGCAAGAGACATATGGACATCATACAGGCTGTTGTTCCGCAGTCTAAATTAATATCTACCCGGACTGAAATTCAGGCTTTATTTGATGAGTTGTGGACTTTGTACCAAAATCTTTCGAAGGAAAAGGAATTGTCACAGCAAACCAAAGACTTGATCGTGAGCTATGGGGAAAGGATCTCATCGCGCATTTTGTGTCAGGTAATTGATAAGGCTGTGTATGCCTATGCTCCCGACTTTATCAAAACCATCGGGAGCTTTGACAAGCATCGTCCGGATATCGATCTTTCTACTAAACTGATTAAAAAGCATTTCCCTGAATTGCCCGCTGTAACCTTATGTCCGGGATTTATAGCTTCCGATAAGGATACGGGATTGATAACCAACTTAGGTCGTGGTGGTTCCGATTATACGGCATCGCTTTTAGCTGCTGCTTTAGAGGCTGATGTGCTGGAGATTTGGACGGATGTGGACGGTTTTATGACTGCTGATCCACGTGTGATCAGCAAGTCTTACGTGATAGAAAATCTGAGCTATGTAGAAGCCATGGAGTTGTGTAATTTCGGAGCCAAAGTGATTTATCCTCCGACCATCTATCCTGCTTATCATCAGAATGTTCCGATATATATCAAGAATACTTTCAATCCGCATGCTCAGGGAACGTACATTTCCCGGAATAAAACCACAAGCACCCGGCCGGTGAAAGGGATCTCGTCCATCAACAACACTGCACTCGTGACCATGGTGGGGCTGGGTATGGTAGGTGTGATCGGGATCAGCAAAAGGGTCTTTGGCGCTTTGGCAAATGTGGGTATATCGACTTTCTTTATTTCTCAGGCAGCATCCGAAAATACCATATCTGTGGGCGTTACCAATGATGAAGCTGATTTGGCTGTAAAGGTAATCTCCGAAGAATTCAAGGATGAACTTGCCGTTGGTGAAATCAATTCGGTGCGTGCAGAGAAAAACCTGGCTACGATTGCTGTGGTGGGTGATAATATGAAACGCATTCCCGGCATTTCAGGGAAACTCTTCGGCGCATTGGGGCGTAGTGGTATCAATGTCATTGCTATTGCGCAAGGAGCATCGGAAACAAATATCTCTTTTGTTATTGAATCAGCGGTGCTGAGAAAGACATTGAATGTTTTGCATGAAGTGTTTTTCTTGTCCGAGTTCCAGGAACTGAATATCTTTTTGGTTGGAATAGGGACGGTTGGCGGCGGCTTGTTGGATCAAATCATGCAGCAACAGCCTAAACTTCTGAAACAAAACAACATCAAAATTAAGGTGGTAGGTGTTGCCGATGAATACAAGGTTCTTTTCAACCGGGATGGTATTGCCTTAAGAAATTACCGGGAATTGTTGGCTACCGAAGGCATCGACTCTACCCCTGAAGTGATTTTGAAAGGTGTGTTGGAAATGAACATCTTCAATGCCGTGTTTGTCGATTGTACTGCCAGTCGGCAAATTGCCGGTTTGTACAAGGAACTTCTATTACACAATATTTCTGTGGTGGCTGCCAATAAAATCACTGCATCAGGTGATTATGATACCTATATTGAGTTGAAAGATATTGCCCGGAAACGAGGCATTAAGTTTTTATTTGAAACCAATGTAGGAGCAGGTTTGCCCGTTATCAACACCATGAATAATTTGGTGAATTCAGGGGACAAAATTCTGAAATTAGAGGCAGTCTTGTCAGGTACATTGAACTTTATCTTCAACACCATCAGTGCCGATATTCCTTTGAGCAAAGCCATCGTTATGGCTAAAGAAGCGCGTTATTCCGAGCCTGATCCCCGGATAGACTTAAGTGGGACGGATGTGATCAGAAAATTGGTTATTTTAACTCGTGAAGCCGGCTATAAGGTTGAACAGGAAGATGTTAAAAAGAATCTGTTTGTACCTCAGAAATACTTTGAAGGCACCCTGGATGATTTTTGGAATTCTATCCATGAATTGGATGCTGAGTTTGAAATGATACGCAAACGCTTAGAGGCTGAAAATAAACGTTGTCGCTTTGTTGCTACCATGGAAAATGGTGAATGCTCAGTCGGTTTGCAGGAGGTGGATATGCATCATCCTTTCTATGAATTGGAAGGAAGCAATAACATCATCATGATAAAAACGGAGCGCTATTATGATTATCCGATGATCATTAAAGGATATGGTGCCGGTGCCAGCGTTACAGCTGCCGGGGTTTTCGCCGATATCATGAGTGTTGCCAATATCCGCTAATTTTATAAATTAGAAACGTATGAAACGTCATTTCTTCATCATATCACTGCTTGCGATAAGTATAGCTTTCTTTATTTCTTGTAAAGACGATACTGCCACCTATGCAGAAGAATTAGAAGCAGAGCGGGAATTGATAGAGGATTTTATCAGTCGCCAACAAATTAAAGTTGTAGAAGAGATGCCTGCTGAATTTCCCTGGCCCGACAAAGTGTATTATAAAAGCAAGTCCGGCTTGTATTTTCGATTGACAAACAGAGGTGATTATTTGAGCACTGACAGTATTGTGTATCGTGAACAAATAGTGACCAAATACGACCAGTACGGATTAGGAGTGAAACCGGATACGATTTCAACACAAAGTACAGTTCAGCTGGCACATCCGAAGGAATTTACTTATGGTGATCACTCTCAGGCCTGTGTTGCCTGGCATGAAGCCGTTGGATATATGAAATATAACAATGCTGAAGCGCAATTGATCGTGCCTTCTAAAATAGGATTTTCAAACTTCAGCAGACCTGCTACACCGGTAGGATATGATTTAACCATCAGAGTGTTAAGAAATTAATATGTCATTAATCAAGTCAATTTCAGGAATCAGAGGGACCATTGGCGGTCGAGTAGGAGAGGGTTTAAATCCTCTTGATATTGTGCGTTTTACCGCAGCGTATGCTTGCCATATTCAAGAAAATAAAACGGTAGAGTCCAATACGGTAGTTGTTGGTCGTGATGCCCGTATCTCGGGTGAGATGGTGCGGCAAATTGTTGTAGGTACCCTGTTGGGGATGGGCATGGATGTGGTAGATATCGGTTTGGCTACTACGCCGACTACAGAAGTGGCTGTTATAAAGGAAAAGGCTGCCGGCGGCATCATCCTCACGGCAAGTCACAACCCCAAACAATGGAATGCCCTGAAATTATTGAATGAAAAAGGAGAATTTTTAAACGCAGTAATGGGTGCGGATGTTTTGCAAAAAGCTGCTGATGAAGACTTTGTGTTTGCTGATGTGGATTCCCTGGGTAGATTGACAGCCGATGACAGCTATACAGATAAACATATTGCCGATGTGTTGGCGCTTGACCTGGTGGATGTGGAAGCGATTCGCAAGGCTGATTTTACGGTTGCCATCGACTGTGTCAATTCGGTAGGTGGTATAGCAATCCCTGCTTTGTTAGAAGCTTTGGGAGTGAAACGGGTTGAAAAACTTTATTGCGATCCGACCGGTCATTTTCCGCACAATCCGGAGCCCTCGCCCGAGCATCTGACTGAAATTTCCACACTGATAAAAAATGGTCAGGTGGATGTCGGTTTTGTTGTTGATCCGGATGTGGACCGTTTGGCTATTATCGCAGAGGATGGTTCTATGTTTGGTGAAGAATATACTTTAGTAGCTGTGGCTGATTATGTGCTCCGGCACACTCCCGGCAATACGGTTTCAAATCTTAGCTCTACACGTGCATTGCGGGATGTTACAGCGCGTTATGGCATGCAATATACACCTGCTGCCGTTGGCGAAATTAATGTGGTAGAGAAAATGAAGGAAACACAGGCTGTCATAGGTGGTGAAGGCAATGGCGGAGTGATATATCCTGCCGCTCACTATGGTCGGGATGCCCTGGTGGGAATTGCTTTATTCCTCTCTCTCCTGGCAAAATCCGGCAAGAAAGTTTCGGAATTAAGAAAAACTTATCCTAATTATTTTATCTCCAAAAATAAAATTGAATTGACACCCGACCTGGATGTTGATGCCTTGCTTGATAAAGTAAAATCACAATACAGTCAGTTTGAAATTACCGATATTGACGGGGTTAAAATTGACTTCCCCGACGGATGGGTGCATTTGAGAAAATCCAATACTGAACCTATCATCCGTATTTATTCTGAAGCTGCTACGATGGAGCAAGCTGAAGAGTTTGCGGAGCAGATTAAATCTGTGATTCTAAATCTGCGTTAATCTACGATTTTCAATCCGCGTAAATCAGCGAGAAAATCATAAATCCTATGACGCCTCGATTAAACGGGTTTCTTCAGCGGAACTTTTCGCGTTCTTGATCATAAAGTGAAGGCGGTTGAAGATATTGGCTTCGCTCATGCCGCTATCGAAATCAAGGAACAGCAGATTTAGATTTGGATAAATTTCACGTGTCCGCTTTTCTATTCCTTTAGATATGACGTGGTTGGCAATACATCCGAAAGGTTGCAGGCTGACCACATTGTTTACACCGTAACGCGCAAACTCACCAAATTCTGCCGATATTCCCCATCCTTCTCCAAACTGCGAATTCAGGTTGATTATTTCCGATGCATTGCGGGCATCTTCATGAACATCGCTCACAGGAATGTAGTAAGGATAATGAGTTATCCTTGCTTCCATCTTTCGAATAATCTTATAGGCATACTTCTCAACCCAATTTGTAATGAACTTTGGTATAGAGCGTTCATTTACATTTCCTTCTATACGAGCTTCGCGACTGGCGAACGCATTTAGGAAAAATTTGGATAGTGGGGGCAACACCGGTTCTACACCTTGTTCAATCAGCCAGTTGACAACATTTTTATGTCCGAAGTTATTATACTTCACATAGATCTCTCCGACTATTCCTATACGTGGTACGTCCGCCTTGTTATTTATTTTCAGAAACTCATCAGCTGCCATTTCTGCCAGTTCATAAAACCTTTTTTCATCATTGGCACGCATAGCTTCAATTCCTAAGTTGATGTACTTGTCTCTCACGGCTATTGCTGCACCTTCTTCTTTTTCTCTTGGCGCTGTGGAGTAGTAGAATTGCGAAATACAATCGGCATATACAACGCATGTAAATAATGATTTAATGATAGTATGCCACTTTATTTTCATTCCCGGCTGATAGTTCAGATTGCCCGATCTGGCACTTACAGTTACTACCGGAATATCTCCGTAGCCGGCCGCTATCATCGCTTTTTTTATCAAAGCCACATAATTTGTGGCACGGCATTGTCCCCCTGTCTGCGTAATCCCCACGGCTATTTCATCCCGACGGTATTTACCGCTTTCAAGGGCTTTCACTATATCACCTACTACCAGCGTTGCCGGATAGCAAATTTCATTATTGGAATATTTTAGTCCGAATTTTACCGTTTGCATATCACTGGGCGGTAAGTTTTCATATTTATAACCCAGTACTTCAAATGCTGCCGGAATAAATGGTGAATACAAATCACCGAACCACGGTCCGATAATGGTTCTGCGCCTGTCTTCCTTCATGAATGGTGGCGTGTGTACGGCTATTTCTTTTTTATAATGTTTTCCTTCGTTCTTAAACTTCAGACTTTCAATCAGCGAGCGTATCCGCAGGCGGGTGGAGCCGAGATTATTGATGTCGTCCACCTTTATTACCGTTGCATTTTTTCCGGCACGGTGCATAATATCATTTACTTCGTCTAAAATAAAAGCATCCGGTCCACAGCCAAAAGAAGTGATCTGTACGTAGTTGACATTGGCAGGAGCATCATTTGCCGCCCAAAGCGCCGCCTTGAAGATCCGGTTGGTGTACGCCCATTGCGTCACACTCTGTACTTCATCTGTCTGCATATCAAATTCACGTACTATATCTTCACTAATTACATCGGCACCGAAGTCGGTGACCATCTCAGAAATTTTATGCTGGATGAGTGGGTCAATATGATAAGGACGGCCGGCAAGCAAGATTACCAAACGATTCTCTGACACGGCTTTAGCAAGAATTTCTCTTGCACGGGCATTGAGCGATTTTTCATAGTCTTTTTGAGCTTCCAGTGCTTTTTCAAAGGCCTGGTCAATCGCTTTTTCTCCTATTGTAGGAAGAAGTTGACGGATATATTGACCACACGCTTGTTTCATCAATTTTTTATCTGCAAATGTGAAAGTTGGTGCATCCAGTGGCACACCGTAATTACCCTCGGGATCAATCGCGCTCCGTATTACGTCTGAATAGGCAGATACGATCGGGCAGTTATAACTGTTTACTGTTTCCGAATCTTCCTTGTTTTCGTACACTACGAAGGGCATGAAAATCCTGTCTACTTTTTTGTCAATCAAGTTGAGGATATGTCCATGTGTTAATTTGGCAGGAAAGCAGATATTATCTGCCATCACCGTACCTATGCCGGTTTCATATTGTTTCGTCGTGGATTTGTCGGAAGGTTCCAACTGTATATTGCAGGATGAAAACAAGGCATGCCAGAATGGGAAGTTTTCATACACTCCTAATGCCCGCGGGATTCCGAGTGTTATCACAGGAGCTTTTACATCCGGTCTGTCAAAAAGCAGGGTGTATTTTTCGGCATGTTGGTTAATTCCCTTTCGGTGTGAGCCACCCGAGTTGGAGTAAACTTTTTCACATTTATTTCCTGAATAAAACCTGTTTCCGTTTGCAAACCTGAACTGTGTTACGGTGCAGTTGTTCTCACAACCTTTACAAGTCGTTTTTCTGTCTGTATAAGACTGAGACTTTGCGATTTGGGAGAGCGGTCTGGGTGTGGTCTTTTCTGTTTTATAGATTTCCTCGGCATATAAAGCTGTACCATAGGCACCCATCAGTTCAGGGAAGTCGGTCACCATTACTTCTCTGCCGAGTTCAATTTCAAGCGCACGGATCACAGGCAGATTTCTGAATGTACCACCTTGCACCATGATGTGTTCACCTAATTCCTTGATATCTTTAAGCTTCAAAACTTTATTTAGGCAGTTTTTGATTACGGAGTAGCCCAGCCCTGCCGAAATATCAGCCGGTGATGCTCCTTCTCGTTGTGCCTGCTTCACCTTTGAATTCATGAAAACGGTGCATCGGGTACCCAGGTCGCAGGGATGTTTAGACTGTAAAGCTATTTTGGAAAAGTCTTCCACATCAAAATTGAGCGATTTGGCAAATGTTTCTATAAATGAACCACAGCCTGAGGAACAAGCCTCGTTGATTTCCAGTCGTTTTATAATTCCATTTTCTACAAAGACGGCTTTCATGTCTTGTCCGCCAATGTCCAGAATAAACGAAATATCTTTATCAAAATGATAGGCCCCCATATAGTGTGCAATGGTTTCTACCATGCCGGTATCGAGCTGAAATGCTTTTTTAATCAGGTCTTCGCCGTAGCCTGTTACGCAGCTTCCCAGCACAATCATATTCAATCCCGCATCCTGAGTAAGTTTTAGCAGCTTTTGAAGTCCGGTCTCTACCGCATGAAGTGAGAGTCCGTTATTTTTGGTATAATACCTGAAAAAAACATTTCCATCTTCGTCAGTCGCGATAATTTTAGTAGTAGTAGAACCACTGTCGATGCCGATGAAACAGTTAGAATTTTTAATGTCGCTGATATCAATGAAAGGCAGCTTATACTGCTCTTTTGATCTTTTCCAGATTTTACGCTCGTTTTCATCTTTAAAAAGTGGTTTTAACGGATTGTGGGCAAGTTTGAGTGTTCGTTTGACCGGCTTTTGGAAAAGTGTATCGTATTCTGAAATTAATTTGCTTACAATCTGTTCATCAGCTATGATGGCAGCTCCCCAAGCCGGAATAACTTCCGAATTTTCTGAAAGAATGATATCTTCTTTTTTAAGGTTATTAACCTCTGCAAATGCTTTACGAAGTGACGGGATAAATGTGAAGGGACCTCCGCAGAGGAAAACTATCGGCTTTAATTCATATCCTCTTGCAAGAGAAGTAATTACTTGCATGCTTACGGCGTGAAAAACCGATGCTGCAATATCTTCTTTGCATACATTTTTTGCCAATAAATTTTGCACGTCAGTTTTGGAAAAAACTCCACACCGTGAAGCAATAGGATAAATCGTGGTGGAATTTTCCGCCAGTTGATTAAATTCGTTCATTTCCACATTGAGTAGGGTAGTCATTTGGTCGATAAACGAGCCTGTGCCACCTGCACAGCTTCCGTTCATCCGCATGTCCGGTGATTTCCCTTCCGAGAAAAAAATCATCTTACTGTCCTCACCGCCAATATCCACAAAGGCATTCGCTTCTTTATAGTGTGTTTGAACTACCTCACACGATGCCACCACCTCTTGTACAAACTCAACACCGCTGCGCTCGGCAATCCCCATTCCCGAAGAACCTGTAACACAAAGTTTCGCAGGACGATCTCCCATTTTTCCAATTAATTCCTGCAGCATTTTGTGGAGCGTACCTGCAATATCAGCATAATGGCGGCTGTATTTTTTATATACGATGTGGTGGTCTTTATCTGTAACCACTACTTTAAGCGTGGTGGAGCCGGCATCTATGCCGATGTTCAGCGGACTGTTGTTTATTTTAGGGATATACATTAATTTAGACCTTGTATGTTTGTGTGGATATGTGTTTAACAAATTAATCAGTTAGCAGTTTCCTTATAATGAATTTTATATTGGCATTGTGGTGACTGTAATAATCAGCAATTCGCTTTTCATCACCCTCATATAATTCATTTACCATCGGAGCGATGATGTGTGGCATAAACAGCAATCCGTACACAATCGTGAGCACTTCTTCAAGGGGCATCTGCATAAAATAATTGGCTTGGTTGGGTTTCAGTGAGCTGTTGAGCATGTTTTTCAAAACATCAAGATATGAATTGATTTTCTCACTTTCTTTAATAAATTCGACCAAAAGTTTTGGATTTCTATTGATTTCAGAAATAACGAAAAATGGGATATCACTGTTGGCGCTCAAAAATCCGGTATACACATCAACCAGCTCTTCAAATCTTTCCAAAGTAGGTTGATTCTGCTTATGTAAAACGTTTTCAAATCTGGGTATCAAGCTCTCAAATATCTGTTCTACTATGCTGTAAAACAAATTCTTTTTTGTACGGAAGTAATAATTCAAATTAGTACGACTAATACCTGCCCGGTCAGCAATATCCTTCATTTTTCCTTTTTCAAAGCCTTTTTCAATGAAAACCTGCTTTGCTGAGTGGATTATTTTTTCTTCACAATTAGTTAAGTCATTCATTATAAGTGATTTAATTTTTTGACATCAGCGTTTGACAAGCGCGTCAAAGTTAGTCAATTTTTTGTAAAAAATGTGTTTGTCAGAAATATTTCACAAAAATCACTATAATCTGAGAGAAACCACCCCCCCTTGCGACTACGGAACTCGCGATCCCGGACTTCGAATTCCCACATTTTTGTGTATTATTTCCACACTTCTTCCACAATTTTCCACATTTTGTGTTTTTGTAAGTTACTGATATACAAAATGTTATTTATTTGGTATTGATATTGGTTATTAGTAAGTTTCAAACCATATAATAGCATTATTATGAGAACAACATTTTTTTCTATCGCCGCATTTGTAGCGATTATTTTAAGTACACCGTCTTGTGTTGAAAAAAGCAGCAAGTACAAGGTATTATTAAATGAGAGAGATTCTATAGCATCTGAATATCAAAATTTGGAGTCTGACTACAACGTTACGTTAGACATAATTAATGAAGTAGAAGCCGGCTTTGCGCAGATCAGAGAAGTGGAAGGCAGAATTATGCTTGATGTAGCTGATGTTGAGCAGTCTGACAAAACGGGTAAAGCACTTATCATTAGCCAATTTGCTCAGTTGAAGAATATCCTGGAGGATAACAAAGCCAAGATCAATCAATTACAGCGCCTCTCGAAAAAAGAAAGTACGGCTTTTAAAGCCACCATCGAAAGATTGGAAAAAGAACTGGCTGAACGTACTGCTCTTGCTGATTCCTTACAGCAAGTTATATCTCAAAAGAACATGAAAATTGAAGGACTCACGGCTGATTTGGAGCAAGCACAAACTGACTTGAATCAAATGAGTAAATTATCGGCTCAACAGCAAGATTTATTAAAATCACAAGAAGCTGATATGAATGAGGTGTGGTATGTAATTGATAAATCTGCTAATCTGAAGGCTAATGGCATAGTTACCTCCGGTAGAGCCATTTTGAACAAATCTTTTGACAAAAGTATATTTACAAAAGCAGATTTAAGGGAGTTGAAATATATCCCGACAGGTTCCAAAAAAGTTAAAATCCTTTCTTCACATCCGGAAGACAGTTATCAATTAGTAAAGGATGATGACAAACTTATCCACATTGAGATATTTAATCCAACGCAGTTTTGGAGTGTTACAAAGTATTTGGTTGTTCGTAAGAGATAATTTTGCAATTTCTGACTAAATCCGAGAGCTTAAGCCTTGACTATGTAGAAAGTTTCTGACTATGCAAAATCCCTCACAAGCCATTGTGGGGGATTTTTTATCCGTAAAATCACTTCTCCTGTTTTCAGCGTTGCAACACCCTAAAAATTTTCATTAATTAATCCTATCAACTCTTGTT
>MTKW01007522.1_pt1 | contig 13761 bp, 10 predicted proteins | sample 1042761 | NCBI WGS metagenome assembly MTKW01 (sample SAMN06205366, study PRJNA360243) | anaerobic digester metagenome | biome: Wastewater treatment plant; feature: Anaerobic digester sludge; material: sludge; isolation source: anaerobic digester fed with sludge from wastewater treatment plant ...
ACAGGTATTCGACCAAATGCATTTAATTTTCCTGCCACCCCAACATTTATTTTAGAACCTATATTGGGAAATAGGAAAGACTGCACTAATTGACCAAAAGGGGGAGATTGTATGCGAGAACATATTGGAATTGCAGGAATGGGTCTGTATTTTCCCGAGGAGAAGTACTGGTGGAGTGCCGAGAAGGTAGCTGAGATCTCAGGAATGCCTGTAGATGCAGTAAAACAGAAGATTGGCTTCACTAGAAAACCGATGCCCGGTCCCATGGATACTACCAGCTACATGGGCATCCAGGCTGCTAAAGCTGCCATTAAGAATGCCGGGATTGATCCCAAGGATATTGACGTGGTCATTTGGGATGGTGCTCAGCACAAGGATCACCCTTGTTGGTTAGCCTTTGCTAAGGTTTGTCATGAGATTGGGGCTACTAAAGCCTGGGGACTTGATATGGAATCTATGTGCGGTTCTCGGGTAGTTGGTCTGGAATTAGGAAAATCATTAGCTCTGGCTAATAAGAATATTAACACCGTTTTGTTGGTAAGCGGTTACAGGAACTGTGATTTAGTCAATCACAAGAATACCGATTTAGCCTTTCTATTTGATATTGGAGCCGGTGGTTCAGCGGTGGTCTTGCAAAAGAACCTTGGCAGGAATGAAATCATGGCCTCAGCAGGTGTGACTGATGGTTCCTTCTCGGAAGATTTTGTTGTGCCTGTAGCCGGATCGGCCAAATGGCCCATGGAGCCGGAAGATGTTAATGAGTATTGGCTGCATATTATTGGTGATGCCAAAGATTTTAAGACACGCCTGAATAATGTTACGATGAAAAATTGGTATTATTGCGTTGATCACGCCTTGGAGCTGAGCGGCTATACTCGTAAGGATATTGGTTATCTGGCAATGGTCAAGATTAAACGTAGTGGGCATTTAGCAATGCTAAATGAGCTGGGTCTTAAAGAGGAACAATCCTTCCTCTTGGAAGACTACGGACATGTTGGTCAGAACGATGTTACAATTTCAATGGTAGAAGGACTGGAGAGAGGTCTCTTAAAAGATGGCATGGTTGTTGTCCTAGTTTCTGCCGGTGGGGGTTGGACCTGGGGTGCAGGTGTAGTCAAGTGGGGACCTGTTGAAGACTAATTCATTAAAGCATAAGGAGGTAATAATCCATGAAGAAGAATTATCAAGAAGAATATAGTTCCAAACTTTGTACCATTGATGAATTCCTGCAAACTGTAAAATCCGGCGATGTTTTTTCCACAGGTATTGTACCGCAAAATCCGAAACTGCTTTTGGAAAACTTACATAAAGTTAAAGATAATGTGAAAGACATTAAAATTTACACCATCTTGAATACTGCTGCCCTGGAGTTTCAGAATAATCCAAAATATGATGGAAGATTCGTCAATAACTGTTTTTTCTATGGACCACCAGATCGTGCTGCTGCAGAAAGCGGCTCTAAGAATGTAACCTATGTACCCAATAATTCCAATACAGCCATCATCGACATGAAACAGGCTGGGGAAAAGATGACTTATTATTGTGGAGCAGCTTCTCCAATGGATGAACATGGCTTTTTCTCCCTGTCCTGTTCAGCTTTTATTGAGAAGGACCTTATTGATTTAGCTGAGAATGTGGTTCTGGAGGTTAACCCCAATTATCCTCGGACTTTTGGCGATACAGAGATTCATATCAGTCAAGTAACTCATATCATTGAAGCTGATTATCCAATGCCGGAGGAAATCTTGGTTTCGCCTACTAAAATTGACGAGCAGATCGGTTCCTATATTGCCGAGATGATTGAAGACGGTTCAACTTTACAGATGGGTATCGGTGGAGTGCCTTATGCTGTCTGTAAATTCTTAGAGGGTAAGCATGATTTAGGTGTTCATACAGAAATGTTTACTGAAGGTATGCTGGATCTCTATGAGAAGGGCGTTATTAACAATAGTAAAAAGACTATCTTCCCCGGCAAGTTCGTCGCAGCCTTTGCATTCGGAACCCGTAGACTCTATGAGTTTGTCAAGGATAATCCCTCAGTAATGATTATGCGGGGTACATTCACCAATGATCCCGTCGTTATCAGCCAACAACATAAAATGGTTAGTGTTAATGCAGCATTAATGATTGATTTAACTGGACAGGTGTGCTCGGAGGCTATTGGCACTCGTCACTACAGTGGTTGCGGCGGACAGCTAAATACCCATAGAGGAGCGACCGACAATGGTCGTAAAGGAGGTGGAGGAAAAGGTATTATCACAACCCATTCTATGGCTAAAGGACGCTCTAAGATAGTACCAGTTTTGCCGTTAGGTTCTCCGGTAACAGTGCCCAGACATGATTTGGATTATGTTGTTACTGAGTACGGGGTAGCCCATATGCGTGGTAGAAGTATTCGTGAACGAGTTCTGTCGATGATTAATATTTCCCATCCTGATTTCCGAGATGAATTAAGGCACGAGGCACAGAAAATGGGGTATATCTAAATCTCCAATTTTGCTCTTGAATAATCACCTGTCCAGTTTTGAGTATAGGCATTTACCTTAGAACTATTATGGAAGGGGTCGAAAGTATGAGAAAATCCTTCACTTGTAAGGTGGTTGCCCTCTTAATCATCTTTATGTTAATTTTCACGCTGGTAGGTTGCGGCGGCAATTCAGCAGAACAACAACCGGAAGAAAAAATCGAGCCAATAAAAATTGGTATTGTAGGCTCCAAAACCGGCCCTTTGAACGCATATCATAAACAATTTATGCGTGGCTTGGAATTGGGTCTAGAGCATGTTACCGGTGGTACCAAGAAGATTGCCGATAGAGAAATACTTTTTTTTGAGGAAGATGACGAAAGTAAAGCTGATGTAGCAAAACAAAAAGCAATTAAACTTCTGGAGGAGGACGAGGTTGACTTCATAGTAGGGGTGGAAAGCTCCACTAACGCTATTGCCGTAGCACCTTTGGCTGAAGAGTATAAGAAGATCTTCATTATCGACCCTGCAGTAGCTGACGGTATTATTGGAGCTTCATGGAACAAATATATCTTTAAGTCCGGCCGTTCCTCCGGTCAGGATGCTGCAGCAAGCGCAGCAGCAATAGCCAAACCCGGTGTAAAGATTGCCACCTTAGGACAGGATAACGCTTTTGGTCGTGACGGCTGCGCAGCCTTTAAGAGAGAAGCAGAAAAACTGGGTGCTACTGTAATACATGAAGAGTATGTTCCAACTACTGCAACGGACTTTACTCCAAATCTGATGAAGATTGTTGATTCAAAGCCGGAATATCTCTGGATTGTCTGGGCAGGAACATTAACTCCCTGGCAACAGATTGCTGATCTAAAAATTACCGATAAGGGTATCAAGCTTTCCTCCGGTGTGCCTGATCAAGCGGCTTTGCCCTTCATGGATAAAGCTGTTGGCATGATAGGCATGTGTGTTTACCATCCTAATCTGCCCCAATCAGCAGAGGCTAGGAAAGTCCACGATTGGTTGGTAGAGGAACATCAAAAACGTTTTGATGGCGAGATGCCTGATCTTTTCACACCTTCAGGCTACAATGTAATTAGTGCTATTAAAACTGCTGTTGAGAAAAATAATGGCTCTACTAATGCAGATGAGCTTATCCCAATTATGGAAGGCATGAGTTTCCCGACACCGAAAGGCACCTTTACATTCCGCAAAGAAGATCACTTGGCGCTACAACCTTTATATGTCGTTGAATTAGTTATGGGTAAAGAGATGCCTGAGCCGAAGCTGATTTAGAGAGCTCTCTCCTGAAGATACGGCACCGCCTATTATGAACGGCAGATAAGACTTTTATTATCGAACCATAAAAAACAGCTAAGACACTGAATAGCTTCAGTGTCTTAGGCTTTAACAAATAAAATTCTTATAGTATACTAGTGATAGAGGTAATTTTGCGAAAAGTCAAATAATTAAGTAGGGATAAAAATGAATAATCATCTAGTCCTGAAGAGTAAATTAATTAGACCCAAATTAAATAATGATATTCTGTATCGCCCACAGATACAGGAGAAATTTCAGCTGTTAACAGAGCACCCTTTGGTACTGCTTACAGCCAGTGCAGGATATGGGAAAACCACTAGCCTCCTTCAATACCTTAACACTACGGAGTATCCTTGTGGCTGGTATAGTCCGGGGCCGGAAGATGATAACATTTACAGCTTCTGCTCTTATCTTATTGCTGCTTTAGAGTCAATTGTACCAGGAATCGAAGAATGGTATTTGCAAAATATGAGTTCTCAAGATAAATTTGACTGGAAGAGAGCATTAGCGATTATCCTGTCAGGTTTAGAGGATTTAGACAAGAAAGTAATTAGAGGTATTTTAGTTATTGATGACTGGCATTATCTCCAGGGCATAGAAGAAATAAATCTCTTTTTTAATCGTTTCATCCTATGCAAGCCCACAAATTTACATATTGTCTTACTATCACGGGAGAACTTCTCTTTACCGGCCATCAATCGTTTAAGGGCTGAGGGTAAGGTTTTGGAGCTAGATAATGCACAACTGGCTTTTCAGTATGAAGAAATTTATCAATTCTTTGAGTGTTTAGCCCCAAATAAATTTACACCAGAACAGATTAGCAAAGTATTTGAATACACCGAAGGCTGGGTTATGGCCATAAAACTCATACTTAGTAGCAATAGTGATTCAGCTACAATAATTCCCCACAAAAACTTTCAAGTACTTTTTGAGTATTTGGCTTCAGATTTATTTGAAAACTTGAATAAGGATATGCAAAAATTCATGCTAATATCCTCTATTCCGGAATATATAACACTGAATATGATGAAGGAGATAAGTAGCTCCGCCGCCAGATATCTCAAAGAAATCGTAAATGCAGGACTTTTTTTAAGTGAGATAAGTACTAATCAGTACAGGTATCATAATTTATTCAGGGATTTTCTTTATAGCAAGGCTGAGGAACAGCTAGCTGATTTTCAGAGCTTACATAATAGAATTGCCCATTATTATCTGCAAAGAGGGGAGAATGAAAACGCCTTAACTTATTTTCTTAAGGGTCAAGCCTGGAAAGAAGCAGAAATTTTATTTGTTGATCTGGCCCGGGATATGGTAGCTAGCGGTAGGGGAGCCACCTTTAGGCGTTATCTGCAAGTATTGCCGGTCCGGTATCATCATAAGCCTGAAATATTCCTGGCTCGAGGTGACGAAGCTAGATATGCTTGTCTCTATCATGATTCTTTAACTAATTATCAAAAAGCGGCAGAGATATTTAAAGAGAACGGTAATAGGCTGGGGCTTAGCCAAGCTTACTTAGGCATGAGTGAAGTATATCTGGATACTATTGAGCCAAAACAGGCACAAGTGTATTTGCGCATGGCTTATAAGGCTCTAGGTGAGGGGAAAGATACAGAAAAAGCGAAGATCTTAGGCTTGATGGCCGAAAACATGGTTAACCAAGGAAAGCCAAAACAAGCTGAACGATATCACAAGTTGACTATCAGCAAATTTATTAATGATGATACTCATAATTTAGAACCAAGATTAAAGATTAGGACCGGCAGGTTACAGGATGCCATTAAATACTTGGAAAGACAAATTAATCTTGAAATAAGATTGCAGCATGTCCCTAATTCTTATCGTGAAACTTCATTATTATTGTCCTTTTCTTACTCTTTAAGTGGTGAGATTGAGAAAGCCTTAGCTGCTGCTGAAGAAGGTATTAATCTAGGTAAAAAGATTGGCTCTCCCATGGTGACTGCAGTAGGTTATATTCGCTGTGGACATGCTTTGCTATTGTACCAGCGGAGTAATAACAGAGAGGACAGTAGAAAAGCTTATGAAAAGGCCCTGGAGCAGGTGGAAAGGTTTAATATCGTCAGGATAAAAACAGAGGTTATGGTGGGGCAATGTCTACTAAATGCTCTGGAGGGTGACTGGCAAGCAGCTCAGGAATGTGGGTTAAAGGGTATTGCGATAACAGAGAAAGTTCAGGATCAGTGGTTTACGGCTGTCCTACAACATTCCATAGGCATGGCTGCAACTATTTGCGGTAAATATGATGTGGCGCAAGGTTATCTGCAGCAGGGAGGAAAACTATTCGAAAGATGCGGGGACAGTTTGGGGAAGACCTGGTGTAATTGGTGGTTAAGCTATTTATACCTACAAACTCAGAACTATGAAGATTTTGCAATAGCTTTTAGCAAGCTGCTAGAATTGACCAAAGTATATAACTATAATTTTATCCTGGAAAAACCAACCTTGTTTGGAGATATTACCGGCAAAGGCTCAGTGCATCTGTTGTCTGAAGGAGATAGCATGGGCCTATTACCCGAACATAGGCAGTTAATAATTAACCTTAATAAATTTGAACAAAATGAAAGGGTATTAAAGATCTATACATTAGGTGGCTTAAACCTGCAATTAGGTGAAAAGGAGATCTCAATACAAGAATGGCGTCGGAAGAGTTCCCTACGGCTTTTTTGTCTATTTCTAACTAAAAGGCAGTATTTATTGAACAAAGAAAATATTATGTTTAGTTTATGGCCAGATGCGGATAATGATTATTCCAGCAGGAATTTTAAGAGCGCTCTTAATAATTTGCTCAATATCCTGGAACCTGATCGTAAGCCCTGGGGGAGTTCCTATTATATTCAACGCAAAGGCACAACGTATTATTTCAATCTCGCCTCAAATTTCTGGTTGGACATTGATGATTTTGAAAAGAATATTGAAATTGCTTTTAAAATCCTGTCACGGGATCCTCAGGAGGCAGAAAAACTGCTGGTATATGCTTTAAGCTTGTATAATGGTGGGTATTTGGAAGGAGTTTGCCAGGATGAATGGTGCCTAGAGGAAAAGGACAGGCTGGATATCCTCTATATTAAAGCCGCTGAGGCTTTAGCCAACATTCAGATAGAAAAAGGAGCTTACGAAGAAGCCTTGAAAACAGCCAAATCAATATTGGGAATTGATCCCTGTTGGGAGGCATCTTACCAGCTAATAATGAGGTGTTATGGGAAAATGAGGAATCATGTAATGGTAACCCGAACATTTATCCGTTGTCAGGAAATCTTGGACAAAGAGCTAGCTGTAAAACCATCAAGCAAAACAAGACAAATCTTTCATAATTGTATAGAAACCAGTAAAGAAAAGGCCTCTTCCTGAGGCCTTTTTTTGTCTGGTAAAAGTTTATCCTTATAGTGCAGACTCCAGCGGCCTAGCACTGCTGAAAAACAGGTTATGATAAAGAACTTTAATGTAACTTTCAGCATTAAAGTATGAATAGGAGGTAAAGTATTAAAATACTGCACCCCCCCCAGAGTTCCCCCGATTATAATACATGGCCCTGCTTATATAGGGGGGACTTATCTTTCTAAGATAAGGAGGAGTAATGTGGGCAAGTTTAACATCACTGATTACAAGATAAAAGCTAATGGGATAGGGCAACATGTAGTTGATTTCGGTGGGAGTGGTGAGACGATTCTTGCAGTTCATGGTTTTGCAGCCAATGCCCGCTATTGGGATGCCTATGCTGAACAATTAGTAGATAATTATCATGTTATTGCAGTTGACGTAAGAGGAAGAGGAGACAGTGATAAGCCAGTAGATGGATATTATGATTGGTACCAATATTCAGAGGATATCGTAGCGTTATTGGATGTCTTAGGTCTGACCAAAGTAATCTGGATGGGACATTCTATGGGCGGAGCTATTGGTGTTGTTTTTGCGAATATGTTTCCGGAGAGATTATCCAGGTTAATTGAGGTTGATTGTGGCTGCGATATGTATCCAGAAGTCTTGCAAGCATTAATTCCGACCTTTGAGAAAATCGGGTTTGTTTATCCTGATTATTGGGAATATCTTGAGGATAATAAAGCCAATAACTTATTAAAGGATTGGAATATATATATGGAGCGCTATTTTTGGCACCATGTACATCATAATGATGATGGCACGGTAGTCGGTAAATGCCCCAGGCATGCAGCTTTATCTAAGAATGTACGTCAGGTGGAGCTAGATAAAATTAATAAGAATATCAAGGTTCCGACTCTTCTCCTGCAAGCACCCCTAGGCTTAACTATGTCTGATGACTCGCCGTTACCAATCCTAGCGGAAGAAAAGGCCTTAGAATTAGTAAAATATCTTCCTGCAGGCAGTAAATATATCTCTATTTCCGGAGCTAACCACCATACGATTGTTTTCACCAAGTATAAGGAGGTCTGCGCTGAAATAATTGAATTTCTTGAAAATACTAAGGCCTCTAATATATGATCGTGGATTTTCTACTATGTGTATGGGCTTATAAAAGGGAGGTACATTATGGCCAATATAATCGGTAAGGATAAACTTGATGCCTTAGTGAAAGTAACACCTTATATACGAGAGATTCTACCAGGGAATATAGCCTTTGGCGTAACAGATAGAGAACAATGGCTAGATTATATACCCCACGATAATATAGGTGTTGTCAATAAGCCGGGAGATAAATTGTCTAGTGATATGTTGGTCGTAAAGGTTATGAATGATTGCAAGGAAGCAGAATCGGAAATTGGCAAGGAAAGATATGGATTCCCTTTCAAGGCAATAATTAAGCCTATTACAGATGAGGAGGGAACGTCCATTGGAGCACTTGCTACGACTTTTCTATACGATAACAGACAAATAACGATGGATTATGTGGATGAGTTTCAAAAGGCGTTCAAGGAAGTAAATGCAAGCATTCAAGAAATCGCTGGAGATTCTCAGCGCCTAGCCTCTATAGCAGAGAAGGTAACGGATATAGCATATAATTTAAAACAGGATATTGATAGTGCGGGAGAGATTGTTGTAATGATTCAGGCAATAGCTGCTCAAACGAAATTATTAGGCATAAATGCCGCCATTGAAGCAGCCAGAGCTGGAGACTATGGCAAAGGTTTTGCAGTAGTGGCAGAAGAAATTCGCCGTCTTTCTGAACAAAGTAATAATTCTGCGATACAAGCTACAGTGATTATGGAAGAAATCTTACAGGCTACCCAAGAAATGAACAATAATGCACAAGAAACAAGTGCAGTAAGTGAGGAACAAGCGGCTTCGATCCAGGAGATAGCTAGCTCTCTCGATGAATTAGTTAGTAAACTTGTTAACATTCAAGATGTTGCTACAAAGATAATATAGAGTATAAATACAAGTTACAGTTGACTTTTAGAGTGGAGGACTGAAAATGCAGTTAAAAAAAGTACGATTGCCCAACGGTGAAACCTATGCTTATCGGGAAGCCGGTCAGGGTAACAAAGTTTTGGTTTTAATTCATGGTAATATGAGTTCTTCTCTATGGTGGGATGTTTTGATTGAGGAGTTAAAGGATGAAGATAAGAAGATATACGCAATTGATCTTCGGGGCTTTGGCGAATCTTCATATAACAATCCTATCAAAAGTATTAATGATCTAACTCTAGATATCAAGCTATTTGCTGATGCTGTGGGAATAAGTGGCTTTACAATTGCAGGATTATCTTTAGGCGGTTCTGTGGCGATGGGATTTACTGTGGATTATCCTGAATATGTGTCCAAACTGATACTGATAGCACCTGGTCCGGCTAGGGGGATTAGATTACACAGGCGGGATGCAGCCGGTCAGATAATTCCGGGAGAATATGTGGATAGCAAAAAGGATATTGAAGAATATAACAGACATTTTTTAAATTATTATGCTACCAGAAATTACTCCGCACTGAAAAAAGCCTATGATGAAGCAGTTTGGAATGTCAATAAGCCAGATCCGAAAAGATACCAAGCTTATATTGAGGAATCCTGCAAGCAAAGATGTAAGATAGATGTAGATTGGGCAGTAATTAATTACAACATTTCCCATGAACATAATGGTTTTGTGGCCGGCTCAGGAGAGGTAGATCGGATAACTTGTCCGGTACTGGTCTTAATCGGAGATAAAGACAAGGCGATAACTATGGAAATGGCTGAGTCCACAGTTAAGGATATTGGTGAGAATGCCCGCCTGATAGTTATGCCAGAGACTGCCCATGCTCCTTTTGAGGACAGTCTGGATCTGATTGCGGATGAGATTAGAAAGTTTGTTTAAGATGTGATAAACCTTTAATAAATAAAGATGCAATTAAAGACCTGATTCACACTGAATCAGGTCTTTAAATATGGTGTGCTATGCGAGGCTCTTATTTACTATTCGACTTCATCCGGCACGACAAGATTATTCTTCAGCAAATAATTTGAGGTATCGATCTCATTCAAAGCGTGTCGATATCTGGAGGTACACAGCTCCAGCGGAACTGGCTGGCGGGTTTGTAAGTTCCAGGCTCTACTATTGTTAAAATCCCCATCCCTTGACATTTCAAATATTATATTATCATGGATAAAGGAGCCTTTTAACAGATAAGTCTGTTCAGCTACAAAGCCTTGCCCAGGTCCTAAAAGGTCTTGCCCAAACATGACACCCTTTTGATTCTGTAAACCGAAAAGATTAAGGACAGTGGGTAAAAAATCTATTTGGCCACCTGTTTTGGATACTCGCAGTTCCAGATTACTATTTGGTAAATGCATAATTAAGGGGACTCGCATCATTTGATCATAGGTATACTCATACCCCAATTCTTTACTTAGTGTTTCCTTGGCCTCAATGTCGCCTAATATTATGCCATGATGATCTCCATAGATACAGATAAATGAATTATCATATAGCCCTTCTGTTTTTAGATAGGCAAAAAAGGTCTCCAGGGCACTATCCACATAATGAATGGCATTAAGATAATGGCCTAACAAGGTCCCCTTATCCTCAGGCCTCAGCTCCAGCACCTGATACTTCTCTGGCAGAACATATGGATGGTGACTGGATAAGGTAACTAGAAAGGCGTAAAAGGGCTGGGGCATGGTTTTCATTTTAGCTATGCTTTGGGTGAAGAAATCCCGGTCATTAATTCCCATACCAATAGTTTCTTCATTAATAAAGTCATCTTTACTATAGAATCTCTCAAATCCTTGATAAGGGTAGGCATCCTTTCTGTTCCAAAAGGTGGCTTCATACCCATGGAAGACACTGGTAGAGTAGCCCTGCTCTCTGAGAATCCAAGGCAGTCCATAGAAGTTATTTTGGTAATAAGCCTTGTAGGTTGGGCTATCCATAGCAGGATAAAGGGAATTATTGGTGACAAATTCAGCATCAGATGTATTACCCCTGCCTAGCTGTTGAAAGTACTGGTCGAAGTATATTGAATTGTCCTTGATTAAAGAATTTAAAAATGGGGTAATCTCTTGGCCGTTATATGTGCGACCGATTACGAAGTTTTGCATTGCCTCTATCTGAACAACTATTAAGTTACGGCCCTTGGCTGACCCGGTAAATTGATTTTGTGGTAGCGGCTTAAGTGCCGGTACCTCTTGAGCATTAGTTGCAACACTATCCTCATGGAGGGATTTAGTCAGATCATTATAATGAAAAGTGAAGAACTCCAGACCGGGATTGCTGAAGCTTATGATAAGCAGAATCACCACCGAACTGCAGATTAGACTGATTTTAGTGCCCCTCTTGATGTTAATCTCCCCAACCCGAGGAAATCTCCAAATTATGAACAGATCTAAGATGAAAAGCCAATGCTTATATTCCATCAAACTAAATATACTGTCCGAAACAGTAGGCAGTAAACTCATCAGCTTTACTACATCTACAGTCAATAGCTGATAGAAGTACTTAAAGTAGACAGCATCGGCTAACATTAAGGAGCTACAGATGGCATAGAAAATGAAGATCAGCCTATTACTCCTGCCTAGCGGGAGTAATAATAGCATTATTGCCATAAAGATTAACCAGGAAACGATTAGACTGCCGAAAGTAAGGCCATCTATGATATAGCTGGAGTACAACCACAATTTCCCGACAAACAGGACACTTATTAGAATGTAAGGAAAAAACACCCTTAATTTATTCATTTAGAAACCTCTTTATATTGGTCGTAGAAGTACCAATGTTAACAATTAATAATATATGCTATTCCCTTTCTGTTAGTCAAATAGAAGTAGTTTTAGCTATCCATTTTTTATTCTTTACAGAACGATTCATTGATTGTAGTATTATGATATTGCATTATACGGAGAGGGGTATGACATTGAAAAGATATATTGTTGAATTTGGCTCTGGAGCTGATTTGCATGGCGGCAACGTAACGGAAGCAGCCCAGAAAGCCATTAAGGATGCTATGAGCCATTGCTGCCTTTGTGGAATCCATGAAGTCTTAGGACTTGAAGGTTTAAACCAATTGCATATTAAGGTCAAGGTAGGTTGTCCCCACCCGGAAAAAGTGGATCGTCAAGAGGTTCTAAAGTATCTTTCCTTTTACAAAGATATTGAACTAGAAGTAGTAGAGGGTGGTTTGGAGTTTCAGGGGATCCATGTGGCTGCTATGGGTGAGGGGGACAAAATAGTCTTAGCTAATGCTGCAATTACGGTATATATTAAGTAAGCATAGCTAGGATAGATAATAGAAAATGATAAGGTTAATATGACTAAGATAAGAGTCTAAGAGGTGATTAATTGTGGGGATAGTTGGTATAATTGCAAACCCGGCTTCAGGTAAGGACATCAGACGGATGCTTACTCACGCCTCTCGCTTTACAAATCAAGAGAAGAGCAATATTGTAGAGCGGATTATTTCTGCTATTGGGGATTTTGGTGATAGTGAGATTTATATTATGCCAGATGGGGAGAATCTTGGACCATCAGTTGCTTACCGCATGATTCAGGCTAATTTACCCAATAGTGAGCGGATACATGTTTTCGACATGGTGGTTGATAACAGCATATACGATACCATATCTTTTACGGAAGGCATGCAGGAGCTGGGTGCTGATGTGGTGATTGTCTTAGGTGGGGACGGTACCTCTAGGGCCGCTGCCAAGGCTATCGGTACGATTCCGATGATATCTGTTTCTACAGGGACTAATAATGTTTTTCCCCAGACTCTTGAAGGAACAACTGTGGGGATGGCGGCAGCAGCTTTGGCATCTGGCCGTTTGAATCCGGAAAAATGCTGTTTACCTTGTAAAAGGATTGAAATTTATCGTGATAACCAGTTAATCGATATTGCTCTGATTGATCTTGTTGTTTCCTCTCAGCTCTTTGTAGGAGCTAAGGCTATTTGGGATATGGAGGATATAACCAAAGTAATTGTAACTCAATGCCATCCTGCCACTATTGGCTTTTCAGCTTTACTAGGTTGTAGCCAAATAGTTGAGTTAACAGATGATTATGGGATTATGGCTGAAGTAAGTCAGGATAAACCTAATTACAAAGCGGCGATGGCAGCTGGCTTAATTGTGCCTATTAATATTAGAAATAAAAAAAACCTTCCTTTAGAGCAAGACTTAATCCTTCAAATGGATCAAGCGGGTATTCTGGCTCTAGACGGCGAAAGAGAAATACCTTTCGATGCTGGAGAAGAATTTATCATTCGCCTTACTCGTCGGGGACCTCGTAAGGTTGATTTGCGGAAAACCCTTGAATTGGCCCAAAAAGCCGGTTTATATGATTTATAAAGACTGTTGGGTTGATTTTCCACTACAAAGTGGGCTCAGGATAAGTTAAACTAAATGTAAGCACTAATCAAAACATTGATATATAGAGATAATAGATAAAACAAAAATATAATAATAAAAAATATAGATAGTATGATATAGTTATATTGAGGGGGATGTTAGGTGATATGCTTAATTTAGTAACTATATCTATAAGGGTTTCCTTATATTCCTCTCTTGCTACAAACGGAGGTGATACACAT
>MTKW01020440.1_pt1 | contig 13736 bp, 9 predicted proteins | sample 1042761 | NCBI WGS metagenome assembly MTKW01 (sample SAMN06205366, study PRJNA360243) | anaerobic digester metagenome | biome: Wastewater treatment plant; feature: Anaerobic digester sludge; material: sludge; isolation source: anaerobic digester fed with sludge from wastewater treatment plant ...
TCATCAAGGATTAAAAAACGAAGGTCGCTGGTTAAAGCACGGCAGATTGCTACCATTTGTTGGTTTGCTACTGATAGATTACCGACCTGTTCATCCAGGTCGAGCTTAATTTTAATTTTATCGGTGGCTAAACGAGCGATAGATTCAATTTCTTTCCAGTTGAGAATTTTTTCCTTTTTTTCGACTAATTGGCTGTAGGCAATATTTTCGGCAACGGTAAGGTTGGGAAACAGAGCAAAATCCTGGAAAATGACTTGTATTCCCATATTGATTGAATCGATGGAGCGGAGGTGTTTATAGATTTGACCTTCAATCCAAATTTCTCCTGTATCCGGTTGAAGGTTTCCTGAAATAATTTTAATTAGAGTTGATTTTCCAGATCCATTTTCTCCAACAAGACAATGGATTTCTCCTTTACCAATGGAAAAATCAGCGTCCTTTAAAGCTTGAACTCCACCAAAACTTTTACTGATATTGGAAAGACGTAAAAAGTCAATCATTTTATCACGTCATTTCATCCTTTTTGATATAGGTTTTTCTATAGAAAAATGGTTTATATGATGCAAAAAAAGTTTTGATTATGCATTGATATCTTTTACATTTAATGAACTTAAGAAGGGATGAGTCTTTTTTCCAATAGCTGTGGACTGTCTGTATACAGTATTATTTGAACGGCTATTAAAAATGATAGATTTCATTATTCATTTATATAAGTCGGTTCAATTATTAAATAAAAAACGGTCTTCCATACTTTAAGTATGGAAGACCGAATGAGTTAAAACCATAATTTAGAAATCGTAATCCTTCATGTTTTCTTTGGTCACTATGAGTGGTTTGTCAAATAGAACATTAATACCATCAATTTTTGGCATTCCGATATTGGGGATATCTATTCCATCGACAATTTCAGCAGATTTCCCTTCAAGTATTAATTTTGCCAGGTAAACCATGACATAGCCGGCTTCACCAGGGTCCCAGAGAATTGAATAATCCATTGATCCATCTTCTAAAAATTGAGCAGCTTGGTTTGGTGAAGTGGTTCCAATGACGGTAACCTTATCCTGTAATCCCTTTTCTCGGACTGCCTGAGCAGCACCAGGTGCTCCCTGGCTCCCATAGCATAGGAAGCCCTTTAGATCAGGGTTGGCGGTAAGGATTTCTAAACTTGTTTGACGAGCTAAATTTTGATCTTCTGAAACTGGATAACGATCGGCTACTTGAACTAAATTGGGGTATTTTTCTTTAGCCAGTGCCAGAGCAGCATCAGCCCAGATATTGTGGGCGGGAACAGTTAGAGATCCAACAAATACCACAAAATTACCACTATCACCCATTTTTTCAACGAGGAGCTCCATTGATTTTTCTCCGAACTTAATGTTATCGATCATTTCTACATCATAGTCAGCATTGACTTGATTGGGAGATTCATGGGTAATAACAGCAATATTTTGTTCTTTAGCACGGGCAAAAACCGGTTCACAGGAACTAGCATTGTTGGGAACGACTAAAACTGCATTGACACCCTGGTTAATTGCGTCTTCAATTAATCGAACTTGTTCGGCTTCGTCAGCTGATGCAGGAGCTTGTTGATATACTTCAACTTCAAAATCGACCTTGGCTTTGTTGAGGCCATTTTCAAGCTGGTTAAACCATGGGGAACGAAGTTTCGGGATAGAAACCATGGTATAGTTTTCAGCTGCGAAGACACCTACGGTCATAACCAAAACAAAAACGAAAAGTAACGCAGGAATATAACGGGAAAACTTGGTTCTTTTCATTAAAAACCCCCCTTATAAAACAAGATATTTTTTGAAGACAATTACATTTAACTATGGTTAATATTAACTGTCAAGATGAAATTATATTTTCAATGAAATGGAACCTAATTTAATATACTTAATAATTCATTTCTCACATAAGCTTATCGGTAAATCGCACCGATTCGATGAAATGTTTTTCGATTGGCAAAAAAGAATTCCAGAGAGAGTCCTTGGCTGCTACAAAAATGAGCAGATTTTCTTGCTCAACGGTGACTTTTTCAAAAAAATAAAATCGAGCTCGAACTTTATTTTGAACGTAGTGTCCTTCAGTAAATTTGGCCATTTTATTGTCGATTATGAGGCTATTTTCCTGATCAATAATTAAATCCTCTTTTGCTGCATCAAGAGAAGTTGCTTTCATTATTGAAATGACACCATCGGGAAAGTTAGGGTCTTCACCATTATACCATCCGCCGAGATTGAGACTATCGGTTTCCAAGGGTTTCCAGTTGAGAGGAACTTCGAAGACAAGATTTCCCCTCTGGGCAGAAATCCAATCATTGGTTGCCATAGAATTGAGATTGTCGTTATGAACCGGTGGAGAAGATGCTGTAAATAACGATTGAATTTCTTCGTCACCAAGGGCTCGGTTGTAAACTCTCACTTCATCGATGAGCCCATCAAAGAATTCAGAATAGCCAGCTGGATTATCTCCCAAGGTAAAAGTATTACTACTTATCATACCGGTTCCACCAGCAGTTCCATAAGAAAATTTTTCTCCATTTTTATAAAAAATAACATCAGTTGAGGTAAAGATAACCGCAAGAAACTGCCATTGTTTTAAATCAACACTTTTTCCGGTTATCCAATCAGAACCACCAATAAAAACGCTCCATCCATCGTTTTCAACTAAAAGTGAGCGGTCAAATCCGCCATCATCCTGAGACCATACCTGTCTTCGGCCATTACTAGAGCGGGGATATGCCCAACAAGTAACCGACATTTCCGGTATTTTTTCCGGATTGATATCAAGGGGAGTTATAACTGTACTATCTATTCCATTAAAATCATATGCTTGTCCAATTTTACCTGGTACGATTAAAGTCGAGGTTGGAACTCCATGGTTTCCTGAGCCGCTCATATCTTGCGAGTCATTATCGAGAGGGAGATAAAGAACTAAACCGGTTTGCGGAGATAGGGTACCAATTAGTGGAGATGGCGATGGAACTGGGAATTCTTGAATAACAACAGTAAAGGGTTCGCTGATTGCCAGTCGAGTATACCCATCGTTGATAAAAAAGCGAGCATCGTATTCTCCGGGTTCAGAAGGAGCCTCAAAAGTGAGTGAACCCTCTTTTTTCCCGTCGGTATATTGCCAGGTCAGATAATCCCTATCAGAGGCATCTTTTTTGTATAAACCAATCCAATCTCTTTGATTAGTTGTAGCATTTGAAAAAGTTATCGTTAGAGTTTCGCCAGGTGTAAATACTCTATTGTTAAGCGACAAACTGGGTTGGGGGAGAGCCACTTTAAAGGAAACCGAGGCAATTTCTTTACCATTGGAATCGCTGTCGTGCATACGAAAATCGTATTCTCCCGGTTCAGAAGGTGCAGTAAAGACCATTTCTCCTTGTGTCTGTCCAGATAAATATTGATAGGTTAACTCATGTTGATCGTTAACGTTTTCATCACCGTGTGGAATATCGGAGGGGATGATCCCAATCCAAGCGCTGGATTCAAGTTTAGGAGGAGCAAAAAATAAGAGTTTAATTTCTTCGCCAGGGAAGAAACTATCTTTTTCTAACTGGAGTTTGGATTGGTCAGTTGATATTTTAACCAAGAAATTATTGCTTCTACCAAGTAAAGTCATTCCGTCATTTTCAAAAATACGAAGGTTATATTCTCCTTCTTCTTTAGGGGCAGAAAAAGTTATGGTCCCAGAAGTTTTCCCATCTAAATATTTCCAGGAGAGGTAATCCCGATCGGAAGCAGAACTATAGTAAAGACCAATCCAGTCTTTTGGATTGCCAGGTACTCCTCTAAATTCGATATTGAGTTCAGTACCGGGCATAACTGGTTGTTTTGGTATGTTTAAGATCACACCTGTTTCAGGGAAGGTAATTTTTATGGATTCTAAGATTTGGTTGAAAACCGGCTCGGCTTCTGGCCAGAGAAAATTGCGACTACCAGCCATGAAACCATAGGTTTTCTCGGTATGTACAGGATTTTTCGCAAGTAAAAGCCATATTTTTATATTCGAGTCTGGGATTTGCCCTTCTAAGAAACGAAATGGAACATTGTTTATTATTTTCTCGCTTTCTCGTTCTATGGTCAAATAATTTAATTGATTTTCGATATCGACCGAATTGATAATTCCAAAAGCAACATCAGGATCAGAGGGATCTCCTTGGTTCCAACCGACCAATTCTTCATCGGGGGGCGTCGGTTGCCAATTTTTGGGAATTGTCAGGGTTATAAAATCAATAGTTACCTCTTCCCAACCACTGACCTCGACTTTTATTTTTTTGATTTCAAAAATTTCGCTTTTACCCAGTAAATTCATGCCGTCATCGGCAAAACCCCGGAATTGATAAGCTCCTTCTTCCGCGACAGGATTGAAAAGGAGCGAACCCTCGCTTAAGCCGTTTAGATATTGCCATTCAAGATAATCCCGATCAGAAGCATCGGATTTATATAAACCAATCCAGTCTTTAGGGTTTGAAGAATCCGAACTGAACTCAATGGAAATTGGTTCGCCAGGACGAACCGGTAAAGATTCAACGGTTATCAACAATATTTGTTCGCTTTCCTGAGCAAAAAGAAAGGAACTGATGAAAGGCATGGTAATCAAGAACAAAACGAGGATAAACGATTTGTAAAACCATCGCGATGAATACATTCGCTTTCCCTCCTTCAAATCACTTGTGAGAAATAAATCGGATTTCAGGAACTAAGACTTTGAAGTACTATTTCTATTATAATGGTTAAGAATTAAAAAAAAGCAATCTGCTACGATTATTTTTTCTCATTATTTTAAAAATACGATAAAATTGAGAAGAAAAGATTTGATAGATTGCCTATTATTTAAGTCAAATAATTTATAATTATCTTATTTTGGGGGAATATAAATTGATCAATATACCAGTTTTTCAAGTCGATGCCTTTACCGACCAACCCTTTATTGGAAATCCAGCTGCCGTGTGTTTGTTGATGGAAGAAAAAAGTGATGAATGGATGCTGAATGTTGCTCGAGAAATGAATTGTTCTGAAACAGCATTTTTATTGAATAAAGAAGAGGGGATATCTTTGAGGTGGTTCAGCCCCAAAGCCGAAGTTGGTCTGTGTGGTCATGCAACCTTAGCCAGTGCCCATGTTCTCTGGGAAAAAGGAATTATTCCCAGGAATGTGGAAATTTTGTTTTTCACCAAGGGAGGTTTATTAACGGCTCAATATAAAGAGGGCTGGATAGAGCTTAATTTTCCAGCTATTGAAGAAAAAAAAGTGTTTCCATCAGAAATATTGCTTGATGCCCTGAAAGTACCGGTCCTTTATGTTGGAAAAAGTAAATACGATTACTTGGTGGAAATTGAGACCGAAGAGATATTAAAAGACATGAACCCAGATTTTGAAACTTTAAAAATAGCAGTACCTCGAGGAGTTATCGTTACTTGTCAATCGGATCGTCCGGAATTTGATTTTATTTCTCGTTTTTTTGTTCCTTCTTTGGGAATCAATGAAGACCCGGTAACCGGATCGGCCCATTGTGTATTAGGCCCTTACTGGCAGAAAAAGCTCAATAAGTCCGAATTAATCGCCTACCAAGCTTCGGAGCGAGGTGGGGTTATCAAGGTCAAAATTGAGGACGATCGGGTTTATATCAGCGGTAAAGCGGTTACTATTACCGATGGTGTTCTCTTGGTGTAGCTGTCAAAAAAATTTTTGTTTGCTCATGAATTGAGTAACTTAAAAGACTCGTGGTCATAGTGTAGAATGACCTATTATTCCAATATTTTGACTGGGTGCTATTTTGAAAGGATGAGTTCCTCACGGCATCAAACGACGAAACTTCAGAATAAGGATACTTTTCCTTATCACGGTCATATTGTTGGTTTTAGTCCTTTCAAAAATCAGTGATCTCCAAGTTGATCTTCGGTTTCGGAAAGATTTTCTTTGCTAATTAAAGCCAGAATGCCTCCAATGATTAATAAAATTCCTGGAATGATAAAACCGACAAAAAGAAAAACGTACCCAGCAATGGCGGAAATAAGCAGAAAAACCCCAGCTAATTGATGCCGTTTTTTCACGTTTATTCCAGCAATTAAGCCAACAATGGCGAAGATCATAGCACCAATTCCTCGCGCGGCTGCCAAATTTCCAAATAAAGGCAAGAGACGATGAATATTCATAGGAACCTCAGCTTCGTTAGGTATTAAAGTTCCGACAAATTGCATAGCGATTCCGGCAATAATCACAACCGCAGAAAATATCATCCCTAAAATACCACCAATTATTCCTAATATTGTGGCAGTATTCCTCATGAAATGAACCTCCTCATTATTTCTTGATAAAGAGTTTAACTGATTGGACCTTTTCTTTAAATAGGAAAAAGAAAAAGCTGGAATCCTCACTCCCTTGCAAAGCGAAGACTCAGGATTAATTCATTATTAATTCATAGTTAAATTATCAATTTTTATTTTTCTTATTTATGAATATTTTTTATCTATTCCAATTCCAGGAATAAACACAAAAAAGATAATTTTACTCTATAAAAATTCTTAAAAATGACGATATTTATTTATAATAGAAGATATTTTTTTAATCTTATTAAAAGGGGGACTTTGGGGTGAAATATAAAAAATACCGGATTTTCCTCTTGTTTTGTTTTATATTCATCGTCATAAGTACAGCAGCATACACATCTGAAAAAACCAACTTTATACAATATGGAAAAGGGTATCGTTTTGAGGAAAATGGTTGGATTTTTGTTCATATCGAAGGTGACCCTTACGAAAGGGGTTATCAACATGGCTATCTGGCTGCTGCAGAATTGCGGGAAGTCTTAAGGACGGTTCAATTTATAGTTCCTTTTAATACTGGTATGGAATGGCAGTTTTTTGTTGATGCCGCCGACAGATTGTTTACTAAGTTTATCGATCCCGAGTTGGTTGATGAGATGAGAGGGATCGCCGATGGAGCAACTGCCGCTGGCACACCACTTAGCTACAAAGAAATATTAGCCTGGAACGGGTATGATGAACTAACCGGCTATTGGTGGCCTACAAAAGCTCAGGAAACCTATAGTAAAATTGATATGAAGGAAAAAGAACATTGCAGCGCTTTTATTGCAACTGGATCGATGACAACGAACAAAAAAATAGTCATAGCTCACAATTCCTGGACTGACTTTGTTTGCGGCCAATTCATGAATTTCATTCTTGAAATTGTTCCGTCGCAAGGGAATCGTATATTAATGCAAAGCTCACCTGGTTATATCGATAGTTTTGCCGACTTTTTTATAACTGGAGCAGGAATTGTGGGCGTGGAGACTACCATTGGAGGCTTTAATGTTTACGAAGAAAACGAAGCACCTGAATTTTATCGAGCCCGTAAAGCCATGCAATATGGAAACTCACTGGATGACTTTGTTGCAATCATGAAGAAACACAATAACGGAGGATATGCTAATTCCTGGTTGTTGGGAGACATAAAAAGTGGAGAAATAATGCGTTTTGAATTAGGATTGAAATTTTTTAATATAGAACGTAAAAAAGATGGTTATTTTATAGGTATTAATGCCGCTTTTGACGATCGAATCCGAAACCTGGAATGTGTAGGGAGTAACTTTGTCGATATACGAAAACCTTCCGGATCCAGAAGAGTAAGGCTCACTCAGCTGATGAATGAATATAAAGGGAAAATAAATGTTGAAGTAGCTCAAAGGATCTTAGCTGATCACTATGATGTATATCTTCAAAAAGAGAAGCCGGGATATCGAACTATTGATAGTCATTATTATCTCGATGCTTTTGAATATGTAAGCACCAGCGGATCACATCCGGTACCTTTTGAACCTTTTGGTACCTTGGATGGTAAGGTGACCGATTCCCAATTGGCACAGCAGTTTGCTTTTTGGGGACGTTGGGGCAACTCTTCAGGTTTGGAGTTTAACGCTCAAAAATTCCTTTCCGAACATTTCCAATGGGAACATCTTAGTGGATATTTAAAAGATCGACCTTCTCAGCCCTGGACCCTTTTTCAAGCAGGAAAAATACCAAAATAATGTTAAGGTTTCTTGGCAATCTTTATGGGAAGTGGAATATTGATAAAATCAAGAGGGAAAATTTGGTTTGATAAAGAACTGATTTTGCGAAGATTTAATTGATTAAGCCTGATATCTCTTGTTTAGCAAAGAAATAATTATAAAATTCCGCTTAATTGAGAAAATTGGGAGGAAACCTTAGGATGATTTATGACATAATCTTTTTGAACAAAAAGATTTGGGTGATCTTTCTTTTTTTCGGATTTCTCAGTGTATCCATCGGATTGAATGGAATAAATCCATACAATATGGCATTGGCTAACCCGGAAAACGATACCAAAGTCACCTTTCATACCCTGAGGATTAATGATGAAGAAATGGACTATTCAGCTACAGTTGGATCTATCCCAATTATTGATCAAAAAAGCCAGACCGAACAAGCCAGAATTTATTATATTACTTATAACCGACAAGGAATTGAAAATTTTGAAAAACGCGCTATTACTTTTGCATTTAATGGAGGACCGGGAGCGGCATCAATGATGCTTCATTTGGGAGTTTTGGGGCCACGGGTAGTGGAAAAAAGTAAAGATGGAACCAGATTAATGCCACCACCTTTTCGATTGGTTGATAATCCTAATACTCTATTAGATATCACTGACCTGGTTTTTATTGATCCAATTGGCACTGGGTATAGCCGAATGACCGGAGGAGCTGATCCAACTCAATATTGGGGAGTCAGTGAAGATGTTCGGTGTATTGCACAATTTATCCAATCCTACTTGAATCATAATGGCCGGAGTACGTCACCGGTAATTATCGCTGGAGAAAGTTATGGTGGAGTACGAGGCTCAGGATTAGCCAAAGTTCTTCAAGATATTGGAGTTTATCCCTCAGGATTGATATTTATATCACCGGTTTTTGATTTAGGAACAATTCAATGGAGTTCATTAGACGATCGTGCTTTAGCGCTCACCATTCCTACTTATGCAGCCGCTGCCTGGTACCATAAAAAAATTAATCCAGATTACCAGGGAGATTTAGATTCGGTGTTACAAGAAGTCAGAGCTTGGGTTGAAAATCATTATTTAAAAGCACTCTGGAGGGGAAATGCCTTGAGCGAAGAGGAAAGAGATAAAATAGTTGAGAAGCTAAGTCAATATACTGGCATTGCTGAGGATTTCATTCGAGAAAAGAATTTAAGAGTTTATGAAGATGATTTTGCTTCTGAATTACTCAATGATAAGGGTTTAGCGTTAGGAATTTACGACGCAAGGGTTACAATTCCCGGAACTTATGTCGATGAAGACGATCCCAGTTACTTTCTGATAGGAGGTCCTTTTAAGTCTTGCTTGGCCAATTATCTCAAAAACGATCTTCAATTCGAAAGCAACCTTTCCTATCTTTCTGGTTCAGCAGAAGTATATGAAAAATGGAATTGGGAATCAGGTCGTCCGGCTCCTAAGTACGAGGGAACGGTAAGCCTAGGATATCCGAATCAAAATGAAGAATTGTCAAAAGCCTTACGTCGTTCTGATTTTCTCAAAGTGTTTATTGCCAGTGGAGTGTATGATTTGGAATGTCCTTATGATTCCGTTCTTTACAGTATAAACCATCTGGACTTGCCAGCGGAACGAAGAAATAATATTACTCTTCAAATTTATCCAGGAGGTCATATGCTCTATACCAATCCTGAAGCCCTTGCCCAATTAAAAAAGGATTTAGAAGAATTTTATCAAGATATTCTTGGAGAGTGATTTTTAATGGTGCTGAAAAATGGGGTGAAGCCCTCTGAGAAAATTAAAATCTATACCTTGGTTGATAACACAGCCGGGTATGGTTTTCTGGGAGAATGGGGGCTTAGTTTTTACATAGAAGTTCATGGACATAAAATTCTATTTGATACCGGAATGACCTCGCTGGCTTCCGAAAATGCTCGACTAGCAAAAATCGACCTTTCATCGATCGATACTTTGGTTCTAAGTCATGGGCATAATGACCATACAGGAGGGTTGGTTCATTTCTTAAAATATATTGGGGATGTTCCAATTATTGCCCACCCGGATATTTGGACCAAAAAATATGTCCAAGAAAACCAAAATTCTTTAGATTATATTGGAATTCCAGCTTGTCGAGAAGAATTGGAAAGCAAGGGAGCACAATTTCATCTAACCACAAAAACTTTTAAAATTTGTCAATCTATTATAACGACCGGCGAAATAGAGTTAAACAATTCTTATGAAAAAATTGATAGTGATTTGTTGGTGAAAACTGCTGGAGAATTTTCTCCTGATTCAATGATGGATGATGTGTCTTTAATTATCCAAACCGAAAGAGGTTTGGTGGTTGTCACTGGTTGTGCCCATCGGGGAATTGTGAATACACTCCAGCATGCTCAAAGAATTACCGGGGATCAGCGAATTTTATACGTTATTGGAGGGTTCCATCTTTACCAAGCCTCTCATGAGCGATTGGATTGGACGATTCAAACCCTGTTTACTATGGGTGTCCAAAAAGTGAGTCCTTGTCATTGTACTGGATTCCAAGCTATGGCTCAGATTTATCAAAATATGCCGAAATATTATCAACCGATTTACGCTGGATCAGTTATTGAAATTGAAACTTAGCTTGGAATCCAGTGAGTATTGATCGCTGATTTTCAGTGTGCAGCGACGTAGCAAACTCATCCACTCACTTTGTCATTCTAAGGAGCGTATTGTGCGACGTGAGAATCTCATCCTTTTCAGTTTTATAATTCCACGATTCCCCAGTTCAACAGCATTAAAAGATGAGATCCTCACGCAGGAAAGCACCAATCCAGATGACGAATTAAAGTCACACCCTCCTCAATGGGGGAATGAATTCAACAATTCCCCTCCTTGGAGGGGTGCCGCTTGCGGCGGGGAGGGTGCCTTTCAGTTTCTCAAAGCTCAGCACACATCGAGCAAAATCCGGATACTTTTCTAAGGGCAAAATGAGAAGTCTCAGTTAGAAAACAATTAAAGGCACACCCCCCTAACCCCCCTCAATGGGGGAATTTGTTGGATGGTATTTTCAGGATAGACCCACATGTTGCTTTGCAGCACTAGATGAGGATGAAAACCCAAGATTCGACATGCCATGGCATGTCGCTACATTAATCGGGCGCTATAGATTGTGCCCCTACATTTTTTATTCTTTTGTAAGAGCTTGATTTATCATGCCTGTGTATTTTCAAAATAGAAAGGAACAATAAAAATAAATTATTCAATAAAAATTTTTAAAATAAAGCCAGGAAAGGAGGGAAATATAATGAAATTGAAATGGGCATTTTTTATAGAAATATTTTTAGTAGTCTTTATGGTTGTTTCCTTTTCAATTCCGGTTTTTCCCTACAATAATGATAACCAAGCCCGAACCATGGAGGGCGGACCCCATCGAGCCATTAATTATTATGCCATTCAGTCATTTTTAAATAATAGGAGAAGCGATTCCATCTTTAATAAATATGATTTTACCAACGGAAGGGATTTGTCCGGGATCACGGTAATCCAACCTGGCGATTGGAAAGAAGACATTCTTGAGGATGAAAGAGAAGGAAAATGGTATCAATGGGTGGTAGAAGGTGGCTATACCGCCGACGAACCGGAAAGATACATGTCACTCCGCCATTTTTATGACCCATTAGGTGTTAACCAGGGAGCAAATTATCTTACCGACCATGTCGATGAATTTTTAACGTCAATTGTTATGGGAACCAATCCCAAAATAGATGCGAAATGGTGGGGAGCATTGTATTCACCCTATTCGATTGATAAGGGAAAGGAATTTATGATTACGGCCTTTTCGTCTATGAATTTACCAGAAAAGGATAAATTGTTCGCAGCTGCTTGGCGGTCATTGGGTGAAACTATGCATTTAATAGCCGATATGACAGTTCCTTCCCATGTTCGTAATGATTCCCATCCTGGAGTTGAGTGGACGCAATTTATCACCGATAAATATCGAGCTGATTCTTATGAAGAATTTGTCGATCAGCAAGTTGTTGAAAAATGCTTAGGTTCTCCCGATCCAGTGTTAGTAGAGGCAGTTAACCAAATACCCAAAAATGAAAATGGTTTTTTAAATGTTTTAAGCCTGTATGACTGCGTTGCACGTTATACCAACCGAAATTACTTTTCACTTGATACCATAGCCGGTATTGAAAAAGCATTAGGTCAAGGAATTACCAATAGCAACGGTATGCCGGAATACCCATCACCGCGTTTGGAAGATCTTGAGACTGATGAAGATGGGTATTACTACTGTAAGGACTATTTAGGGAAACTCTATTTAGCACGAATGCTTTATCAGGAAAAGTTGTCGCTTTTTGGTAAATTAAGCTTAATTCCAAAACCTGAAATTGACCATCAATGCGCTTTAAGCCAAGCTAAGCGTTTAATACCGGCAGCGATTTATGCCAATGAGCAATTGATAGAATGGTTCATCCCCAAAGTCGAAGTAATAATTGATTCTTTTATCCTTAATGAAAAAGGAACAGACGGCAGAGAAGGTATCATTAAAGGTCGAGTAGTTCATATTCCTTCAGGTATGTATGATCAGCCTCTTTTATTTACTATGCCCATCGATGGGATGATTAGCATTGTGATGAATGGAGAAATCTTCGAAACTCAACCGGGATCTATTTCAATTCAAAATGGAATCATAGAGGGAAAGGTTCAGTCGTTGCCAACTGGACCAATCAAAAATGTAAACTTATTGGTGGATATTGGTGGGATTCTCGTTTCATCAGCGGATCTGAAAATCTATAATCTTCAGTTACATCCTGAGAAATTAGATGGTTTGAGTAAAAAGAAATACGGCTTTTATGTGCAATCGGATAATCCTCCTTCCTGGGTGAGCTATATTTGGGATTTTGGCGATGGAAGAGTCGAAGAAACCAATAGCACGTCAATTACTCATACTTATGAATCAGAAGGCGAATACCAAATCCAGGTTCAAATGAGAGACGCCAATACTGGGAAAATTCTTGCCAAAGCTCAGGGAAAGGCTTATCTGTCAGCACAAGAAGAAATTAATATTACCGATACAATTGTGTCTTCCACACCGGAACCAACGTTAATGGTTGATCCAGTTTTGATTGAAGAGACACCTCTTCCGACTATAGCCACTCCCGTTCCCACTCCTGATGAAGAAGCACATCGACAGCAGGTTCTTGCCGAATACCGATCAATTTATCCTGGTTATTTATCCTGGTTTCATAAATACGGTCGTGTAGAGGTTGTTGCCAATGCCGAAGAAGTCGGACCCGATCTCTATCGAGTAGCGTATATATTATGGCAGATTATCGAGGATGGTCCCAGAAAAGGCGAAGAATACAAAGCAGTTGAACTTGATTTGAATTTTAACTTAGGCCAGCTGGAGGCTGATTTGGGGCTGATGAAGAAAAATTTAGGATTAGAAGAATAAATTTAGTCAGTTCATCAGGTTTTTTGGCAGCAAAAAAAGATGAGGGTAAAAAAAGAATGAGGGGAGAGTGGGTAGTGGCGAAAATCGCCGAGAGGGCGAGGGAGGGGAGGGTCACGCCTTCTTTTTCGTTCTGAGGAGTCCCTTGTGCGACGTGGCAATCTCATCATTTAAAGTTTTTATGAAGAAAGGACTTAAAAGATGAGATCCTCACGCCCTCGAAAAGCGAGGGCTCAGGATGATGAATTAAAGAATTTGTTTGATGGTATTTT
>MTKW01002607.1_pt1 | contig 13734 bp, 13 predicted proteins | sample 1042761 | NCBI WGS metagenome assembly MTKW01 (sample SAMN06205366, study PRJNA360243) | anaerobic digester metagenome | biome: Wastewater treatment plant; feature: Anaerobic digester sludge; material: sludge; isolation source: anaerobic digester fed with sludge from wastewater treatment plant ...
AAAAAGCAAGGAATTATCGAAAAACTAATGATATTCTTTGAGAAGTATTTAGGGTTGGTGTAATAATGATATTGAGAGGTGGATAATGGATACAAATGAGTTGATATTAAGAGTAGCTGAAGCATTAGAAAAACAAATGGCCTTTCCTCAGTGGGATACAATTATTCAAATATTTTCAGTTGTTGCTGCTTGGATTACGATACTATTTCTTCTAATTGAACGTAAAAACAAAGAACGGCCTTACCTTCAAGTTTCTTTCGAACTGGTCAGATCTTCACTTGCTTGCCTGGTCATAAGAAATGTTGGGGAATGCCCTCTTGAGGTTTCTTCAATAAAACTAAGTGAAGAATTTGTAAAACAACTACCTCAAAAAACTCAGGAGCGTGTTGCTAGCCTTGAAAAATCAGAAATTAAGATTTTCCCAAAGCGCTTTTATGTTTTTTCATTGGACGTTATTACTGGAACAATTATTAAGGATTATAATATCAAAAAATTGACAATAGATTACAAATACAAAAAGCTTGGCAAGTACCGCAAAAAATATAAAGAGCAAACAACAATAGATTTTTCTCAATATGCTACTATGCTAATCTATATTTCAGAGATAGATGAGTTGAAAGGCAGTGTGGACAATCTTTTGAAAGAGGTAAAAGAAATCAAAAAACTTATACCATCTACCAAAATTGGCGATACTCATGCATCCAAGATTACAGAATAAAGCAAATTGGACATATTGTATTAAATCCAAGGCTGCATTAATAAAACTTTATCCTAACGATTTGAAGCAAAAGACCAGTCACAATCAAGCATTCATGCCAGATTGTGACTGGTCTCTTTTTGTCCCGCTTGAAGCTGTTCACTTAAGTTTTTATTCAATCCCTAAGTGAACGCTTCTTTGGGCGTCCCTTTTTTTGGACGAGAAGGTTGAGATCGATTTTACAAGCGATTGTATTTAACTCCAGGGGCTATTTTCTGCAACAATGGGCCGAAAGAAATAAGCAGTTGGGGCCCGGATCCGATTACAGGGCGGCGGCAAAATTGTTCGAGGCCAGCGTCATTTGACAAAACAGGATATGTATATAACAATAATTATTCGATAGAATAAATGTTAAAAATTTTATTAATGATTATCTAGCCGAGCTTGGCTCCCAGCCATAAAATTCAGGTCAGTTGTTCGGAGTGGAGGAAACAGATATGGCCGCAAAATTTCAGGATTATTACGAGATTCTGGGAATCAGCCGGGATGCATCGGATCAGGAAGTAAAGTCCGCATATCGCCAGTTGGCCCGGAAATGGCATCCGGATATGCATCCCCAAAGTGATAAAAAAGAAGTGGAAGAGAAATTCAAGCGGATCAACGAAGCTTATGAAGTGCTAAAAGATCCGGAGAAAAGAGCCCGCTATGACCGCCTGGGAAGCAGGTGGAAGGATGGGCAGGATTTTCAGCCTCCTCCCGATATGGAGGGGTTTCATTTTTATTCTTCCCGGGATTTCGGCCCGGGTTTTGGCGGAGAAGGATTCAGTGATTTTTTTGAGATGCTCTTTGGTCGGGCCGGAGGCGGCCGGGGCGGAGGCCGTACCGGAAAAACAATGGGTGAGGATCTGGAGAGTGAACTTAAACTGACAATTGAAGAGGTCTATCGGGGAACGATCAAAACAGTAAGGCTGGCCGGAAGCAGGGTCTGTCCGGATTGCGGGGGCATGGCTGTAATAGGGGGAAGATACTGCCCCCATTGCAGGGGTGCGGGGACTATCCCCGAAGAGAAAACAATCGATATCAAAGTGCCGCCGGGTGTCAGGAAAGGAAGTCGTATCCGGCTTAAAGGCCAAGGGGGAGAAGGCCTGGGTGGAGGCGCACGCGGAGATCTTCTTCTCCGAATTGATATCCTGCCGCATCCGGTATTTCAACTAAAGGGAAACGATCTGGAATCAGAGATAAAATTGCGGCCGGAACAAGCCGTACTGGGCGATCGAGTTCCCGTGCAGACCTTGGACGGTTGGGTTACCCTTGTTGTACCAGCCGGGAGCGGATATGGCAAAAAACTGCGTTTGCGGGGGAAGGGGTTCCCCGATAAACAGAAAAAACGCGGTGATCATTATGTCCGTCTGATCATCGATCTGCCCGGGAATCTTACCGATGAGGAGAAAAAACTTTACCGCCAACTAAGAGATATCCGTCCGGGCAAAAATAAAATATGATCAGGCCGTATGGGCTCGGATTATATTTCGTTGGGGGTTTCCAGTTGTTCTTCCAGCTGTTGCACGACATCCATCAATCCCGTAGCCATATTACTGATCTCGTGCACGGAAACCGATTGCTGCTGGGATGTGGTGGCCAGACTTTCGCTGCTAGCCTCCAACTCTTCTCCCATCGCGGCGATATCTTCTATGTTTTTCAAAACATTATTGACGGAATTAATAATCTCCTTGAAACTTACCCCGGTATCTTCAATCACCGCCGAACCCTTCTTGACCTGTTTAACACCGTTGTTTATTTTTTCGATTGTTTCGTTGGCTTTTACTTCATTTTCTTCCACGATAATGGAGATCTCGTAGGCTGAGTGTGCCACCTGTTCGGAAAGCTTCCTTACTTCTTCGGCGACTACGGCAAAGCCCCGCCCCGATGCACCGGCTCGCGCCGCTTCGATGGCGGCATTCAAAGCCAGCAGGTTGGTCTGGTTGGAAATTTTATTTATGGCGGCGATGATATTGCTGATTTCTTTTGTTTTGCTTACCAGTTCATTAACCGATTCCTGGATCTCCACAATAACATTCTGGATATTGCTTATATGGATTAAAACTCCTTCCACCTTTTCTTGCCCCTGGGCGGCCTTGACGTTTGCTTCACGGCTTTCACTCGCCATATCGGTGGATTTATGCGCCAATTCCTGGATGCTTTCGGCAAATGAATGGGTGGCTGCAGCAACTTCCTCAACGGTTGAGCTGATATTAATCGAGTAATCCGAAAGGTTTTTACTTACGGCAGAGACCTCGCCGACGATTTTTTGCGAGCCGCCAAAGAGTAACTCCATCCTCCTGTTGGTTTTACTGAGGTTTTTCTCCGAGGCGATAATCATATCGACAAATTTTCGCCCCTGGAAGGCCATAAATACAATTCCAAAGGCACCGATGATAAAGGTAAACGGGGCCGTATCCAGATCGGTGGGGGTCAACTCGATTCTGGGGCTGGGGATGTTATACATGATAATAAAATTGGCCAATACCGATACTACAGCCACGGATACAGTAAAGTAGAGGTTGTAATATAAAGCACTGATGGCAATCAGAAAAAACCAGAGGAAGGATAGCTGCAACCCTTCTCCGGTGGAGATGATAATTGATAAAATTGTAATCATGCCCGCAACGGCGATCATGTATTTTACAAATTTTCTGTCCTGATAATAATGCAGAACAATCGTTCCGATAATCAGAGAGACAATGGTTACCACAAAACTGATGATAAACGCACTGGTCTCTACTTTGGAGAAGCCGACCAGGTTAAGAATAATTGTAAAGACCAGACCTACCAGCGAGGCCACCCACAAAAGTCGTAAAACCAATCTGTTGGTCTTGATTTCGTTCTGTTGGAGAAAATCATTCATTGTTCAGACTACCCCCTTGAGCAACTAAAATTTGCAAAATTTAGTGACAAAGACCTAATCTAATTATACATGTTTCGTGTATATATTACAAAAATGAAAAATATTTTTAAAGGGTGTTGACAAATAAATAGAACTATATAATAATTATTATCAACTAATAAAGATCAGCAGAAAGAAGTGATAGATTGAAAGATAATCCGGAAATTATCAGAGAGCACAATTTGCGGGTTACTCCTCAAAGGGAATTGATATTGAAATTGTTGCGTGAGAGTAACCTTCATCCTTCAGCCGAGTCGCTTTATATTCAAGCCAAAAAAAGGTATCCGTGCTTGAGTTTTAATACTGTTTACAGAACGCTGGATCTATTCGAGCAAAAGGGGTTGGTTAAACGATTTGATGTGGGCGAAAACATCTATCGTTATGATGGAAATATCACTCCCCATGCTCACTTTTTCTGCATTAAATGTAACCGCCTGGATGATATGGATGGAGAATTTACAGATCTGATCCAACGGATCGGGAAAGATGCCGGCTTGAATTATGATGTGAAGGTAACGGCGGTTGAATTATTTATTCAGGGAATATGCATAGAATGCAAAAGGGGGTGAGTTGATAGCTGAACGGGTGTGCATTAAGTGCAACAAAGAATGCTAACCTGATGCAGGCGATCAGATGCAGATGCAGCACTGCCGGAGAGTGTTTTTTTAGAAAGAGCCTGTCAAGAAAATAAAAACCGGGGAGAGATGGGAATATGTTAAAAACCAACAGAAGGGCGGCAAATAAGGGGGGACCCTCTAAACAGGTGACGGTAACGATCGCGAAGAGGTCCGGCGGATCCTGTGCGGGAGTCAAGTATCCGTGTACCTATTCCTGTAAAAAGTGTTTTTATGATATCGTGTATCATTGAAATCGGTTTTCCGGCCAGGATATTTTTGTAACGGGAGGATGACAATGGTGAAGATGTGGTGTTGCGATGTATGCGGTTATCTTCATGAGGGGGATAATCCTCCGGATCTATGCCCGAAATGCGGGGCGCCCAAGGATAGATTTGAACTGCTGGATGAGGAAGAAGCCGGGATGATGAGGGATGCCTTTCTAACCAAAAGAAAGTACGGGCAGATCCTTAAAAGGCTGGAAGAAATAAAGGAGATTGCCGAAGAGGGCATTATCCTCAACCTTGATGAAGGATGTAACAGGATTTTTACCAGGGCGAAGGAAGATATCGCCGCCATCTACGGAATGATAAAAGATGAACTGACAGGTCATGCACAACAATGTATCTGGGTAAAGGTAGCAAAAGACGGGGAGTTGCCCATTCCCAAAACAGAAAAATAATTGAAAATGAGGTGATCTGATTGACGCAAAAATTGCAGGTTTACAAATGTATGGTTTGCGGGAATATAGTGGAAGTTTTGCATCCCGGAGCAGGCAAGCTGGTCTGCTGCGGCCAGAACATGAATCTGTTTACGGAAAATACCGTGGATGCCTCGCATGAAAAGCATGTGCCGGTGGTCAGCAGAGAGGATGGAAAGGTGGTCGTGAAGATCGGCAGCGCTGCCCACCCGATGGAGGATAATCATTATATTCAGTGGGTAGAGTTAATAGCAGGAGGAAAAGTTTGCCGCAAACCATTGGCTCCCGGGGATAATCCGGAAGCGGTTTTTGATTGTGTGGAAGATGGGCAGATCGTGGTACGGGAATATTGCAACATTCATGGTCTGTGGAAAACCGAGATTTAGAGCTGATTCATTGCCATGAAAGTTTTATTTTTGTCATCCTGAGGGAGGTAATGATCGAAGGATATTGAGATTCCTTGCTGCATAGGCATGGCCATTGTGCGGGCAATGCGTGGTAAATAATGAAGGAGGGCGAGATGAGCGCAAGAGAGATCAAGAAAGATATATACTGGGTGGGCGCCGTGGATTGGGATCTGCGGAATTTTCATGGTTATATTACACCAAGGGGTACTTCTTACAACGCCTACCTGATCATCGATAAAAAGATTACGGTTGTAGATACAGTCAAGAATTATTGTTTTGAAGAGATGCTCGCCAATATAAAAGAAATCATCGACCCGGCCGAGATCGATTATCTGGTAATCAATCATGTGGAGATGGATCACGCCGGCAGTATTCCGGAGCTTGCCAAAGCGGCACCCCGGGCAAAGATCGTGACATCCGCCAAGGGGCAAAAAGGACTGGAGCGTTATTTCAGGAATACATGGGATTACCGGCTGGTTAAATCGGGCGATAGTCTGAGTTTGGGGCGATATACATTGAATTTTGTCCATACCCCAATGGTTCATTGGCCGGATTCTATGGCCACCTATGTTCCGGAGGCGAAGCTGCTTCTGCCCAACGATGCTTTTGGACAGCATATCGCTTCTTACCAGCGTTTTGATGATGAGGTCGGTTGGGAGATTATCCATGAGGAGGCGGCCAAATATTACGCCAATATTGTACTTCCTTATGGCCGGCAGGTCCTCAAAGCGCTTGAGGCCCTCGGAGGCCTGGATATCGATATGGTCGCTCCAAGTCATGGCCTTATCTGGCGCACATTTTTGCCCCGGATCCTTGAAGTTTATCCAAAATGGGCGGGCCATGAGACGGAGAAGAAGGCTCTGATCGTTTACGATACGATGTGGGGCTCTACAAAAAATATTGCTCTCCAATTAAAAACCGGACTTGAAAGTGCCGGCATGCCGGTGACGCTTAGATCCCTGCAGACCTCTCATATTTCGGAGATAGTGGCCGACATGCTCACCTCAAAGGCGGTACTGATCGGCTCTCCCACTTTAAATAACGGGATGTTGCCCTCGATAGGTGCATTTCTCACCTATATCCGAGGTCTGCGGCCGGAAAAGCGCATCGGATTGGCTTTCGGTTCGTACGGTTGGGGAGGCCAGGGGGTGAAGGAGACAGCAGCCGTCATGGAGCAACTTGGTTGGGAGATGCCGCTTGAGCATATCAATATCAACTATGCCCCTGATCCAGGGGAGGATGATCAGACCCGGGAGACGGGCGCCAAACTGGCAAGAATAATTCTGGAATAACAAAAAGGGGTAATCAGAGATGGAAAAATACGTTTGTCAAGTATGCGGTTATGTTTACGATCCGGCTGAAGGCGATCCCGACAACGGCATATCTCCCGGTACAGCATTTGAAGATTTGCCCGATGGGTGGGAATGCCCGATCTGCGGTGTAGGGAAAGACGAATTTGCAAGTGAATAATATAATTTTATAGGTGATTACAATGGATATCGGTCGTTTTACACATAAATCAAGAGAGGCCGTGGAACTGGCCCAACAGGAAGCAATCAGCCGGGGCCATCAGGTCCTCATCCCCTTGCATCTGCTTGCAGCCCTGCTGGCACAGGAGCAGGGGCTGGCCACCCGGTTTATACAGGAAATCGGGGTTGATCACCGGCAACTGAACCGGGAACTTGACAAGCTGCTGGGTAAGATCCCCCGTGTATCAGGTTATCAGGGGACGTTGCAGATGAGTTCATCCCTGGCCCGGGTTTTTTACCGGGCAGAGCAGGAAGCAAAACAGCTCATGGATGAATATATAAGTGCGGAGCATCTGCTGCTGGCGATGATCGAGGATGGCGACGATGATCTGAAGTCGCTGTTACAGCGGATGGGTATCAATCGCGATGCCATGCTCAACGCTTTAAAAGAGGTGCGCGGATCTCAACGGGTCACTTCCGATCAACCGGAAGCCACCTATGAGGCGCTTATACGCTACGGCCGTGACCTGACTGCTTTGGCGGTGGATGGAAAGCTGGACCCCGTCATCGGGCGTGATGATGAGGTCCGCCGGATCATGGAGATTTTGTCCCGGCGGACAAAGAACAATCCGGTGCTGATCGGGGAGCCGGGCGTGGGCAAGACTGCTGTGGTCGAAGGGCTGGCCCGGCGTATTGTGGCCGGGGATGTGCCAGAAGGCCTGAAGGGCAAGAAGGTTATCGCTCTGGATCTGGGGGCTCTGGTCGCGGGGGCCAAATATCGCGGCGAGTTTGAAGAGCGGCTCAAGGCCGTGTTGAAAGAAGTCCAGGAGGCTGCGGGAAATGTGATTCTTTTTATCGACGAGCTTCATACCGTGGTTGGCGCCGGTGCTGCCGGAGAAGGGGCGATGGATGCCGGCAATCTGTTAAAACCGATGCTGGCACGGGGAGAACTGAAGGCGGTCGGAGCCACGACCATAGATGAATACAGGAAGCACATTGAGAAAGATGCGGCATTGGAGCGGCGATTCCAGCCGGTGATGATCGATCCCCCCTCGGTGGAAGATACGATCTCGATCTTGCGCGGGCTGAAAGAGCGTTACGAGGTGCATCACGGGGTACGCATCCAGGATGCGGCTCTCATTGCTGCGGCGGTTCTTTCCGATCGCTATATCAGCGATCGCTTCCTTCCGGACAAGGCCATCGATCTCATGGATGAGGCGGCAGCACACCTGCGTATTCAGATCGACAGCATGCCCGCGGTTCTTGATGAGATCACCCGGCGGGTGATGCAGCTTGAAATCGAGGAGGCCGCCCTTAAAAAAGAGAGAGATCCCGCTTCTGGGGAACGTCTGGAGAAGCTGCAGAGAGAGCTGAATGAGTTGCGCCGGGAAGCGGAGGCCATGAAATTGCAGTGGGAAGAAGAAAAAGAATCGATCGCCAAGGTGCAGGGAATCAAGAAAGAAATCGAAGAGGTACGCACGGCTGCGGAGCGGGCGGAACGGGAATATGATCTCAACCGGGCCGCGGAGTTAAAATATGGCCGCTTGAATGAGCTGGAACGCCGTCTTGAAGAAGAAGAGGAGCGACTTGCAAATAAGCATAAACAGGAGATGTTCCTGAATGAAGAGGTCAGCGAGGAAGATATCGCCCGGGTCGTAAGCCGGTGGACGGGAGTACAGGTGAGCAGTATTCTGGAAGGTGAGCGCGAAAAACTGGTACGGCTGGATGAGATCCTGCATCGGCGCGTAATCGGGCAGGAGGAAGCCGTAAGCGCCGTTGCCGATGCGGTAATCAGGGCCCGTAGCGGGATCAAGGATCCGAACCGGCCGGTAGGCAGCTTCATTTTTCTGGGGCCCACAGGAGTAGGGAAAACAGAGCTCAGCCGGGCACTGGCCGAGGCCTTGTTCGGAGATGAACGCAGTATGATACGTCTCGATATGTCCGAGTATATGGAGAAGCATGCCGTCTCGCGCCTGATAGGAGCCCCGCCGGGGTATGTCGGCTACGATGAAGGAGGGCAGCTGACCGAAGCGGTGCGCAGGAAGCCTTACAGCGTGGTACTCTTTGATGAGATTGAAAAAGCACATCCCGATGTATTTAATGCCCTTCTGCAGATACTGGATGATGGGCGGCTTACCGACGGCCGGGGGCGTACGGTGGATTTTCGCAATACGATAATCATCATGACCTCAAATATCGGCAGTCAGGAGATACTTTCTTATCAGGAAAAAGAGGGCGAACATGATCAGATGAAGACGGTCGTGCTGGGAATGTTAAGGCAGCACTTCCGCCCCGAATTCCTGAACAGAGTTGATGAAGTTATTGTCTTCCATGTGCTGGAACATGAGCAGATTGCCCGGATCGCACTTCTTTTGCTGGAGCGTCTTCAGGCGAGACTTTTGGAGAGCGCCTCTCTTCGTCTGGAATGGGAGCGGGAAGTAGTCGATTACCTGGCTGAAAAGGGCTATGATCCCACTTACGGGGCGCGTCCCCTGAAGCGGGTCATCCAGCAGGAAGTGGAGACTCCCTTGTCGCGCAAGATTGTAGCGGGGGAGACCAAACCCGATGGTACGGTTTTGATGCGCCGGGGTGATCGCGGCGGGATCAAATTCGAGTGCTGATCGGGCAACTGTATGGAAATATTAGCATCAGGGCGGGGTGGCGTTGGCCACCCTGTTTATTTTTAGGTGCCGCCATGAAACAAATAAAAAGTGGCGGGAGAGCAGCCGGAATGGTAAAATATTTTTAAAGATATATATCAATCGGGGAAAGGAACAAGAAAGGAATAAAATGCAGATTATAAAGATTGTGCAGCACTTCAGGTTCGAGGGTGAATATTTGGAAGCCAGCCAGCTTACATTTGGTCATATCAACGACACCTTTATCGTTGGTTTTGCGGGGGAGGATGGCCGAAAAAGGCGCTATATCCTCCAGCGGATAAATCACAACGTATTCAAGGACCCCGGCCGGATGATGGACAACATTGCAAAGGTTACCCGGCACCTTCAGAGGCGGATTGTGGAAAACGGGGGTGACCCGGGCCGTGAAACGTTGAATATTATCCCTACGATGGAGGGAACCAGTTACTACCGGACTGCTGCGGGGGACTACTGGCGCGCCTACGATTTTATCGATAATGCACGTTCGTACCAGAAGGTGGAGAACCCCCTGCAGTTCTACCATGCGGGCAGAGCCGTGGGCAAATTTCAAATGCTGCTCGATGACTTTCCGGTGGAGAGCCTCCATGAGACCATCCCTGATTTTCATAATACCCCCAAGCGGTTGGCGGCTTTTCTCCAGGCGGTGGAGAAGGATAGCGCCGGCCGTGCCGGCCCGGTGGCCGCCGAGATTGATTTTGTAAAGAAGAGGGCCGCCGATACTGCGGTACTCGTTGATCTGCTGGCAGAGGGCAAGCTTCCTTTGCGGGTCATCCACAATGATACCAAGTTCAACAATGTATTGATCGATGATGAGACGGGCGAGGGCATCTGTCTGGTAGACCTCGATACGGTGATGCCGGGGCTCTCCCTGTATGATTTTGGAGATGCCATCCGCTACGGTTCCAATACTGCGGCCGAGGATGAACAGGTTCTTTCCAAAGTGAATATGGATATGGGGCTGTATGAGCAATTCTGCCAGGGATATTTGCAGACGGCCGCAGGTTTTCTGGCCCCTTTGGAGATTGAATATCTGCCTTTCTCGGCCAAACTGATGACTCTTGAATGCGGCATCCGCTTTCTAACCGATTATCTGGACGGTGATCTGTATTTCAAGACTCAGCGGGAAAACCACAATCTTGACCGTGCCCGCACTCAATTCAAATTGGTGAGTGATATGGAGAGCAATCTGGAGCAGATGCAGGAGATAGTCGGTAAATATCTCCCGTAAGGCTTGAGGCTCCGGCGGAACGACCGGGACGGTGTATGGACTGATATGGTAAAAAGGTTGCGGGGGGATATCTATGAGCAGGATAATCGGCGTTATATCTGATACACACGGGCTGGTACGCGAGGAGGCGATCTGGGCTCTTCTTGGCAGTGACCTCATCCTCCATGCCGGTGATATCGGCACTCCTGCCGTGATGCAAACACTGAATGAGATCGCCCCCGTGGTTGCGGTCCGGGGTAATATGGACCGGGGGCTTTGGGCCGGGGATTATCCTTTAACCCAGGTGGCGGAATGCGGCCACCGAACATTTTATATACTTCATGATATCCGGAAGCTGGATATCGATCCCGGCGCCGCGAAAATTGATGTGGTCATCAGCGGGCATACCCATCGGTTGTCGGAGGAGAGAAGAGATGGGATCCTGTATTTGAATCCCGGCAGTGCCGGCCCCCGAAGATTCGGATTGCCGACCACTCTGCTCCGCGTGAAAATCGAGGGAGAGAGTCTGGAGGTCATCCCCATAACCCTGATTTGAAAGCCAGGGGTGAGAAACCGACTCTGCCTGCCCTGAATCGGGATCTAGGGATCTTTTTCTTCAGGAGGGAGCGCTTCAAGTTTGGCGGCGGCCTCTTCCCATCGTGCATAGAGGTCCTTGATCGCCTCTTTGGTCTGCCCAAGCTGATCTACAAGGACCCTTGCTTCATGAAAATTGTCATATATCCCCGGTCGGGCCAGCTCCGACTCCAACGATATTTTCCTCTCCTCGTTGCGGTGTATCTCCTCTTCCAGATTGGCAACTGCGGCTTCGATAGCGCGTCTTTCCCGTCTGCGGGCCATGATTTCCCGTCTCCGCAGCATCTCTTTTTCCCGTTCCCGGAGTCTCCGTTGCCGGGCCTCGTTTTTATCAAGGGATGCCGGCACGTTCTCTTTCTCAAGCTGCCGTTCTTTCATCTCCAGATAGGCATGAAAAGAATGTGGATAGAATGTTGCCCGGCCATTTTTAACTTCCAGAATAGCCGTTGCCAGGCGGGATATAAAGTAACGGTCATGGGAGACCAGCATGAGGGTTCCCGGATATGTGGAGAGTGATTTCTCCAGTTGTTCGATTCCCCCGATATCCAGATAATTGGTGGGCTCGTCCATGATCAGGAAATTGCTGTCGGAGAGCGTGGTTTTGGCCAGGGCAAGACGGCTTTTTTCGCCACCGCTCAAGTCCAGGGCCCTCTTGAAGACATCGTCTCCCCGAAAGAGGTAAGCGGCCAGGTAGTTTCGTGCTTCAGGTTCCGTCATCTCCGAGACGGCCATGATATTTTCGAGGACGGTACCGTCCGGATCCAGCTGTTCATGCTCCTGATCAAAATAGGTCATTTTAACCCCGGGCCCGATTTTGATCGATCCGCCGTCCGGGGGCACTTCGCCGGTAACCATGCGCAGGATGGTCGTCTTGCCCGCCCCGTTCGGACCTACGATGGCAACCCGCTCACCCCATTTGATCCTGAAGGATATATCTTTTAAAAGGTTAACATCGTCGAAGGATTTGGTGACCTTCTCAAAGGTCAGGACAATATTGCTGCCTCTCCCGGCAAATTGAAATTGCGGCCTCATCCTTCTGCCATCATTTGTTTTTTCCACAAACGTCAGTTTATCTATCTGTTTTTTTCGGCTCTGTGCTCTTTTGATTTCCTCTGTCGAAGCATTGCGGATAAAATCCAGATCCTTTTTGATAATCTGCTGCTGTTTTTTATATGCTTTCTCCACGGTGATCTTTTCCATCTCTCTCTGTCTGGAGAAAGAGGAGTAGTTGCCCTTGTAGGTTTTGAGTGTACAATTTTCCAGGATGGAGACTTTATGGACAATCCGATCAAGGAAATAGCGATCATGGGAGACGATTAACAGGGCACCGCGCCGGGTATGGAGATATTTTTCGAGCCATTCCATGGCTTCGGTATCGAGGTTATTGGTGGGCTCGTCCAGAATGAGCAGATCGTGATCCTTAAGAAGCAGTGAGGCCAACTGCGCCCGTGTTTTTTCTCCGCCACTGAAAGTGGACATCTCCTGCGAGAGTTCTACCTCGGTGAACCCCAGTCCGTGGATGATGCCCAGAAGTTTTCTTTCAAAATTATAGCCGTCCAAGAATTCAAGGCGGTGAGTGAATTCGCTGTATTTCTCCATCAAGCTGTGGAGAGCGGCCTTATCATCCTTGATTCCCGGCCGGGCCATCTCTTTTTCTATCTGTGCCAGTCTCTCCTTCAGCACGAAGAGATCTTGCCTGGATTCTTTCAGGAAATCTCCAAGGGTGGCGCCGGGCACCGGTTCCGGTTTCTGGCTCAGATAACCATAAGTCAGATCACGGGCAAAGGCAACCTGTCCTCCATCGGCCCTCTCCTTGCCCACGATGATCTTGAGGAAAGTGGTTTTTCCGGAGCCGTTGGCGCCTACCAGCCCGATCTTTTCGCCGGCATAGATATGAAGTGTTACCCCCGCAAGAATTTCCTTATCGCCATAAGCCTTGTGGAGATTGTTGATATTCAAGATTGTCATCCGCATCTCCTGATGCTGTTTTTTTGCTTTATTATTATCTTACCTAAGCTGACGAAAAATTTAAAGCAAAAAAACAGGTGCGGTTATAAAGGCTGCGTGGCGGGATAAAATAATATACATTGCCGGACGGGCCGGATTAATAAAACCCGCCCGGCATGGCCGGGCGGGAATTTAATGAGGTGAGTAATTCCGAAGCGTATCTGCCGCTTGTACGTCTTTCTTTCCTCCATATGGAGAACCGCTGTGGCAGTGACTGCTTCAGAACTCACCTCCTGTCTATAGTCTGTATGATATGGGGATAATCAAATCATGGAAATCTAAGGTAATCACCGCCGCCTGCTTTTTTTCTGTCATTCTGATTGCTTTTTCCTTGCTATTCCAAGCGCCCCCCACCTGTCATTCCGTTTATTTATCCTGTCATTCAGAGCGAAGCGAAGAATCTTGTGAGAAAACCAACATTTCGCCCAGGTATAA
>MTKW01017831.1_pt1 | contig 13734 bp, 10 predicted proteins | sample 1042761 | NCBI WGS metagenome assembly MTKW01 (sample SAMN06205366, study PRJNA360243) | anaerobic digester metagenome | biome: Wastewater treatment plant; feature: Anaerobic digester sludge; material: sludge; isolation source: anaerobic digester fed with sludge from wastewater treatment plant ...
AATGGACAGATAATCAATGATAAATCTTGTGTAATGGTTCAGGAATGCGAATATGATATTGTAAGTGCTCTATTACTAAAAGAGTACTTGAAAACTTTTTTATAATTAATCCTTTGAAACATACTGAAAGAAATTACACTTTATACCGTCTCTTTTGAACGTTTTTCTAACAACTTCCAATGAATGAGTAGAGCTATCTATACCGATAAATCTTCTGTTCAGTTTACTTGCCGTTTTAAGTGTTGAGCCCGACCCACAAAAGCAGTCAAGAACAATAGAATTTTCATTTGAAGAATTGAGAATAATTCTTTCCAGCATATCTCCATTTTTTTGAGTTGGATAATCGACATAAGAAAGTCCTTTGTCTTTATATTCCCATACATCTTGAATCTTGAAACCTTTATGTTCACTTGCGAGAACAATTTTTCTTGGATTACCAGTTGCCGACCATTCGATTAATCCATTATTATCCAGTCCTGTAAGTACTTCCCGACCATATCGCCAATGCCTACCCTTCGGTGGCAATAAACCGTTCCACTCCATTCCTGTGTCGCCATCTACTGTTTTTCCCGGGGCGTGGATTGGATTTGTTGTGTAATAGCCATATTTGGGATGCTTCTTCGGGAAAAGTTCTCTCCTTTTTTCTTCACTCATAGGTTCTCGTATATTATTCCAAATTTGTTTATCTTTCTCTTTGGCATAATACAAAATCATATCAGAATAATTTCCATAGGCATTCCGTGCGAAGTTTTTAGGATTACACTTAATACGAGTTATATCATTGATGAAATTTTTGTAGCCAAACACTTCATCCATAATGATTTTCACATAATGTCCTATTTTTTTGTCGATATGTAAATAAATACTGCCTCTTTCAGAGAGTAATTCTCGTAAAAGAAACAATCTTTTTCTAAGAAATTCGAGAAATTCGCTATCCACAATTTTATCGGAATAGGCAGAATCATCATTAATTGAATTGAAATCATTACCGGTTCCAAACGGTGGATCGATATAAACCAAATCAATTTTACCTTTATGAGTATCCAATAATTTTTTTAAAACAAAGAAATTATCACCAAATAGGTATCGGTTTTCTTGCCTATCGTGGTTTTGCTCAATTAATTTGAAATCACCGTTTATAATGGAATATAGTATTTCAAATTCATCCATTTTATCTTGATAATCTAAAAAGCAATTTTTTGTTCTCTTTAGATAACTGACCTGTGGTTCATCAACAGTTGCATTACTATTCAAAAAATCTTCAAAATCTCTAATAGCAATTCGATAGCTTTTATTTATTTTGACAGCATTTAAATCCTTGTTTTTAATGTACTTTGAAACTGTTTGTCTTGTAACTTTGAGATTTTGAGCTACATCTTCAATCGTTAAAAATTCTCCTTCAATCATAATCGTATTTTTACGCAAAGTAACATATATTAACCAATAAAAACAAGTGACATTGAGTATAAATTTAAAAACACACCCCGAAGATTATCTTCCTAAATAATTTACCCAAATTGCTTGAATAATTAAAAAACATGTTATTACTTTGTAGTTATATAAAATAAGAGGATTATGGAAATACCATTAATTAGAATAGGAAATTCAAAAGGAATAAGATTGTCTAAAACGATTCTGAAAAAATACAATATCAAAAATTCATTAGAAATCATCCTTGAAGAAGGAAGAATTATTCTTAAGCCAAAGACTGAGCCTCGACAAGGTTGGGCAGAGCAGTTTAAGGAAATGGCAAAAAATGGAGACGATCAACTATTAATTGATGATGTCTTTGAAGATGAAATTTTTGAATAATGGAGATTAGACAATACGATTTAGTTTTGGTTAATCTTGCCCCTACCATCGGTAGCGAAATGAAGAAAACTCGCCCTTGTTTAGTAATTTCTCCAAACGAAATGAATAAGTATCTTCAAACGATTGTAATAGCATCGGTAACAAGCACTTCGAGAGATTATCCAACAAGAGTTTCAATAAATCAAGAAAGAATAAAAGGTTGGATTGTCATAGACCAAATCCGAACAATCGACAAAAGACGAATTGTAAAAATTTTGGGAAAGTTAAATAATCCGGAGATAGAAAAAGTGAAAGATGTGATACAAGAAACATTTGTAGAATAAAAACGCCAGATATCCAAAAAGCTGCTTTCTAACATATAAGCAAAAATAAAAACAGTAAAGAATTGACCATGAAAAATTTCCTGCTCATCGGTGCCGCCGGATATATTGCACCCCGCCACTTGAAAGCCATAAAAGAGACAGGCAGTAATCTCATTGCAGCGCTTGACCCCTATGATGGCGCGGGTATCCTTGACAGTTATTTTCCCGAAGCCGATTTTTTCACCGAATTTGAACGGTTTGACCGCCACGTGGATAAACTCCGCCGAAAAGAGGTCGGTATAGATTATGTAAGCGTTTGCTCGCCTAACTTCCTGCACGATTCACATATCCGTTTCGGACTACGCACAGGAGCCGATGTGATTTGTGAAAAACCCATTGTGCTGAATCCATGGAATGTGGATGCTTTAAGTGAAATTGAGCACGAAACCGGGAAAAATATATACAACATTCTGCAATTGCGTCTTCACCCAAGTGTAATCGAGCTGAAAAACAAAATTGAAAACAGTCCCAATGATAAAATTTACGACATTGACCTCAGCTATATTACAGCACGCGGACACTGGTACTATACCAGCTGGAAAGGTGATATTGCAAAGTCGGGAGGTGTTGCCTCCAACATTGGAGTACATTTCTTTGATATGCTCATCTGGATTTTTGGCGAAGTTCAAAGCAATATCGTTCATCTGCACGAACACGATCGCGCAGCCGGATTCCTTCAATTGAAAAAGGCACGTGTGCGCTGGTTTCTCAGCATCAACTACCAAACCATTCCCGACGAAATAAAAAAACGGGGATTACGTACTTTCCGCTCCATAACGGTGGATGGTGATACTTTTGAATTCAGCGACGGATTCACCGAGCTACATACCAGAAGCTATGAGAATATCCTTTCAGGAAAAGGTTTCCGCATCAGCGAAACAGCGAAAGTCATTGAAACGGTTTATACTATCCGAAACAGTTCACCTGTGGGGTTAAAAGGCGATTATCATCCGCTTGCAAAATTGCCCCTGTCCAAACATCCTTTTCTAAGAAACAGTTGAAAATGAAAATATTAATTACCGGCACCGCCGGATTTATCGGTTATCATCTCACAAAGCGCCTTATTGGGCGCGGCGACACCGTTGTGGGAATTGACAACATCAATGATTTAGGCGATACCAATCTGAAGTTTGCGCGGCTGGCTGAAACCGGAATAACCACAGAGGCTGAAAAATGGCATAAAAAAACAGAAAGCGGCAAGTATCCCAATTACAGCTTTATACGCATGAATCTTGAGGATACCGAACAACTGGAAAAGCTTTTTAAAGAGGAGAAGTTTGACAATGTGTGTAATTTGGCGGCACAGGCAGGTGTGCGCTACAGCTTGCAAAACCCGCATGTCTATGTCAGCAGCAACATTGCCGGTTTTATGAATATTTTGGAATCTTGCAGACACAACAACATCAGGCATTTGGTATATGCAAGTTCTTCAAGTGTATATGGCAACAACACCAAAATGCCACTCAGCACCGGTGATAACGTTGACCACCCCGTCAGTCTTTATGCAGCAACAAAAAAGAGTAACGAGCTTATGGCACACACATACAGTCATCTGTTTGGGCTGCCGTCAACCGGGCTTCGCTTTTTCACAGTTTACGGTCCGTGGGGCCGCCCCGATATGGCGCCGTTTATGTTCACAAAAGCTATTCTGGAAGGACAACCCCTGAAAGTCTTCAATCACGGAGACTTGCAGCGGGATTTTACCTATATTGATGATATTGTTGAGGGAATAATCCGGGTGATTGATAATCCGGCAAAGCCTGTTTCAAGTAAAAAACCGAATATTTCAGAAAGCGCTACTGCACCCTATAAAATTTACAATATCGGAAATTCTGCACCGGTGAAACTGATGGATTTTATTTCAGCCATTGAAAAAGCTTTAAACAAAAAAGCGATAAAGGAATTTTTACCCATGCAGCCGGGCGATGTTTACAGCACCCAAGCCGATGTGTCAGATTTGATAAATGAGATGGGATATAAACCGGACACTCAGCTTGAGAAGGGAATTGAAAAGTTTATTGAGTGGTATAAGGAGTTTTATGATGAATGTGAATTCGTGAATTCGTAAATTCGCGAATTTGCGAATTTGCAAAAAAACAAAAGTTCAAAAGTACCGAAACACAAATGTGTGAAATAAATCATATATTTGTCTCTATATAAATCGATCGATAATTGAGCCAAAAGGAAAATGAAATATTTCTCATAAAGGCTTTTAAAAACGGCAACTCAAGCGCTTTTGAAAAGCTCTTTAAACGCTATCATAAAAGGTTGTATGCTTTTTTGATGCAGCTTCTCAATTCCAAAGAAGATGCTGAAGAGATTGTGCAGGAATCATTTATTAAAATCTGGGAAAAGCGGGAGGAGTTTATTGAAGGCTACCCTTTTGATGCGTATCTTTTTAAAATTGCCAAAAATTCATTTTTAAACCATACCCGTAAAAAAGTTAATCAGAGAATCTTTGAAAACTATCTTGAATATGCAGATGAATTGTCATCAGACAATGCGGATGACTATATCATTTATCAAGAAACTCTCAATATTATCCAAGCAATTATTGATGAAATGCCTCCCCGGCGCAGGGAAATTTTCCATCTTAGAAAAACTGAAGGCTTATCACGAAAAGAGATAGCTGAAAAACTGCAGATTTCTGTCATCACCGTGGACAGCCAGCTTCTTAAGGCAAATAACTTTATGAAGGAAAAACTAAAAAAACACAACCTGTTAAATGCACTTCTGATTCTGCCGATAATAAACGATTATTTTCAATTGTTTTAAAAAATAATCAATGGTTGAGTAATAGGTTTTGCCTTCTTAAGTGTATTACTTGTATAACGCAAACAAAAGAATGAACTCTTTCAGCAGGATTATTAAAAAATTTTATGCCAAATCCTATTCAAAAGAGGATTTACTTCAACTTTTCTTTTGGCTCAACAGCAAAAAAGGGAATGATGAAATTGATATGCTCCTCAACAAGAGCTGGGACTCATTTGAAGATGAGATTTCAGTTTATATCAATTCCGAAGAAATATTTCAAAACATAAAAAAGGGAATTCGCAACAAAAAGTCAAAGGAGTTCAGGCGAGCTATCCCCCGTTTGTTGCCCTATGCATCAATGTTCTTATTAATCCTCGGTTTTGCATTTTATTTCTATTATGACAAGTTTTTTCATGCTCCCGAAACAGAATTGCTTAAAAACAGAATTACATCTGTAATAACGAAAAACGGCCAGCGTTCAATGGTCGTTTTACCCGATAGTTCAACAGTTTGGTTAAATTCAGGCACGACGCTCACTTACTTCGATAATTTCTCTGAAAACAAGAGGGAAGTCCTTCTTGAAGGTCAGGCATTTTTCGAAGTTGCCCCGGACGAAAGCACTCCGTTTACTGTACAAACCGGAGATTTAATGGTTTCGGTAACGGGAACCGCATTTGACGTGAACGCTTATCCCGAAACCGGCAGGGTGGGTGTTGCGCTTGAATCGGGTAAAGTTGAACTGCATCACCGGAAATCGGTATCATTCAACTACACCATGCACCCGGATGAACTGGCTTGCTACAACCTTTCTGAAAACTCAATGAATGTTACAACAATAGATATCAACCGGTACTCATCCTGGAAAGACGGCCTGTTGATTTTCAGAAATGAACCCATAAAAAATGTTTTTGAAAAACTTTCACGCTGGTATAATGTGGATATTGAAGTTATGAACAACCGGGTGTATGAATCCATATTTACCGGAACGATCCAACACGAAAGCTATGAGCAGATTTTCAGGCTCATTGAGTATTCCTGTCCGTTAAAATGCAGAATAAATCACAATTCTGACACGGACATGCTCCCAATAATTTTTATTGATAAAAAATAACTTGTAAAACATATAAAAATCAGTATGCCTATGAGATGAAATAAATTAAAAATTGACAAAAAAAGGAGATGCCGCAAACATCTCCTCTTGTGAGTTTTTGCCTCTGCTTGTCAAAAACGCGAGGCAAAGTAAATTTGAATCAAAAAAAATCCAAATCATTGTAAAAGTATGAAAAAAAATCAATGTAAAATTTTTTCGGAGTGGCAAAAATTCCGAAAAGCTAAATGGTGGAAAGTTATGAGGATTGTGTTGTTTTTAATAACGATCGGTATTACGCAGGCTTTTGCGTTGGATAGTTATGCCCAGGCAACGCGAGTCAGCCTGAACATGGAGAGGCAATCTATCCAGAAAATACTGGAGACAATCGAGGAACAAACGGAATTCCGTTTTATGTACGATGCTACAGTAGTTGACGTTACTCAAAACCGGACAATAAAATGCAAGAACAAACCTGTTTCAAAAATTCTTGAAGAGATTTTCGAAGGCTCCATGATAGCCTATAAGGTTGAAGACAGGCAAATCGCATTGAGTAATGCCCAAACTATTGTGATGAGCGAAGCAACTCAGCAGCAACGCTCTGTTTCAGGGAAAGTTACAGAACTCTCCGGGGAACCTTTGCCCGGAGCTACAATTTTAGTCAAAGGGACAAGCCACGGCACAGTAACCAACACCGATGGCGAATATACCCTTCTGAATATCCCGGAAAATGCCATACTGGTATTTTCATTTGTGGGTATGCAGGCACAGGAAATTGCTGTGGGAAACAAAACGACCATTGATGTAACCATGATGGCAGATGTGATTGGCCTGGGTGATGTGGTTGTAACAGCTCTTGGTATAACCCGGGAGAAAAAGTCCCTGGGATATTCAGTGGGTGAAGTCAGCGGTGAGCTGCTCACCGAAACTCCACAGGGAAGCGTATTGAATGCCATTGCAGGAAAAGCTGCAGGCGTTCAGGTGTCCCAGATGTACGGACTTGCCGGCTCTTCTGTAAATATGATCATCCGGGGGGCAAGTTCTTTAAACACTTCAAATCAGCCTCTCTTTGTTATTGATGGAGTTCCCGTTTCCAATGGGATTAATAATAACTATAAGGAAGCGGATATGGGGAATGCCATTTCGGATTTAAACACGGAAGATGTTGAGTCCATATCAATCCTGAAAGGGCCCAGTGCAGCAGCGTTGTATGGTTCAAGAGCCGGAAACGGAGTGGTGCTGATCACGACAAAATCCGGGAAAGGCGCAAAAAAGGGTATCGGCGTTTCATTTAATACCTCTTATACCCTGGATAATCCTTATCATTTTGTTCCGTTTCAAACATTGTTTGCTTCGGGTAAAGCAGGAGCCCATAATTTAGGGGAAACAGAGAATGAATCCTGGGGCGCAATACTTGACGGAACATTCCCCGACTCCTATCAATGGGACAAATCGCTTGTATCCAATGGTGGAACGACTCTTCAACCGGTTGTGGCTTATCCCGACAGGCAAAAGAATTTTTACCAGAACGGATTCAGCCAGTCCAACAATGTTGCATTTGACGGGAATTATGACAAAGCAAACTTTCGTGTTTCCTTAGGAAATCTGACTAATGAAGGCATCATGCCCAATACAGATTATTCCAGAAAAACAATCGGGGTAAACGGTATTTACAATCTTGCTGATAATCTTAAAATCAGTGCAGCTGTCAACATTACAGAATCAGGTTCAGATAACAGGCAAAACATTAGTACGGGAAGAAGAGACCCCTCCAGATCGGTGCTTGAAATGGGCGTACAGGTAAATATTCTTGATCTGAAGGATTACTGGCTGGAAGGGCAGGAAAACATTCAGCAAAGAAAGAGTAAAGACAAACAAAACAACCCGTATTTCAACGTTTATGAAAACCTTACCGGGTTTAAACGGAATCAGACCATGGCAAGACTTCAGGCTGACTGGGAAATTTTCAAGGATTTTAATTTTATGGCCAGGTATCTTACCAATGTTATAAATCAGAGAAACGAGGCAAGGAGAGCCTGGAGTGATTACGATAATGACAAAGGCGAATATTCCGTTCAGAGAACCTTTGCCAAAGAGGAAAACTGGGAAGGTATGTTCACTTACAATAAGGATATTGTTGAAGGTTTGAACCTGACTGCAAATTTAGGAGGGAACCTTCGCTACCAGTATAGTGATGCCATTTCAAGCGATGCTTCGCAATTGGTATTACCCGGTTTGTACACCATTTCAAACGGAGTGCCGGGAACAGTTTCGTACGGCAGTAGCTGGAGTCAAAAAGCGGTTCATAGCGTGTATGGTTCTGCCTCTCTGGGGTATCAGAATATGATTTATCTGGATTTAACCGCAAGAAACGACTGGTCAAGTACGTTGCCAAAAGATAACCGGTCATATTTTTATCCTTCCGCATCTCTAAGCATATTGCTCAACGAGATGGTGCAACTGCCTTCATGGATTGATCTTGCAAAACTCAGGGCAGGATATGCACAGGTCGGTAATGATGTGAGCGCTTATACATTGACCCAGTATTATGCTGCAGCTGCCGACTGGGGAGATTCCAAACGGATGTATATGCCGGGTACACTTAGGAATCCGGAATTGAAACCTGAAATAGCCACATCAAAAGAGGTTGGTTTGGATTTATCATTTTTTGATAACAGGATTTATCTTGATGCTACTTATTATGTGGTTGATAATAAAAACCAGGTGCTCAGCATTTCAACGCCAACTGAATCGGGAGCAACGGGAAAGCAGATCAATGCCGGTCTCGTTCAGGGAAGAGGATGGGACATCGCCCTGAATGCCAATTTGGTGAGAAAAAGTGATTTTTCAGCAGATTTGGGGTTGACACTTACCCGTAACAGAACTAAGATTGTTGAGCTGGCCGAAGGGATTTCATTCTATCAATTCGGCGCTGAAAGCGATGTAAGAATGAGAAGCTATGTTGGAGACGACATCGGGGATATGTATGCTCCTCCTTTTTTGAAAGTTGAGGATGTAAATTCTGAATACTACGGCTATCCCATCATTGCATCTAATGGAAGACCCCAGGTTGACAACAGGGAAGAGAAAATTGAAAAAGTCGGTAACTTCAACCATAAGTTTTTAATGGGTATTCAACCTTCCATCAAATACAAAAACTTCAGCCTTTTTGCTAATTTCGACTGGAGAGCAGGAGGGGATTTCTATTCAAGGTCTATGGTGTTTTTCAGGAACAACGGCTGGCTTGAGCAAACTTTCTCAGGCGTTGACTACGATAGGGACAGGGATATTGTACAACAGATCAAGGAAAATCCCGACAAATACTTTAACCTGTGGGTTGGTGGCCGTACCGGCGATTATGGCGGATTCCCGTGGCCCGATGAAAAAACTCAGAATTCAAGGTCGTATATCAATAAAAATACAGGGGAAACAGTCTATATCAATGATGCGAGTTTTATTCCCGGCGTTCGTGAAGACGGCAAAGGGGGATACATTGAAAACCTTGGAGGTGAAGGAACAGTGTGGATGACGCCTTTTGATGCAAACCAAAGGTCAACAAGATATTATGGTGGAAATAATATCTACAGCGCCAGTTATGTAAAATTAAGAGAGCTGTCATTAACATACACTTTACCTCAGCAACTGGCAAGAAAAGCCACCCTGAACAAAGTTGCACTTTCATTAATTGCACAAAACGTGTTTACCTGGACTAAAGCAAAAATACCTGTTGACCCGGAAAATGCATTCAGGGCAAGCGGAAGTTCATGGTTTCAGGGCGCTGAATACTATAATATTACGCCCTGGACGCGCTCATTTGGTATTAAACTTAATGTTGAATTCTAAAAGTTGGAGATATGAAAAAGATAAGCTTAATTTTAATTGTTATATTTTTAGGACAATTCATTCAATCATGTTATGATGATTTTGATAAAATGAATATCAGTCCTAACAATGCAGAAGAAGTTTCTCCAAACTACCTGCTGTCTTATGTCATCTCACGAACAACAGTCCAGTTCTATAACCTGGCTCATGAGCAGAGTGATATTGCCGGTCTGTTGCAATACACCCAGCGGGGGACAGAATATCAGGCTGCAAGGCAAAACTGTTATCAGTGGGATAAAGGTTCCTGGGCTGGTTATTATGATGTTTTAAGGACCAATCAGTTGATGTATGAATTGGGAGAAAAAGAGAACAATCAGTTCTTTATGGCGGCATCACTGATAATGAAATCATTTACTTTTGGCCTGATTGCAGACCTTTTTGGGGACTGCCCCTATTCTGAAGCATTGCAGGCCGGCAGCAGCCTGTTGTTTCCAAAATTTGATGCACAAAAAGATGTTTACGAAGGAGTGCTGACCGATTTAAAAACAGCATCCAAACTCCTTGAAGGGTTGGATGAAAAGCTGAGCGTCATTCCGTCGTCCGATCTTCTTTATGGCGGCGACCGGGACAAATGGATAAAGCTTGCCAACTCACTCAGACTGAGATATGCGCTGAGATTGCACAATAAAAAAGGAGAGCTAAGCATCAATACGGAAGCTGAGTTTAAGGAAGCAGCCGGCAAGGTTTTCACAAGCAATGCAGACAATGCAACTTTAGTTTTGCTGGGCCTGTCGGATGAAAACTCAGCTATCGGAGGCCTTGTAAGAACATCGAATAAACCTTATAATTTTAAAGCCGGAAAAACTTTGGTGGATTATCTGAAGGAAAGGAATGATCCGAGGCTTCAGCGTTGGGTGAATCCTGTGGAAAAGAAATGGGATTTAAATGCCACGAGTGAAACAACGATAGAATATGTTGACATTTTTGGAGACAAGTACCCGATGACAATTCTTCCGACAAACGATACCAGCCTCGACACATCCGTTTATGTGGGATTGCCTGTTGGATATGATAGGCTGGAGTTTTTGGGCAATTACAACAGAGGTGACGCCCCCCGGGATTATGCCGATGAAAGAAGTCCTTTTATTTCGCATTTAACATCCGTATATTTTGAGAACAACAATGATTTTGTCAATCCTTCCCTGATTAGCTATGCAGAGGTTGAATTTATTCTGGCTGAAGCAGCTTTGCTGGGAAATTACGGAGTATCAAATGCTGAGGAACACTACAAGAAAGGGATTAAAGCATCTATGGAGCAGTATAAAATACTCTCAGATGCCCAGGGATTTGATTTTGAAGCATTTTACAATCAACCTTCGGTCAGTTACAGCAGTTCTTCAACTACAAACAAGCAGGAACTTATTCTGACACAAAAGTGGATTGCCCTTTGGTTAAAAGCTGAACCGTGGTTTGACTGGAGAAGAACCGGATACCCCGACTTTGAACCGGCAGCAAATGGTGCTTATGGTTCTGCACTGCCTCTAAGGCTTGCCTATCCTGAGCCATTTGCCGATCCTCAATATGTGGAAAAATATGAAGAAGCTGTTGGGAAACTGGGAAAAACCCATTTTGTTCCTTCCAACCAATCGAATGACCACAGCTATTCAAAAACCTGGTTACTCCAGGGTACCGGAAAACCTTACAATTAAACAGTAAATAAATTAGCTCATTTTTAAGGTTGCCCTTGAATACGAAATTTTGTTTTTGTATTCAAGGGCAACTTTTTTTAGAAAACCTGACTTAATACCGCCCGGTCTATCCTCAACAGACAAATGAAATTGACCGGAACAGTTGTTGCATGGGAATTACGCCACAGATAGATATATTCTCTCATAAACTAATTGTCCTTAAAAACATCAATTTCTCTTTTCACGATTTGCCATCACTAACAAAAAAACTAATTTAGCAAGCCTGATAAAAATCTAAAAAAATCCTGTAGTGAATTTATCTAAGATCAAACTGCACTGGCAAATTCTGATTGCGTTATTTCTCGCTATTCCATTCGGATATTTCTTTCCCGAAGGTATCAGATACGTTTCATGGATGGGTGAAATTTTTCTGACTGCCCTGAAAATGATTATTATCCCCCTGATACTCAGCTCTATTATTTCAGGTGTTGCCAGCATCGGAGGTGGAAAAAGCTTAGGCAGATTAGGGCTAAAAACCATGTTCTACTACATTTCCACAAGCCTGGTCGCTATTCTCACCGGATTGGTTCTTGTAAACATCATCCGCCCGGGCATTGGTGTTGATCTCAATTTTACGCAGTCTGTTGAAGGACTGGGAGAGAATTCTGTTGCGCTTTCCGACATTCTCATGCGGATTGTACCTTCAAATATTGTTGAGGCAATGATTCGGGGCGATATACTTCCCATTATCTTTTTCGCTATTCTTTTCGGTGTTTTCATCTCAAAAACAGCCTCCTGGCACAAAGAGATACTAACCACATTTTTCAATGCATTTTTTGAGGTGATGATGAAAATGACACTATTCATTATCCGCTTCACTCCTCTCGGAATCTTCGGTATCGTAGCCAATGAAGTTCACCGAAATTCCGAACAATTGGGAACGCTTGCCGGAAGTATGCTTATCTATATGCTGGTCGTCTTTTTAGGTCTGTCGATTCACGCTTTTATCAATCTTCCGCTAATCGTGCGATTTGCCGGAAGGGCAAAGCCCTACCGGCATCTGAAAAACATGGCTTCTCCCCTGCTGATGGCATTTTCCACCGCTTCATCAAATGCCACACTCCCACTTACCATGGAGACGGTTGAAAACAAGAGCGGTGTATCTTCCAAAATCACCAGTTTTACGATTCCATTGGGCGCTACCATCAATATGGACGGAACAGCATTGTATGAATGCGTTGCAGCCATTTTTATTGCACAAGTCTATGGTGTTGACATGAGTTTCCTGCAGCAGATTCTGATTGTTGTAACCGCCCTGCTGGCATCCATCGGTGCTGCCGGCATTCCTATGGCGGGACTGGTGATGATTACCATAGTACTGACTGCTGTGGGGCTCCCTTTGGAAGGAGTCGGGCTCATTATCGCCGTGGACAGGATTTTAGATATGACCCGCACTGCCGTAAATGTATGGAGCGATACCTGTGGCGCAGTTGTCATCGCACGAACCGAGAAGGAATTAACAAACGTGGGACGCTGACCACCCCTTTTAATTTATCAGATGCTTAATTTGGTATTTTTTTTATTTTTGCAGGAATTTTGTTCAATAGTAAAAATTTAACAAGATGACTAAAAAAATTTTAATGTTGCCCGCTTTGCTTGTGGTTTTATTCAGTCTTCCCAACTGCAAAAAAAGTAAAAGTGATATCCTCCTCTACGACAGAAAGTACATTAATGAAATAAAAGCTGCACGTAAGGATGCTATTTTCTACATGTCGAGAAACACCATTCCGGGTGCTACTTTTGCAATTGCAAAAGATGGGAAAATAATCTATTCCGAAGGATTAGGTCTTGCTTCAAAAGATTTGAACGCTCCTGCCACAAGAAAAACAAAATTCAGGATTGGGCAGCTCTCAGAGCTGTTCACCAACATAATTTATCAAAAGCTGACCGAAGAGGGAACATTGCACCCCGACTCCTCAGTGCAGTTTTATTATTCCGAATTTCCCGAAAAAGAATTCACACTATCCATAAAAGACCTTGTTGCACACACATCCGGTATCCGTATGCCTAAAGGTGATGAAACCGACTGGAGAGGGCTTAATGTTTCTCTGGAAGCAGGACTGGAAAATTTCAAAAACGACTCTCTGGAATATCCTCCCGGATATTACATGGTTCCCAACCGTTTCAACTATGATTTGCTGGGAATGGT
>MTKW01013011.1_pt1 | contig 13708 bp, 11 predicted proteins | sample 1042761 | NCBI WGS metagenome assembly MTKW01 (sample SAMN06205366, study PRJNA360243) | anaerobic digester metagenome | biome: Wastewater treatment plant; feature: Anaerobic digester sludge; material: sludge; isolation source: anaerobic digester fed with sludge from wastewater treatment plant ...
ACCTTGTTGATAGTTTTTCTATAGCCGCTCAGGATAACCTGGGGCTCAAATGCTTCCTTATATCGCCCTAGCTCTTCCCCGGATATGACTGTCTCTGCTTGGCCCCAGCTTACGACTATTCTGTCCACCCTGTGGTAGTTGTCGAGGATATGCACTATCTTCCGGGTGTTGATAATATCCACTGCTCCAACCAGGAGCAGGACAGCCGACACGACCCACAGCACTATTGCCAGGCGTTGCCTTTTGGTTGCACTCATGTTTTTATCTGCCCTCAAGAACTAGACAATACTCCCACCCATTATACATGCAGGTGCAGGGGATCAAATCAAAACGCCCTTGACAGCAGTCTGGTATTAAAAGCACCTCGAGTCATCACATATGCTTCTTTGTTTTTTCTTTCTAGAGCAACTTTTGTAGCCAGCTGCTGATTGCAATTGGGGCAAAATAATACTCCCGGTTTCTCCGATAAATCGACGGAAACTTGGATAATTCTTTCTACATACATCCTTAATAAACGTCCTTTGCCTACTTTTTGATACAGAGCAATACCGGTCTTGCAGTAACCACAGCAGATCAATACAGTATGACTACCTTTAACTTTCCTATAATATAGGTTCTTGTAAATCAAACAGTCACCCTCTCAGGGTCCTTCCAAATTAACCTAGTCTGACGAAAACTGCTCCTTGCCTATGCACCTGGACGGAATTCAGATATGTTGTCAAAGATTGGGTTTTTAGTCATCACTCACTCGGCTGTGCTTGTGGGCATTCTTCTCCTTGAACACAGTAAGAGATTGGCAACGTAAGGAATGGAAAGCAGATTGCCGCCAATGATGTTTCCCTCAGAATCCCGAAGAGGTCAATCTACGGGTTGCTTGGGCCTAGGAAAGTCGACAATACTGAAGATGCTTACAAGTTCAGCGAAACCGAGCGTCGGGGACATTCTGGTTTTCAATGAACCATGGCAGCGTAGGCATCTGAGGCAATTGATTCGCTCATTGCATTTATACCTGGGAAAACTTGCTCTTCTTGTGGCGATGGCATCGGTAAGCACTTTGCAGAGGTATCAGTGGTTCTAATAGACTTGAGCCTTGTATTGAAGGCACTGGCGTCCTGGCCCGTTTTTGCAGTGCATGCGAAACGAGTTTTTCCTTAGTCTAAGTTGATCTGTGCTTTTGAACTCAGCAACGTCGTAATTGAGCGCTTGCCACCAGTCGATTATTGGATGAATATTGCTGGCATGAAGACAGTGCTGCCAATAGTGGCTCTCTGAGCCTGACGGAAGAACTCTTTTCCAAACAGTCTTTCAACGTATTCTACGTAGTCGCCTAGCGTATCGAGAATGACTTCAGCATCTCTATCACCCACTATCACAGCATACATTGCTCGTGCCACTCTTGGGTGAAGAAGGTTGGCAACATGATATGTGATGCTTCTGTCGCCCGGCATCGTTTTCGATTCCGCGGATAGTCCTTTTTCACCTCAACGTACTCGACATAATTTACTTTTCTCATGGGTCACCACAAAAACCGCAGTGCCCTCGACTAGCAGTTTTGGCCCATCCCTATCATCAAAGTGTCACACTCCCGGTTGAGCAAGGTCTTGGACCAAACACTGCCCCTGGAGTGAATGCCCTACAGAGCCGGACGACACGCTAGGTGTGCGCCGACTGGCCGAATGCTTCGTCGAGGGCTAAGAGAACTGCTCGTTTGCCTATACCATGGGCCTTTGCAACGGTCACACGACCTGAGGCCGAGGCTAGGGATTCCTCATCTGAATGACCCATAAAGCGAGTAACGAGAAGCAATCCACAACACCCTGGTTGTTTCAAAGCTTCGTTGACAGGTTTGGGGTTGAAGCGTTGGTTTAGTTCACAGGCGAACCATTTCAGTTCTCTCAGGCCAAGGTTTGTCTTCAGCTCATTGGCATAGTTTGGTCTGAGACCGCCTACTGCGATCAAGGTCTTGCCGGACATAGCTTGTTTCAGTCTGGCGTATATGGCATCGTCTACGTGGACTCGATAGTCTTTGCCGAACTCAGTGCTAGCTAAGGCACTGTTCAGTCTCTCTTCAGTCTGGCCAATGCGTCCTTCAAGCAACGCATCTTTTTTGCCAAATGTCGTCACTACGCGTTCATACCATTCTGACGCTCCGTACAAATCGCCTGTACCAAGTAGGGAGTCTATTATGTCTAGCGCCCGATGTGCAGCAAACGCTCGCAGCGCATCACCGGCGCTACACAACGCCCCATATGTCTCCTCCATTAAATAGTAGAATGCTTCCTGACTCAGTCTATCTTTGGCGAATTCTAGCAGATGAGATGTACTGTCAACTTGATGGTTATGAACAGAGTTATGTATAATTTCACGCAGACACCGCAGGCTGGGGGATACTGAACTATCCCGGCCGAGACGGACATAATAGTCTACCCATTTCTCGTTTGCCATGAGAATCGGGTTCTTCTCGCACTGCTTTTCCAGGTACTTGAACGCAGAGTATTCACCGTCGTCAGCGCATAGATGAAGGAACTCTGTGAATCTCAGTACTGAGGTTGGGTGGGTAAAGCAGTCCTCAGATACGTGTTGGACTATACGCGCAAGACGTTCCACATCCGTCTCGTAAAGGTGTTCAAGTAGGTTCATTACTTGTTTTTCGCCTAGTAGTTGGGCTGATTTCACAAAGGCCTGCACCTGTGCGTCTGTTTTCAGATCCAGAAGAGGTAATATCTCTGTATATGGGAAGTTGGCTTTGATAGCAGCACTTGCCTGGAACAAGATCATAATACCCTCGCTGCTCAGAACTGTTGGCTCAAATTTGCGCAGGACCTCAAAAGCTTTTTCGGGATGATTAGTGCAAAGATATGCGTCGGCAAGATCCTCTGCCAGGTCTGTGCTAGTGGGAAATGCCGGTAACACATACTTCGAAAGCAGTTCAGCCCGGGCCTGGAGATCTGCGGTGTTGAGGTTGTCGATGTAGCGCCACAAGTGTCTTACAGAGTTTCTAAGCGTTGTGTTGTTCGGGTCATCTTGATCGATTTCTATTGTTTCAAGAGGAGGTGATAGGCTTGGTGGTATTTCAACGATCTCTGACAAGGAGTAGTGCTGCATCGGGTACGCCATTATTTCGTAACGACGGGCCGCTGCTGATACGGGCATTTCTATCCTGGCTTCACGTGAGCCCATGGCATCTATCTGTTTGATTATGTCGCCTGTTTCACAGTCAACTATGTGGATTAGCTTCTGATGCGAATCCTGAGATGTGGCGTTGTTCTCCAAATCCAAGATAAGCCGAGGAGTGTTGTTATGCTCAACACCGATTATCCGCCAGAGTACCGAATTCGTGCAGGACTCTAGTCGAGACAGGGATTCAGCAACCTGGTGCCAGTATTCCTTGGAAACACTGTCGCTGATATCCACGCTTCCGTCGGGAAGGGAAACAATATTCAGTACGGGAGACTGCCGAGGTTTCCAGGAGAGCAGAGACTTAAGATCTACGTTTGACTTAGTTACGAACGCCTGACACGTGATCAAGCATTCGAGTCGGTTTGGGTGCAATTTTGTCTCAAGCATCCGGCCAAGTCTTACGGGAAGCAGTACGTCTTCGTCGGCAAGGCAAATCAGCACAGGCAGTTCCGCGTCCACAATGCTCTTGTAGTCGGAAATCAGGTACCGGGTGCTGATGGAAACAGACAGCTCCCGGAAGCTGGCATCCTGAAGAATCTGCAAATTCTCGACCAGACGGGCTCGATTAAGAAATTGTCTAACTATTAGTGCGAGACGCATCAATATCACCACACATTAATCAGATCGCCATTAGTCTTGCCCCACGCTTCTTGTCGTGCTGAGACATGCCAATATCTTTCAATATACTTTCCTCCAGACGTTCACCTGAGTTGGGTTCTACCACCCTGAAATGCAGCATCCCGTTAGTGTCTATCGAAATGGAGATATCAAGGTTGTCGTCAGTGTACAAGAAGGGGTGATGGAACTTCTTGAGAGATACTTGCTCCGTGTTGCCCAGGTATCGTTGACCGATCCGCAAGGGTAGGTTTACGTCTAGGGAAAAAGGAACCATATATGAGTGATTGTACTCATGAGGGTAAGGAGACCCTTTTGGCACAATCACTGAGGTCATCCTTCCAGTGTCGTCCAGTATCCCATAGTCATGGGAGGTTGTCATGCGAAGGCCACCTAAAACCAGGTGACCCGAGTCTAGTGCGCCTTTGATGGATGCTCCTTTGGCTACGGCCATGTCAACATCGCCTCCGCGCGAGGGAATGGACCCAAACGTGGCTTGTACTAAAGCTTCTATGGCTGGGATCCTGGTGGAACCTCCGATTAAGATTACCTTGTCTACTTTGCTCCAGGAGTCGATCTGACCGTTAGTATTGGCGTTAGCCTGCGTGATGGTTCGTGAGGCCACATCCCGAATGGTCACTATGTGCTCTTCAATGCTATCCTCAAATTCCTTTCGCGAAACAGGAACTGTTAGGTTGACGTCCCGAAACCTAGGAATCCTGAAACTGACCGATTTGTGGTGAGACAGCATTCTTTTCATTTGCTCAGCAGATTGCATCAGCTCCGCAATGATATCCTGAAGTCCTCGATCCGATATCGTGGATTCATGACAGAACTCCTCAAAACTATTATGGAGAGCTTGCAGGTTTCGGTTAGACGGTGTTGTACTCATAGATTTTTCTAGGGCAAGTTGCGCAAGAGCCAGGTCAAAATCAAACCCTCCCAATCGAGGATCACCGTCTTTGGCGATTACGGATATTGCGGGAAGATCGTCTGTCCCAGATACTCTGACTTCACAGATTGACAGATCAAAAGTTCCCCCCCCTAGGTCAAAGACAGCTATGGTTGTCGGGTTTTTCTTGAGAACGCTTCGGAGTCTTCCTTCTTGAGAAAGGTTGAGAACATAATCCAAAATCGCGGCGGTAGGCTCCTCTAGCAGAGAGGCCTGCAGACCAGCCATTTCCGCAGCATCTAGGGTTGCTCTCTTCTGCGCATCCCCAAAATAGGCTGGCACCGTAATCACAGCCTGACTTATTGGGCTTTCCAGTTCAAGGTTCCTCTCGGCGTCAGTGCATATGAACCTCAAAATCAGTGCCGCTATCGTTTGCGGAGTTATTATCTGAATATTATCTCCGGTCCCGAGATCCCAAGTTAGTGGAGTTCCCATGTCTCTCTTAACCCAGCGAAACGTTCTGTCCGGGTCTTCAACGTACTTCAACAATGCTGGTGTCCCAACAATGCTCTCCAAACTTCCAGGATGAAAGTAGACGACTGAAGGAGTCAACTCATCACCATCCCGGTTTTTGAGCAGGTTGACAGTGGCCCTGCCGTCGACTACGGAGAGATATGACAAAGCAGTGTTGGTGGTGCCAAGGTCAATTCCGAATATCAGATTACTCATCTTTGTCACCTTTCCTGGGAATCATGAGTTTCTGGTCTACAAAGATTCTTGCAAGGTTTACAAGGTCATCATGCATTCTGTTGATGTCAGCGATAAAGGTTTCTATCTGTTCATCCACAAGCATGCCGTCTCTATTCAGGGGCTGAAGCAGTTCACGAAGTTTGGTCCCAGGCTCAACAGTTGGTACTGAGTAAGCCCGAAGGATCAGAGAGGCCGATGATAGGTTGTCTGACATATCAGACAGAGCCTCATCGTACGTGACCTTCAGACTGTGCTCGAGATGTTTGGTCCGAACTTTCAGACTTTCAATCGTCTGGTTCTTTCTCTCGAGTTCCTCTTGCAGTGTGGCTTGACTGCGCATATGTGATTGAAAAGCGCTATCTACGATCTCACTGAATCTGTCCAGCAGTTCTGTTGCGAACTTATCGATTTGCGAATCGATAGCTGCTTCGCATGCCGACTTGCTTACGGCAGATGCCCACGACTCAAGAGATAGTAGTGTCTCTAAAGGCAATCTCGCACTCAAGGCCGGAGTTGGGGGCTCAGGTTCTTGGTTTCTTACTGCAACGGGCTTCTTTGGTTTTTTCAAACTGCTCTTCTTGGGGTAGTTAGTGCTAGATCGGTCCGCTGAGGCTAAAGGAATGATCAACATCAACCTGTACACCTGCCCGTCTCCACTATGGATTAGCGCGACCTTGTCTTGTGGTCTACAATCTGCAATCAATGTTGAGAGAGCTACAGGGCCCTGCCCAGACCACTGTTGTTTCTGCCTGTGATTCACCAATCTGCCGATCTCTCTGTTACCATCTAGTAGCATCAAACCTTCTTGAACGCTCAAGCGTTCAAGAGGAACCCTGTCTACGACGAGGGGAAAGCATGTATTCTCACGAAGGGGTAGCTGATTATTTGTCAAGGGTCTCTTATCCAGAGCTTCCAATACTGTTGTGATGGGGTCTTCCGGCAGAGCCTCATCTAGCAGCTCGACTCGGTTCTCGTTGGGGTAATACACTATGGACTGCTCTGAACATGATTCTGGCAGGTTCACTAGTGCAATCACGAGCCTAGTATTCACTTGCAGACCATTCCTTTCCGGTAGTGAGTTTGTCATACTCTTCTTCCTGCTTTCATACCGCTGTGATCGTCAAAGAAGCAGTACATTCCGGAAATCGCGCAGTAGTTTTGCCTTTTCCAGAGAGGATATATCTCTATCAGGAAGTATGTATGATGAACCGACATGTAGGATATCCATTTCCGCTTTAAGTCTTCATACTCCTCTTCCCTTCGTTGTTTCACATCGAGCCAATATTGCTTCCAGCGCATGTCCTTGCACGGTATATCCCACGTGGTCTCGTCATTTATGAATCTGATGCGCGCGTTCCAGAAGAAGCGTCTTTCTGGATCAAAGTCACGTCTTTGTCGTTCGAGCTCCTTTATGGACATTGAAATATCCAAAATCTGATCGGGTCTGACGATTCCTACGTACTTGTCCGGTTCCGCATAGATATCATCGTTTATGCTTTTCACCGCAAGATTGGTGACAACTTGGAGTTTCTGATCGGGGGTGGCATACCTGTCAATAAGCCGAGGGGTTGGATCACGGATGAGGATATGCTCTTCCGGCCGTTCACTACCAGGCCTTGTTCTTATCTCTCCTTCGGTGACTGCAAACAGATCCCATCGGATTTCCGAGCCCGATTTGAACTCGTCTCTAGGGACATCCAACATGACCCAACGATCTCTGGACTGATCCCGGGCTATGACTTGGTAATCATTCTTGCCCCTGGTAGTTTCAGTCAGGGACAGTGTCAGCAGCTCGGCCATTCTGCACTACCTCCTAAAGTGTCAATCTCAACCTCAATGGAAGAATGACGCTATCTAGTGAGACGCATTTCACTTCGCATAGTAAGTAGAATCCTGTAAGATATTTTCTACTCCTACGTACCAATATCCTTTGTTAAGTCAGCTTTCGGGCTCTTCCATTGGGGCTTTGAACGCGGCTCTATTTGCTCAGGGAAGTTATGAGGTAGCTGGGGATGCCTGGCTGTCACTATCGCCTGACAAAATCCTAAAGTTTGACATGAATGCATTGGTGTCTTTGCTGTCTTCTGTCTGTCTCACCCTACCATTTTCCGCTTCTGGTTCGTCGGTTCACTATCGATGGTCTCCTGTCTAGAGACAGGTGGACCGGATTCTCAGAGATCGCCTTGCTCCAGACAAGGTTTCACAGTCGGCTGTGCCTGTTACGTGACCGCCACGGCCAGAGGCAAGCCCGTTCGATTTCACTTGAACGGTCGTAGCGGTGAGCAAATATATGCGCGCCTACTTGCATCTGCGGCCATTCCCGTCTTGTTTCCGTCGGTAGTCATCGATAGGGTTGAGTACCTAGATGGTGGAATCGCTGATAACACTCCAGTGGAGCCCCTTTATGATGCTGGATGTAGAACGATCATTGTGGTCTACCTAGATCGCTTTTTTCCCTTACCGTCTGTACGTTTTGACGAATCCGAGGTCGTAGTGGTACGCACTGACAGCTATGCCAAATTCACCTTGAACAAGGGGAAGCATACATACTCCTCAGCTCCCCGTTATGCAAAAAGCCAGGTTTTTGCAAAATTAACAGCACATGAGGTAATCGTGACGAGAATTACCGAGAGATCGTAAGGCATGCCAGGATTTACGGTGATTACTATCAAGAGAAGATGGAGTGGTTACCTTACCTAACCCAGTTATCCCGGCGGCCTGCGGCACAGCAGGAACATTGCGACCATATGTGAGCAGGTGGAAGCCGACAGCCATCAGGAGTATCTGCTGCAAATTCTAAAGCATGAGATTTCCTACCGGGAGGCGAATCGAAAGGCTCGGCTAATCAAACAGGCAGGGTTCTACTCCTTGAAAACGTTCGATGGATACTGCTTTGATGAAATCCGGCTTCCAAGTGAATTGACAGTCTCTGCGCTGAAAAAAGTAACGTTTATCGCTGACAAGAAGAATCTGGTTCTTTACGGAAACGTAGGCAGTGGCAAAACTCACCTTGCAACGGCAATCGGCATTGAAGCTTGTAACCAGGGTAAAACAGTACGGTTCTTCCGTACGGCTGCTTTAGTCAACCATCTCAACGAGCTGCAAAAGAAGGGAGAGATTAGTCGATTCTTCAAGCACTTGTCGAAAACAGACCTTCTAATTTGTGACGAGTGGGGATATGTGCCCCTAGACCTGGCCGGATCCAAGTTGCTATTTCAAGTAATCTCAGATTGTTACGAACAAAGGAGCGTGGTCATAACCACAAATTTGGAGTTCAGCAAGTGGGTGAATATTTTCTATGACGAGCAGATGACAGCCGCTATGATAGACCACCTGGTCCATCACAGCTACCTTCTGCTATTTGAGGGCCAAAGTTACCGGATCAAGAATTCGCTAATGAGAAATCGGCCATAGAATTCCCAGGGAGCCTACTGCAAACCGAATGTGCAAAAACAGGGAAAATCAGCTTGCAAAAAACACTTTCAAGTACAGTATCAAGATTGCCATAAATAACACCTTCGCTACTATTTTCTGAAATCTTTGCAAGTGGTCCACTGGTTATGAACGAATCTACGTGTCTATAGCGTTTGTCATTGAAAACCAGCAACTTGGGAATCAGGTTATCAACCGAAGCGAAAGCTCCAAGTTCTGCAATTGTCCCCGGCCCTTCCAAGAACATCAAGACTAAATCACTTATCTGAGCCATAAAATGCTCAAAGGTAAGAAGGTTCAGTTTCAAACCGGCCCACAACGTTTCGGCAAGCAATACGACAACATTAGGCGCAAGCCTAGGCAAATACTCTATCATTTCCTCACGATTAGTCTTCCTTCCAATTGATTTACTTTCGGCACTTGGCTTTTCACCGCAGAGAAAAATAAACTTGGGTACCGTTTGATTTACGGTACCTGAATTCTTAGTTCTTCGTTTACAGTATTCAAGCAATGATTCTGGATAGAGTCGTCTATCAAACATGGTTAAGCCACCAAAAAAGCAAATAATCAGGCAAACCAGGGGACACTACTACAGCCCACGAAAAGCACGAACTACCCCGTGAGGGGTAGCGAGGGCTTTTCGTGCGGCGACAAGTCCATCAATTCAACAGCCTGGTTTACACCCGGCACTGGATCCACCGCACATTAAAGGTGATACCCTCATTTCTAGTGCCCCCATTAGTCTGCTCTGGTTACTTCGACCATTGGTTAGGTTTTTCCTTCCAATTTATCGTTTTCATAATCGCCTGACTTTTGATCTCAATTACGTAAGAATCATAGACAATGCGGTCGAGAATAGCGTCAGCCAGTGTATCTTCCGCAATGCGCTTGTGCCAGCCAGCCGGTGAGAACTGTGAACAGAAGATTGTTGAAGCCATTTTATGCCTGCGATGTACAAGTTCATAGACATATCTGGATTCCTCTGTAGTCAGTTTTACGAGCATCCAATCGTCCAGAATGAGCAAATTGACCTTGGTGTAATCTTTGTAGGCCTTTTGCAGCGTTCCTGTTCCAGCAACAAGTTTCAATTCTTCCATAAGTGCGGGCATGCGAACAAATCGTACGGAGTAAGACTGTTTGCATGCTTCCATGCCCAGAGCGCAACCGATGAAGGATTTCCAAGAGCCCGCTGCACCCATGATAACGACATTGCGGGCACTTAACATCACAACTCTATACCTCTCTGACAGACACCTGGTTACCAAGCAACAAACATGTGCGAAAGACTATTGACAGTACCGAGATAGTCGCTAGGCTCGTAGCAGATACCATCAATAACTCCTTTGCCAGTAGTTGTAGACTAACCGGATGATAGATATTTAGGATTCGATAGATTTGACGGCGCGTCGAAACAACTCTATCTCAAATTCATCCAATATCGCCAGAACATCATCTGATCTTTCTCGCAAGTATCTTATAGACTCAATCGAAGAATAACTAGCCAGTCTCTCGAACTTTTTCTCAAGCAAGCGTATCGTATCTACTGGGAAACCATACTCTACTAAAGATAGGCCAAACTCAGTGGTTATCCCTAACTCGAAATAACGTATAATTGCAGACATATTGAAATCAGACATATCATATCCCCGTATTACTCCAGCCTGCTGATAAATTGCTTCAAACAGGCATAACAGTTTTGGGACTTCGTACTCCACGATACTTCTAATTTGGTCAAAAGCATGTATATAGGCCTTATCTATGCTTCGTACCATTGCCTGCTCATCTAGATTGTCCCTATATTTCACTTGATTTCGAATATGATGCGTTATAAGTCCAACAGTTCCGTTCCGACTATAATTGGAAACGACAGCATGATATAAAGCGGTTAGGTTTGACTCGATAATACCACAGCCTTCTAAGGTTTCCAATATCCGCCTTATCATTCGCCCGTCTATAAATGCCCTTATATTAGATGAATTCTCAATTAAATGGCTGAACTTGTCAAAATGCTTCGGTACTAATAGGTGATCCAAGTACTTCTCTTGCACATCGCGAGGATATAATCTGTTTTTGGCGAACACAAGATCCGGAAGTTTGTCGAAATCAAAATTGCTGTCCCGTGCCCTTTTTCTTATTTTGTTGCCATCTATCAAATCAGCAATTGATGCACTATCTAGATCCACTTCCATAAGGGGATTGTGGCTGTATGTTGGAAAGTCAAGAGATGTTTGTACTTGATCAGAAATAGCTCTCTGCTTTGAATCTGTCAAAAAGACTCTTCCGACTGAATGATGATAATATCTTCCGGCCCTTCCTTTGATGTTCTTTAATGCGAACTGAGACATCTGGCTTTGTCCAACGCTGCTATTGATTATCACAACATTTTTTGCACTTGTATTTACCCCCTCAATTATGGTTGAAGTACAAAACAGATAATCAAAATCACCGTGGTTGAACATTCTTAGAATCTCATTCTGGATATATTTCGGGAATTTCCCGTGGTGTATACCATAGCCATTTTTTAGGGCCCTAATCAGGCTCCAGTATCTTGCACTGTTGACTGAGAAACCGTCGACTTTGACTCCATATTTTCTTTCAAGGTGATCGATAAATGTCTTGTCTATTCTCGATGCACTAGCCCCATCTTCGAAACCCATGATAAGCCCATTTGCATAGTCCATTGACCTTCTGGGAGTTGAACAGTAAAATATCGCCTGTCCCCACTTCTTGTCGTGCAAATATCTGGCAATATTGGCGATTTTCTGAGGTGTAGATTTAGGAGCTTTAGGGTGAATCTCTATATCCTGATCACCCAGGAGCGGATGGTGAACAGTAGATTTCTTCTTCCAAGCATCGATCTCAAGACAAATCGTTGGTTCAAAATTGACCTGAATTGGAGTAATGCTGTTCAGACACAGATACCGATAAAATCCTTCTTTGAGATTATCCAGGTTTAGATATGGGCCAGCAAGGTAAAATTCAGGCACCATATTGGATAACAGATATAAGGTTATTCGAAAAACTTTTGCTCTGTTGCCGAAATCTGCTCTATTTCTTTCTTGACTATTCTCGTCATAGCTGAAATCCTCATCAATCTTGTAAACCTCATCAAAGAAGAAAAAGTCTATACCTAGATTGCTATGGTCTGATAGAAGTTTTAATGTTCGCTCTGGGGTAAGAATAAAAATATGCCTTTCATTTAGGTCTATGCCAGAGTAGACATTGTTGACAATGTTGTAATCGCAGTCTACAGAAGACATCAGTTCCTTGATATTTTGGGTATTTTCGTTCAATAGTGCTATAGTCGGAAATACTAGTAGAATGTTTTTGTACCTGTGCCTGTTGAGAAAGATAATCTCTCTCAAGATAAATGTCTTCCCAAATGCTGTAGGAGCACTCACAATAATGCGCTTTCTGTCTAGTGTCATATATGTATCAATAATATCCTTTTGTCTTCTATCTAGTAGGTTATTTCCAAACACTTTGGATGCATAGTAATTCTGAATAGCCTGATGTTTTACATCATACGCATTGCCTGAAGTCACCTCATCAATACTGATTTTTCGATATCCCTTAATGTATCCAAAGACTCTTAAGCGTTGTGCCGCTTCAAAAATCACACTTCTGTACAAGCCGTTATTCATATGCTCATCGCTATCGGACAAAAAACATACCAAATCGCGTATAGAGTTTTCAGCTTCCTGAGAGCCATCATAATTGTTCAATTCGCACACTAATCTATATAAGTATTCCATTACTTACCAGACTCTCTTTTCAGCGTAACGATCTGATTTCTAATGCTTCCCACATCCTTTATGGGAAATATATAGAAAATCAGATCGAACTCCAAACCAATTCCTATAGAAAAGTTTTCACCTTCAAAGGAGTCAAAAATCGAAGATCCTATTCTTTCAATCTCACTCTGCAGCAATGTCTCGTTCGTATAAATGTCTTTTGTGTAGGCTAGCAGACAAGGGATCTTCACTTTCACCTTACGTTCTCTCAATAATGCCAGTAAGCGATGCACTTTTTCTCGTTTATTAAGTTGCGCTTTGTGGCATTCAAGACACATAGCGTCTATTTCATTAATTAGAGAAACCAACTCTTTAGAATTGCATTTATCTACAATATAGAAGGCTGTATTGGCGAAATAATCTGCAGTATATTTGGTATTCAGATCATCTTTTATTGAGTTCTTACAGTAAGACTCAACTCCTGATTTTGCCTGACCCAACCACATCCAAATTTCCTCACCGTTCTTCGTGAAGTACAAAGCATCGTATCCCTTTATCTCATTGGTACTATTTATTTCCCTAAATTTGGCTCTCGCGAGAAGTTTTTGAGAGTGCGGAACAAAGACCTGCAAGATCAAATCTAGCAAGACTTCTCCCATAATCCCATCCGAATTTGGATCCAAACGCTTTGGCAGCCTCTCCGTATAGGCGTATTTTGCGGCAATTCGCAGATCGTCTAGAAGACCAATTCTAGAATGACGATCGACTATCTCATCTTCAGAGAAGGCATAGAATACCATGTTGTCAATTATGAGGGCTGCCAAGTCATCAACTGCCTCCTCTGAAGCATGATGACTATACGGGATATAGTGATATGTGCCACAGCGACTGGAATACTCAATAACTATTACACGTGTTTTATTAACGATTGCGTCATTATATAGGTTCCTATACACGATATTCGGCAAGCAAATTTCACCTCTTTCAATGTCGAAGAGCATTACGCTCATTGCCCATAGATAATTTGGATGGTGTAATCATCACATGTCAATGGACAGTGATTCTGTCACCCTAAAACACACTAACTTAGACTGAGAAAATGTCA
>MTKW01040215.1_pt1 | contig 13704 bp, 11 predicted proteins | sample 1042761 | NCBI WGS metagenome assembly MTKW01 (sample SAMN06205366, study PRJNA360243) | anaerobic digester metagenome | biome: Wastewater treatment plant; feature: Anaerobic digester sludge; material: sludge; isolation source: anaerobic digester fed with sludge from wastewater treatment plant ...
GCATTGGCGCCCATCTGGGTTTCGAACATCAGCCGAAACGCCATTGGTTTGGTAAACTGCCCCACCGCGCCGCAAGCCGGACAGACTTTATTGCTCAGGTTATGTTCCTTGCCGGCCTCAATGTCAATATCGACGTGTTCGATGTGTTCTTGAGCCGCGCTGCCGTCGGCCAGATGATCGACGCGGGTTCGCGTGTTGCACTGTGTGCAGACGGTCACCAAATCGGCGAATTTGTCGGCATGACCGGAGGCCTTCCACACCATCGGGTGCATCAAAATCGCACAATCCAGCCCCAGCACGTCATCGCGCGTCTGCACGACCGCCTTCCACCATGCGGCCCGCACGTTGCGCTTCAACTCGACCCCCAACGGCCCGTAATCATAGCAGGCCGCCAGTCCGCCGTAAATCTCGCTCGATTGAAAAATAAATCCCCGCCGCTTGCACAGCGACACAATATCATCCAGCCGGGTCAATTTCGCCATAACCGCTTTCCTGTCATCAAATTACATTCTGTTTTCTCAGAGTTCAAAAACGTTTGTCTCAGGCCGCCTCGCCCATCTGCGCCGCCCCCCTTCCAGCAAGGCCGTTTCAAAAGGGCGATTCAACGCCGAGGAGGGCCGTTTTCAGTCCATTTCCACACGGCCATACTTCCATTATAGCCGATTTGACGCCACACTCAATCGTTTCGTTCAGGACCCTTGGGCCAAGCTCGGCAGGTCATTCGTTAACGTCTCTTCGACAATCTCCAGCAATCGCTTGAGTGTCGGCACATCCATCGCCGGCGGAGGCATCAGAACAACCACATCGCCCAGCGGCCGCATCATAGCCCCTTTGGGACGCATCGCGGCACAAACTTTCGCGCCGACTTTACGGCGGTAGTCGAACGGCTGTTTGGTCGCCTTGTCTTGCACCAACTCGATGCCACACATCAGGCCGCACTGCCGCGCATCGCCGACATACGGCAGGGCAGCAAACCGCTCAAAGGCTGCCGCGATCAGGGCACTCTTTTCCGGCAGCGAAGCAAGAATGCGGTGTTGCTCAAACAACTCCAGACTCGCAATAGCCGCTGCGCAGCCCAGGGCGTTGCCGGTATAGGTATGGCCGTGGTAAAAGGTCTTGTAGATGTCGCCCTTACCGACAAACGCATCAAAAATTCGCTGCGTGGCCAAGGTCGCCGCCAGCGGCAAATACCCGCCGGTAATACCCTTGGCCAGGCACATCAAATCCGGCCTGACCTGCTCCTGTTCACAGGCGAACATTGTGCCTGTTCGGCCAAAACCAGTCGCCACCTCATCGACAATCAACAGCACATCATACTGTCGTGCCAAACGCTCAAGACCTTTCAAGAATCCCTTTGGATGCACCAAAATGCCGGCCGCACCCTGTACCAGCGGCTCGGTAACGATCGCGGCTATCCGGCCCGAATGCGCTTTGAGCAGAGATTCGGCAATGTCGAGACTGTGCGCGGTGCACTGCTCGGGCGTGCCGTCAAAGCGATACGGATGCGGGCTGGGCACAAAGTGCGTCTCAAACAGCAATGATTTGAAAATGCCGTGGTACAAGTCCACCCCGCCGACGCTGACCGACCCGACTGTGTCGCCGTGATAGGCCTCGCGCACGGCGACAAACCGCGTGCGTCCTGAGTGGCCGATATTCTGCCAAAATTGATAGGCGATTTTCAGGGCAATCTCAACACTGGTCGCGCCGCTGTCGGAGTAAAAGACCTTGCCCAGCCCCGACGGGGCGATCTGCACAAGTCGCTCGGCCAGTTCGACCGCTCGCGTCTGGGCCAGCCCCAGCAGCGTACTGTGGGCAATCCTGTTCAGTTGGTCACGAATGGCCTGGTCTATCGCCGCAACCCGATGGCCGTGCACATTGCACCACAGACTGCTGACGCCGTCGATATAGCGTCGGCCTTCGGTGTCGATCAAATAGAACCCCTCCCCGCGATCGATCACGACCGGCTCGTCCTCAAACCAGTCGGCCATCTGGGTAAATGGATGCCAAAGATACTGTTTGTCCAATTCAATCAAATGTCGGGTTGTGTCGTTCATCGTTCTGCCTGTTTTGGGTCATTGCCCATCCATTACCGGCACAAGCGTCAATTTGCCCAGTTTAACCCCCTTTAGGCTGGTCATTTTATCCGCCAATTTTCGGATTTCCTGCACCTGGCCTTTGAGAATAATCACCTCAAGACAATGATGATGATCCAAATGAACGTGGACCGAGGCGATGACCTCCAGCAAATGTGTGTGCTGCAGCTGAATCAACTGCTCGGCCAACTTCGAGGCGTGATGGTCATACACCAAAAACACCGCCCCGAAGCCATACGCTCCCGGCGATTCCAACGCCGCGCCGCTGAGGGCCAGCCGGATTAAATCCCGAATCGCCTCGGAGCGGTTCGCGTAGCCTTTGGCGTGTATCAATTGATCAAACTCGGCCAGCAACGGCTTGTCCAGCGAGACGCCCACTCGTTCCACTTTACTCATAACATCCTGTTTAATAGAAGGTTAACCCTTTTCAACCCACACCGATCCTGTCATTTAGAGCCACTGGGAGAGTATTATGGGGCGTGCAGGACATGTTGTAAACCGATTTTCGAAAGCAAAATTGCGAATTCTGAGTTTTGCGCTGGCTGTCCGTGGCCTTACGACCACAGCTATAGGACTTGACGCCCTTCCGGGGTCAAAGAGAGATTCCCGGCTGTGTGTCGGTAATGATGGGAGAGACTGGGGATGAATGGAAATGAGGGTGTTTTGATAGATCCCTCGCTGCGCTCGGGATGACAGGGTGGGACGTCGGGATGATAGAGGACGCTGCGGAGGACACTGGGGGCTGGGGAGGACAATGAGGGCTGGGGAGGAGGGTAGGGGATTAAAAATGCATAAATAATACACAAAACGGCTTGACAAGGCAGGCTTGGGGCTTTATGGTTGAACGTAGCAAAAAATCAAAAAACGTATGCGCGATAAGACAACCCTTTTGTTATCGGAAAGGCGGGGCGGCGTATGAAAAGAATCACGGTTATTTCAGGAATTATTTTGTCCATTATTTCTCTTCAGGCGGCCGCAAATCCGACTGTTGCCGAGGTCACACATCGGCAGCTTCAGGCGGTCGATCACAACGGCATTGGCACCTACACCGCCACAGACAAAGTGATTATCACCGGCATCCTTTTGAACAATCCCGAAGAGATGCTCGATCCCACACCGTCAGCCGTAGGAATGGGCGGCCAGTGGCAAATCTTCATCCAGGGCGAAACCGACCCCAACGGCCAACCCGACCCTGCCGGCACCGCCGTCTGGTTCGGACAAAATTACAGCAACGTCTCCAGTTCCGACGATTACACCGACGCCCAATTGACAGAGGAACTGTACCGCATCAATCGCGACCCAATCAGCGGCTATGTCTTTCAGGCCGGCGATCGTGTAAAAGTTACGGGCTATTATAAATTTTTCAAAGGCAAGATTAACATCAATGAACTGCACGAAAAAGATCCACAATTCGACTTTGCCATTGAACTGCTTCAACCGGCTGTCGGCCTGCCGGCGCCGGAAGAAATTACGGTTGACCTGCTAAAAGATGAATCCGACCGTTTTATTTTCGATCCGAACCGATTGGCCGGGCCGGAGTATTATCAAGGACGGCGTGTGCGGCTGAATAATGTCACGATTGCCGATCCGGAAAACTGGACCCCGAACAGCCAAATCACGGTCACCGACGAAAACGGCCTGACGTTTCCGGTAAAACTGGGCATCGGACAGGGCTTTTCACGCTACGCCTGTCCCGACGGGCCGATAGATGTAATCGGCATACTGAATCAGGAAAGTACCCTGTATTTTCCCTGCATTGACGGGTATCATATCTGGGTGGTCAACTACGACGGCAACGGACAGGTCTTAACCGACCGCGGACGGCCGCGCGGCAACCTGCCCGGCGATATCAACGGCGATTACAGGGTCGATCTGGTCGATCTGGCCGAGGCGGCGTCCTTCTGGCTGGCCGAAAGGGCCGGTCTGGCGCAGCGGCCGGTTGCGAACGAATGCGAATGAGAAATCCAAAAACCAAGGCGTTTACTCTGATAGAACTACTGGTCGTGATTGCGATTGTCGCAACGCTGCTGGCCATTGTAACGCCGGCGCTGCGACGGGCCAGTCAGCAGGCGACCCTTGTCGCGGTCAACGCCGATCTGCGGCAGATTGCCCTGGCCCTGAACGCCTACCATCTGGATCACAACACCTGTCCGCCCACGCGGGAAGATTGCCAAACCGGCTCGCTCGATGAACATTTGTTTCAACTTCCTGACGAGCTAACAGCAGAGCATTATCTGCCGGGCACGGACCCGACCGACCCGATGGCCGCATTGATGGAAGACCGCTTTCATCCCGGTCGCACCTATAAGTACCGCAGCGTCGGCCAGGTCATTCGCGACCGCGGCAGGATTCATCCCTCCATTCGCTCACGGCTCTGGGTGCCCGACGGGTTCCCGGCATGCAGCACCATCGAGGAAGAACGGGGTCAATGGTACAGCGAACCGGACACCTCGCCGGTTCAGTGGACGCTGTTTAGTGTCGGCCCGAAGTTTGACCCCCAACAGGTTCGACAGCACTTTGCCAATCGCTACCCGGTGCCGCGGCAAACATGGTTCAATCCCGAACAAAAACAGGGGTTCATTGTGCGGATGCGGCTGAAAAACGGCAACGAAATCGGATCGTTTGAGGGCCATCGATGAGCTTGCGTGGACGAGGGCTTTGGGCAGGCTCGATAGCAGCAGTGCTGGGGTGGCTTATCAACGGCTGCGGCCAGGCACCCGATACGCCTGCGGTCGAAATTGCCGTGACCAATTCCTATCTGCTTGCGATTGTGCAAGACGTGTGCGGCGACGAAACAGCGGTCTTTAGTGTCGTGCCGCCGGGGATGTGCCCGGGGCATTTTGACATCACTCCGGCCGATATGCGTCGTCTGCATCATTGTCGACTGCTGCTGGCGTTCGATTTTCAGGAGAGTATCGGTACGATTTTACCCGACAACGGCCGCGGACCGCACCTTGCGACCCTGGTCGTCCCGCCCGGGATGTGTGTCCCGCGGACCTATCTGGCAATGGCACAGCAAACCGCCGAAATACTCATCGCCGAATACCCCCACCGCGAGGCGACTTTTCGAAAACGTCTTGAACAGATTGCCAAGCGAATGGAGGCCCTTGAGGCCGAATGCGCCGCCTTTATCGACAGCCGTGGCCTTCGCGGAGCGGCCGTGCTGACCAGCCGCCATCAAGCGGTCTTTGCCCAATGGCTGGGGCTAAACTCGGTTGCGTCCTTTTCCGGCGGGGACATCGAAACCGCCGCCAACATCAACGCCGCCCTTAGCGCCGCCCAGGGGCGCGATGTCCGCTGCATCATTGCCAATCAACAGGAAGGTACCCGGCTTGCCCACGCCTTGGCTGACCGGCTTGAGGCGCCGGCAGCGGTGTTCAGCAATTTCCCGCACAGCCCAGCCTTCACCGACGCCGTACCGGCCTTTGATGAACTGGTCCGCAACAATCTGGCCCGACTGGCTGAGGCGCTCCAATGAACGGGGGGGTCTCGATCAGCTTGTCGAATGTGAGCATGACGCGATCGGGTCGGCGAGTCCTCGACATCGACCGGTTGAGCATAGACACCGGGCAAATGATCAATCTAATCGGCCCCAACGGCGCCGGCAAAACAACGCTGCTGAACGTCTGCTGCGGACTGACGCGACCGGATACGGGCGTTGTCCGATTCGACGGCATCGCCTTAAATACGCTCAGCGCCTGGGGCAAATGCCGCCTGCGCAAACGCATCGGCTATATTCCTCAACGCACAGACTACAACGCCGATCTGCCATTTACGGTACGCGAAGTGGCGGTGATGGGACGAGCGGCACGCAAGCCGTTGGGGGTGCCGCTGAGGCGTGCCGATTTTGCCGTCACCGACCAGTGGCTGGAAACGCTGGGCATCGCCGACCGTCGCGATCAGACATTCCGAAGCCTGTCCGGCGGCCAGCAACAAAAAGTCCTCATCGCCCGTGCAATGGCACAACAGCCGCACTTGCTGATTCTCGACGAACCGGTCGCCAATCTGGATTTGAACTGGAAATTCCAAATCATCGATTTGATCAGCGCCCTTCATCGTCAACTGAACTTAACCGTGATTCTTGTCTCGCACGAACTCCAGTCGCTGCCGCTAAATGCCGACCGAACCATCGTGCTGCACAACGGCCGCATCGCCGCAGACGGCCCAACGCCGGTGACCCTGACCTCACCTGCCGTGGAGCAGGTTTATCAGGCCCGTGTTACCCTCGTCCAAGCCGACTTGCGGCCGTATCTCTATTGTCGGCCGTTAACGGAGGACAGAAGTCAGAAGAACTAAGACCCAACAACTGAGAACAAATCGCAAAGAAAAAAAATGGACGCTTTTTTTTATCCGGTTCTGCTGGCCGGGGCGATTTCCGGTGCGGCCTCGGCATTTTTGGGCGTGTATATCGTCGGGATGCGAATGCCGTTTATCGGCACGTGTATCGCACACGCTGCGATGGCCGGGACGATTTTCGCCGTGCTGATTGGAGCCAATCCGCTGGTGGGAGCGGTGAGCCTGTCGATCCTAACTGCGCTGTCGCTGACGACCCTCCACCCGCACACCGCGCGCGTGGATACCAACGTGGGACTGGCGATTGTCTTTTCGCTGATGCTGGGATTGACGTTTCTGGGGATGGGACTGGCCGAAGAAGGACGGGGGCACATGCTCGCGATGCTGTGGGGCAGCATTCTGTTCGTTCGCAAAAGCACCGTCATTGCTATTACCATTCTGGCGGCAGCGCTGGCGGTCTTTGCGATCGTGTTCAACAAGGAACTCAAGGCCCTGCTGTTTAGCCGTTCCCTCGCCGCAGCCACCGGCATCCATGAACAATTTGTCTATGGGTGCTTTTTGGTCTTGTGCGGCTTGACGCTGGCGCTGAATCTCGAGATGATCGGCGGGTTGATGATCTTCTCGCTCATCACCAACCCCGCCGCCGCCGCCTATCAAATCTGCAAAGGTCATCGCGCCGTTGTCGCTGTCTCTATCTTGCTGGGTATGGCCAGCGCGGTGGGTGGTTTTTTAGTGTCGTTTTATACCAACCTGCCCACCGGTGCGTGTATTGTCCTGTTAAGCACACTGATCTTCGCCGCCGCGGCCTTGGGCCGCCGCCTTCTGCCCACCGGTGCAGAATAAGTTCACCCGCACCGCGGAACGGCCCCCTTGAGCCGGAAGAATTCAAAATCCAGAATTCTTTTGCACCACTGCAGCGCAGCGGGCGCACAAATCGGGATACTCTGGGTTTTGCCCGACCGACGGCCAGAAGTTCCAGCAGCGGGCACATTTGGCATAGGGGCTCTTTTGGGCCTCGACCGTGAAAGAATCGCCTTTTTCGACCTGCACCTCGCTGACAATACACAACGCGGCGAATGTCTCAATACCGATGCGTTCGACCGCGGCGATCGTCGCCTCATCGGGCGTAACGATACGCACCGCCGCTTCCTGATTGGAGCGGATGGTTTGCTCTTTGCGCAAGCCTTCGAGCACCTTGAGCACTTCATCCCGCAGCGCCATGACCTGCTGCCACATCGCCGCGTCGACAGCCGGATCAATCGCGGTATCCGCTTCGGGCAGTGTCGCCAGATGCACAGACTCGGCCGGTTCGCTTTTATACGGCACCGCCGCCCAGGCCTCCTCGGCAGTATGCACCAGCACCGGCGCCAGCAGACGAATCAACGCGTCCAGGATGCGATACATGGCCGTCTGGCCGCTGCGTCGAGCGGGACTGTCGGCGGCCTCACAGTACATCCGATCCTTGAGCACATCCATATAGATGCTGCTCATCTCCACCGTACAGAAGTTATACAGCAGACTAAAGACCCGATGAAACAAGAAGTTCTCATATGCCTGGCGGACTCGGCCAATCAACTCCTCAAGCCGATCCATCGCCCAGCGATCGATGATGTGCATCTGCGCATACGGCACCGCCATCTCGGCCGGGACAAAGTCGTTGATATTGCTCAGCAGATATCGCAGCGTGTTGCGGATCTTGCGATAGGCATCCTGCAGCCGTCCAATCAATTCATCACTGCACCGCATGTCTTCCTGATAATTCACCGACGCAACCCACAGACGCAGTATATCGGCGCCGTATTTGTTAATCTCCTCCAGTGCGCTGACATAGTTGCCGGCAGACTTGGATTGCTTCATCCCCTTCTCATCGACAGTAAAGCCGTGGGTCAGCACGGTTTTGAACGGGGCTATGCCGCGCGCCCCCAGCGCCGGCAGCAGGGATAACTGAAACCACCCGCGATGTTGATCGGAACCTTCCAGATACAAATCCACCGGGATCGGCATGCCGGCCATCTCAATGACACTGTGCCAGCTGCATCCGGACTCGAACCAAACATCAAAGATATTTTCCTCTTTCTGCAAATCCTCCCAGCTAAACCCGTCCGGCAGCACAAAATCCTGCCCAAGAATCTCTTGCGGCGAATCGGCAAACCAACTGTCCGATCCTTTTTTTCCGATATGCCGAGCCACGGCCAATACCGATTCTTTGGTCAACAGCGCCCGGCCCTGACTGTTGACAAACACCGGAATCGGCAGGCCCCACGATCGCTGTCGGCTGATGCACCAGTCCGGACGCGATTCCAGCATGCCCTGAATTCGCTTTTGGCCCCAGGCCGGAATCCACTGCACCTGTTTAATCTGCTCCAGCGCCATATTGCGCAGACTCTTGCCAAAGCGTTCCACGGGACGACCCACACTGATAAACCACTGCTCGGTCGCGCGGAAGATCACCGGCATCTTGCTCCGCCAACAATGCGGGTAACTGTGCACGATTTTCTCCTCATGGACCAACAGGCCGATGCGGTTTAAGTGGGCGATGACTTCCGGATCCACCTGCAGCACACTTTTACCGACCAGCCAGGACGGCACACTGTCATCATAGGTCCCGTCGTCTTTGACGGGGGAATAAATCGCCAGGTCGTATTGGATTCCCGCTTGGTAGTCCTCCACGCCGTGGCCAGGGGCGATATGCACAATGCCCGTGCCGTCCTCCGTGGTGACGTACTGGGCATTGATGGCAAACCAGGCGTCTTTATCGGTCGGATTCGATTCCACAAACGGATGTTTATACCGCAGCCTTTCAAGCCGCGAACCGGGCAGCGGGCTGCTGACGGTGTATTGACCGTCTTGCAAGCCGGCGGCCTTGAGAACCGCCTCGAGCCGTTCTTTGGCGACGATGGCGGTGAACTTGCGGCCATTCTTTTCATACGTCAGCCCGACATAGTCCAGCGCCGGGTGCAGCGCCACGGCCAGATTGGCCGCAAGCGTCCAGGGCGTGGTCGTCCAGATCATAAAACACACCTGCGCATCGGCAGGGGCCAGCCCCATCTGTCGCACCTGCGCAGCAGACTCATCGTCCAAAGGAAAGTTGACATAGATGCTGGCCGAGGAAATATCTTTGTACTCCAACTCCGCATCGGCCAGGGCTGTCTCACAGCCGACCGACCAGTGAATGGGTTTGAGCTGCTTATACACCAGGCCGTTGCTCACCAATTCGGCAAAGATTTCAAGAATACCCTGCTCATATTGCGGCTTAAACGTCAGGTACGGATTATCAAAGTCGCCGAACACGCCCAGCGACTGAAACTGTTTGGTTTGCAGTTTGACGTATTTGGAGGCGTATTTTTGACAGGCCTTGCGGATCTCGGGTTTGCTCATGGACGGGGCCTTCTGGCCCAGCTCGGCCATCACCTTGACCTCAATTGGCAGCCCGTGACAGTCCCAGCCCGGCACATACGGCGCACAAAACCCGCTCATCGTTTTGTACTTGACGACAAAATCCTTGAGCACCTTGTTAATCACGTGCCCCACATGGATGTCGCCGTTGGCATATGGCGGCCCGTCGTGCAGCACATACAGCGGTCGGCCTGCCCGCGCAGCCTGAATCTTCTCGTAAATCTTTTCCTGTTCCCAGAGTTTCCGCTGCTGCGGCTCACGCTGCGTCAGATTTGCCTTCATCGCAAACGAGGTCTGCGGCAAATTCAACGTATCCCGGTAATTTTTTGCTTGTTTTTTGGTATCAGACATAATTTGTCCCTTTTATGAAATCCAGAATGCAGTATCGTAGTTTCTCTGTCCTTTTCTGTCAACCCTGCGTTCAAAAACGCGCAGTGGTAAATGTTGTAATCGACTTCGTCCGCGGCGCGGGTACAATAGAGGCTGATGTCTGCCGGTAACCCGGAAACGGCGGACGAGGGATGACTTTTGTTTAGGAGACAAACTATGGCTCGTATTTGTACAATTGTGCTGCTGTGTGCCTTGGTGATGGTGTCCGGCTGCCAGACCGCCGAAAAAAAAGACGCCAAAGCCGACGGCTGGTTTAGCCTGTTTGACGGAAAGACGCTCAACGGCTGGCGTGCCAGCGAGAACAAGGATACCTTTAACGTCCAGGACGGAATGATCGTCGTCAATGGGCCACGAAGTCACCTGTTCTACACCGGCCCGGTCATGGGTGCAAATTTCAAAAATTTTGAGTTCAAAGCCGAGGTAATGACCAAACCCAAGGCCAATTCGGGAATTTATTTCCACACCGAATATCAGGAAACCGGCTGGCCGGACAAAGGCTATGAAGTCCAGATCAACAACAGCCATTCCGACTGGCGCCGCACAGGCGGACTGTACGCAGTACAGGATGTTCGCCAATCTCCGGCCCAAGACAACCAGTGGTTTACGATGCACATCATCGTGCGCGGCCAACGCATTATCGTGAAAGTGGATGGCAAGGTCGTCGTGGATTATGTTGAGCCAGAGGGCATCAGCGAAACAGGTTACCCCTCTATGCCCGGACGTAAACTGTCCAGCGGCACCTTTGCACTGCAGGGACACGACCCCGAAAGTGTTGTCTATTTCAAGAACATTATGGTCAAACCCCTGCCGTAAGGTCTGACCCCACTGGCCGCGTCCCAGTTCAGCAGGGCCGGGACGTATGAAAGCGGGTCGCTCATAACAGCCCCGTACGTATTATCGGACACATAGACGAAACGCCAAAAGTCTGATCAAAACAATCAGGCTTTTGGCGTTTTTTTGCGGTTCATCCCAAACAATGCACGCCAAATTCGTAAAACCGCTTAAGTCCTATCGATTCAAGACCGAAATATATGGCGGCATCGCGTTTGATGCGAAACAAATGCGATAGCCAAACCCCTTATTGGGGAGTTTTTATAACCAAATACAAATAAAAAATGACGTCCATGCCGACGAAAAAGGAGCAAATGCGTCCTAAATTTGAGAAAGGTGACATCCGTCACGCTGTTGCATGGGGTGGCGGAAAAACCCGTTGCTGGATGGTCTTGGTCCTGATTTTTGCTTCTGCTCACGCCGTTGCCGCTGATTTTACCTCAACGGTGAGCGGCGTATCCGCCCAGGCCAAAACCCCAGAGCAGGTCGAATACGAACTTAAGGCGGCTTTTATATATAATTTTATGCGGTTTATTGAGTGGCCCGCTGAAAAACAGGAGGCAAATCAAACCTATCAGGCAAAAAAACAAACGCCCCTTCAAGGCGAAACGCCGTCTGCACCTCCATTGATGATCGGCATTATCGGGGAAAATCCGTTTGGTCAGGCATTTATCCCTGTTTTGGATCGGAAAATCAATAACCGAAAGATTGAACTTGTGGAGATTGATCGCTTCGAAATCTATGCCGCCGGAGCAAAGAGCATAGAAGAAGCGGCCCAAGCCTATCGTAAAAAATACGCTGCCTTGCTGCAGCGCTGCGATATTTTGTTTTTTTGCTCCTCAGAAGCACAATATCTCGACATCCTCCTTCCGATGACCACCGGCAGCGCTGCCGCTACCATCAGCGACATCCCAGAGTTCACCCTTCGCGGCGGAATGATTGAATTCGTCACCGAAAATAACCATCTGCGATTTGACATTCATCTTGCCCATGTGGAAAAGGAAAAATTGACCATTCGTTCTCAACTTCTCGAACTGGCTCGCCGCATCTGTAAAAAACCCAACGACAAGCAAATAGGCTAACGCCGCACAGTACCCAGGGAGAACCATAGATTTATGCCCGCACGCAGCCGAACGATTCGTGAGAAACTGATTCTTGTCATTATGGCCGGTTGTCTGCCCTCGCTGGTCATCACCGGTAGTGCTTTCAGTTACTGGAATTATCTGTCGTTTCGCAACAGCCACATTCGTTCGCTTCGGACGCAGGCAAAAATGACCGCACAAAACTGCAGTGCGGCGGTTATGTTCAACGACGCCAACCGCGCCGCCGAAACGCTGCAAACTTATTGGGCCAATGCCTCCATCACCAACGCCTGTGTCTATACCCCCGAAAAAGACCGTTTTGCCACCTATATACGACCCACTTATAAAGGGGCCATAGGCTCGCCCATCGAACCGGAGGGTTTTCGTCTGGAAAATGGAACATTAACTGTATTTGAGCCGATTCGAATTGACGATGAATGGCTCGGCACCTTGGTAGTACAATCGGACCTGGGTGAGCTAAAAAGCCATCTTACCAACAACATTTCGGCCATGGGAATCATCATCGGCATTGGAGGGTTAATCGCCTATCTGCTGTCGCTTCGGCTGCAAGGGCTGATTTCCGGCCCGATTCTCTCGCTGGTTCAATTGACGCGGCACGTCTCGGCCGAAAAAGACTATTCCCAGCGAGCCGTGGTGTCTTGTCACGATGAGATCGGAACACTCATTGAATCGTTCAATGAGATGCTCGATGTCATTGGACACGAAATCGATCAACGACGTCAGACCCAGCAGGAATTGGAACGCCACCGCGACAACCTGGAAGAGATGGTGCAGCAACGCACCGCCGAGCTGAAAAACGCCAATCGGCAATTGAGAATAGCGGCTGAACGCGCCAATCTGATGGCCAAACAGGCCAACGACGCCAACCAAGCCAAAAGCGAGTTTTTGGCCAATATGAGTCATGAGATTCGCACGCCCATGAACGCCATTATCGGCTTCAGCGAGCTGCTGGCCGAAGAAGACCTGACCGACCATCAGCAATAGTTTGTGAAAACCGTCTTAAGCAGTGGGCGCAACCTGCTCAAACTGATCAACGATATTCTGGATTTTTCGAAAATAGAGGCCGGCAAACTCAAAACCGAGATTGTTCAAGTGGAACTGGAGCCGTTTTTAAGTGAATTAGATTCCTTCCTGCGTCCGTTAACCTTTGAAAAGAATCTCCACTTTGAGATTCTGCGGTGCAGTCCGCTGCCGGCCATAATTTACACCGACCCGGTGCGGGTTCGTCAGTGTCTGATTAACCTGACCGGCAATGCACTTAAATTCACCGAGACCGGACACGTCTTTATCAATGTTGATGTAGAACGCATTCGCGATAAAGACTTTATCCGCTTCGATGTGGAGGATACCGGCGTGGGAATCCCCCAAGAAAAACAGGCCCAGATATTTGAGGCCTTCACACAAGCCGACAGTTCTACCACCCGCAAATACGGCGGAACCGGCCTGGGACTGACCATCACGCGGCAACTGGCCGGGCTGCTCGGCGGCACATTACGGCTTAAAAGCGAAGTGGGCAAAGGATCGGTCTTTAGCCTGGGTATTCCGGCCGGCATCGACGTGACCCAGACCCCAACAACCGACCCCTACAGCGCAGCAGG
>MTKW01004184.1_pt1 | contig 13666 bp, 8 predicted proteins | sample 1042761 | NCBI WGS metagenome assembly MTKW01 (sample SAMN06205366, study PRJNA360243) | anaerobic digester metagenome | biome: Wastewater treatment plant; feature: Anaerobic digester sludge; material: sludge; isolation source: anaerobic digester fed with sludge from wastewater treatment plant ...
TATGCCTTTTTAATCTTCAATTTCTCCTGTGACATTTTCGCTGCCGTTCTCTGTATTTCTATCATGCCGAAAACACTATCGTGTGGAAAGAGCCCAATGGCATGGGCACGCATACGCAGAGCTAGGGACGCTTGCTCTATACTTGATTATCGCACCGCTATGGGTTCTATGATGAGCTCACAGGGCAGGAAGATGGCCTTAGCTCTTCTTGTGGAAAACAGTCCCTGGGGATTGACCTACTACATGGACGATCAACCCGACCACTCACCCGTCTTGCAGTTCCACCTGCCAAAGAACTCTTCCTCACAACATATAGCGAGGTAAATCGAACCTAGAAAGCGAGATATACGGGCCATAATGAGATCAAAGCTTGGTTGAGTGTCCTGTGGAATCTGAATGCGCTGCAAGAATGCTTTCCATTGCTTTTGCATGCGAGGATCTCCGACGAACTCATTCTTAAGAACAGAAATGTCTCGCTCCATAGGTGTGCCTCTTCGCCCAAAAGTCTCAGCGATGGCTTCCTGTAGGATGCGGCCATCAAAGTCGTGATGCAACGACAGTGTGTAGACATCGAAAAAGTCCTTTAGCCTGCTGTTTGCATAGGAAAAGCGAACCATGGCTTCGAACTTCTCAGCGATAGCTGATTCGAGTGAGTAAACCAAAATTACGGGTGGGGGCTGTCAAGCAGCGTGGGGAACTCCATTCTAGTGGGCCTAGGGACAACAGCATCACCAAATCCAATGTCAAGTTGAAGTCTATGTCTTGCTTGCTCTGGATAGCAATCAACTAAGACTCGCATGCCTTCGTATTCGGTCTGCCCAGTAATTCTTTTTGCTTGCACGGACCCAGGATCAAAAACCACCCCATCGTCTACGTCTAGAGGCACTGATACAATCTCCCTAATGACATCTGCCACATCGCTTGTAGCTATGTGACGCCCAAGAAGGTCAATGTCAACTGTTGGACGATCACCAATATGATGTACACCATAAAGCAGCAGACCACCTTTGAGAACCAAGCTATCAGCATACTTCGACTGTCCTAGGCGATACAGGAACCGTTCTTGCATGTATCGAATGAGCATCCATTGGACGGAACGCTTCTCCGCTCGCGCCAGGTTAGTGAGGCGTGCCCTAACTGACGCTGCAATGTTTCGTGGCTGTCTATTCATGTTCATATCATGGCCTCCAAGTAACGCCTCATCAGATCTCCTACTCGGCATTGATCGGCATATCTCAGTAGTTTATCTATGGAGGCTTCTGGCGAGTTAATGTAGTTTCTGAGCGCTTCAAGACATATATCGATACCTATGGTATTTCGGAATCTGAGGCAATCACAAAGAGTTTTCTCCCTATTGTATATCCTGATTTCCACATTTTGTGCCGAAACCACATTCACACTCATTTGATGATATCGCTGTGATAGATAGTGCAGCTGGATTGGTGGAGCTTCAGGAAGCACTACCTTGGATTTGTGCTCCACAGCAACGCAAATCTCCGGGGGATTAAATGTTGTGAGCCGGTAATAGGCAAGGGCAGAGGTAAGGAAGATCACGCCCTTTGGCACAGCTACACAGGCCTGAGCGAGTTCCATGTTTGTGGAATAGGGTACAGTTCGGCTGCGGTATAGTCCATGTCCTACCTTCTCTATGAGTCCCGTGCTGATTAGGTCCGGGAGACGCCAGCGTCCAATGCCAGCCTCTTCGAAGTCGCGTGTTCGCGCCATGCCTGCGTTGTACTCCAGCACTCTTTCAGCTACAATTGTTATTGACTCCAGATCCTTCTTCGGGCTATGCTCCTGAGTCATTCTGATCCCCCCTCTTCGAACATTATTACAAACATACGGCATAGTTTCAATAGTGCCGTGGGTTTGTAGTATGCGCGGCGTGTTAGCTGAGCCGATGGACTGAAAGGAGTGCTGTCACTTGCGAGCGGGGAGAGACCTCGTAGGCAAGGGTGTTGCCTACGAGTGGCTCCCCAGATCGTGGTCACGCATTCGATGGGGAGAGGTTGGTCGAATTGAGATGCTCAGTTGCTGGGTGAAGAATGCTCCCGCCCAGGTTAGTGCATGTTCTGGCTAAAATTGTCCAGTGATTGATCCTTCCCGATGATGGATTTCGACCCACTCGCGGGCCGATCGGCCCAATCGACCAGCGCCGAGGCCTCCCAAGCCCAAGCCTTGATCCGTAAGTCCCTGCTCCAACGGTATATCGACACACTCAAACAAGCAAGATAATCGGCGAGCCTGGGCCTGGGCCTGGACAACACAGCAAAGTCGGGAGGGGCATTGGCGACAACCACGACCCTGCATTTATCTGAGACCTGGAGTCAGCGAACATGTCGTTTGGCTGGTCATATAGCAGATAGCCACATGGAATATTGTGCATACGAAATACATACTGCAAGATGGGTTGTTGGAGATGAGCGCCAACAGCATACCATACATGTGCCCTTCACTTTGCTAGGCGGGGAGGCGGACAGAGGAATCCAGGTGAAGGTTTGCTAGGTTCGGCAAGAATCGCTCATTGGTATCTCATCAACTCCGAAGCTGGAATGCCGTCCTGGCCAAGCGGTAAGCTCATGTGCTCGGAGAACCCGGAATATGTCTCTATCAGTCTCTCTTCTAACGAAACCCGCCAGACGTGTTCAAAATCCTGGTACAGAACCACATATACATGACGGCCAACCGGATCGAACACCAGTGAACACAGGGTGGGGCACATCGCATTGTGTGGCTGGGCAGTGTCATCCAGGACTGCCAGGGCCTCCTGAAGGCCAAACGAGTGCTTGCCCCGGGCGATGGCCTCATGGGCGGTGATGTATCGGTCTGCGCCGATTCCCTCTACTTCATCATAGCTTTTGCCGACGAATCTCCCGTTCGGGAAGTTTGTCATAACCAGAAAACCGTGTTCGACTTCAGTAACCAATGTCTTGCCGCCAATTGTCTCTACGACGACACCTTCCCCGGTTGGATCCGCGAAAAGATTGTGAGTCGACCTGTAGGGGTCGGCATCGACTACCTGCCGTGTGGCGGCGATCTCCCGCACTTGACTTACGCGATCCCGGTGCACCAGTGAATCAGCAAAGAGCTGGTACATGGAAAGAGAGTCATCGTCCAGGTCAATGTCGACGATCTTCTCACTGTGGTAAAGTAGTTGAGTTGACGCGAACAGACCGGCTTCGTTAATCCCGACGGTGGGAACGTAAAGGTTGCGCCAGAGATAGGCCATGACGAACGGTCCCCGGTCACCTTCCTCAGCGATCGCAACCAGGAATGGAGTTGTTGAGTAATAGTCGAAATTCATGCCGTACCATGCTTGATCCGAGTATACCGCGAAACTGGTGCAGGCTGCTGCCGGCGAAGATATGGCGAGAAGGACGATCAACAACCATGCTGATTTCCTCAAGAACGACTTCCCCCTTGCTTCAAGAAGTCCTTTGTATAGCACATTCCCCGGAACTCCGGTTCAGTATGGCAGGTTCCAGATCGGGAAACTGGGAGGCGTTGCCATTGTATGATGTCCAGCGATGGCATGTCAAGATCGGAAGATAGAATGGTCTGGGGTCAGGCTTCTGAATGTGTAGTCAGCCATGAAGCCCCCGCACCTTGTCTCCTGTAACAGCATCCACCTGTTATGGGAACCTTTCGTCTTTTGCCGCGAGTTGCGAGAAATATCAGCCAATAACTATGTGCATTTGGGTTGACATTATGGAATTTATAGATTACACTTCCTTCTGAACCACATCTTTGGTGTGGTTTTACATTACCTAGCCGTGCAAGGTCACTGTGTCATGCGAAACTGTCTCTGTAAGGTGCAAAACATAATCAATATGTCAATCAAGCCGGATTGATATTCCCCGTGGCATACAGGATTCACGAACCAAACCATAAGTCTGGCAGAACTGCTAAGCAAACCTACAGATCCCAACGAACCCTATTCTATCGCAAGCAGCGTATACCCTACAGGTCATGCCATGGGGAGCAATGGTGGGGTGGTACGCAGTTATCGCAAAGCCGGTGGGCCACCGAGCCCCGCACTACACTTGCGGGGACCAGCGCACTCAAAAATAGGGTTCGCAAATCATCATCGAGACCGGACTACTGAGCCTGCCCGCGCCCCTGGCAATGCCATGTTGCCGGAGTATGGAGACATGGAGGAAACCAGAGAGGAATCAAACCCCTGAATTCCCCTGAGAGCGACTGCACTTGGAAGCGCCTGTCCGACAATTACCAGTGCCATCTCCCCAGATAGCTTACATGACTTCCGGCTGGAAGCCATGTGCTTTGCTTTTGCCTTGACGATTGCAGGTGTTTGAGACAGGTGCATGCTGTTCTCTGTCGATACCGTCATTGCCTGGCGATTCTGCAGTGCTGTCGGGCAATGGGCTAGACTCCCCCTGTATAGCAGCTCTGAATACAGCTGGATGAGTGCACGGTTGAAAGGAGATAAGTCATACATGGAGAGCACTCGACGAAAGACGCTTTCGTTAGTCGTTGTTTTCACTCTTCTTGTGCTTCTAGCCTGGGTTACCCCAGGACGGGGCGGAGCGGCTCCCGGTGGACACAATAGCGTCGCAGTCTTCGGGGATCGCCTGGAGCCGCAGGCAAGCGTAGACCCGGATGAGTTTCGCCGGGCTATCCGGGCGCATAGGCAGAGAACCGAACCCCTTACGGTAACGAACACAGGAAATGCGCCACTGATCTTCACTGCAGTGGCCTGGCTATCGGGAGTTCCAACAGAAGACGACCTGTTGGATCCGGGCCAACCCGATGAGCCTACATACGTGTGGCGGGACTCCAACGAACCCCGAGGCCCTGAGTTTGACTGGGTGGAGATCAGCGAAATTGGCACCATGTTGTCTCTTTGGGAGGACGACTCTGAGGTGGTCGATCTTCCATTTGACTTTCCCTTCTACAGAGACACAAAGACATCCATCCGGATCTGCTCCGACGGCTACATCACATTCGGCACAAAGGGAGATGCATGGTCCAACAAGCCCATTCCCACAGCAGATGAGCCCAATGACCTGATAGCCGTCTACTGGGATGACCTGAACCCGCCAAAGGCTCCCGCAGGCGGAGGCGTTTTCTACTACTACGATGCAGCCAGCAATCGATTCATAGTAGAGTGGTGCAAAGTGCCCCGCGACTACGACAACGGCCAGTACACATTCCAGGCCATCCTCTATCCCGACGGCCGCATCGTATGCCAGTACCTCAACATGGAGTTCAGTCATCATCATTACTCAGGCAAGGGTACCATTGGCATTGAAAACGCCACAGGCACAGATGGTCTCGAAGTGCTCTGCGACACAAGAGACTACATGACAAACAACCTGGCTATCGAGATCAAGCCTCAGAGGGGCTGGCTGTGGAACTGGCCGGAGCAAGGCGAACTTGCTCCCGGCGAGAGCATGGACCTGGACGTCACATTTGACCTGGAACAAGTCGCATCAGGCTTCCTGGAAGGAGCAATCGTCTTCTACACCAACGATACACGCAAACCCTGGACCATCGTTCCGGTTTACATCCAGGTCATCCCGAACAGTTCGCCTGAGATTACAGCATGTGCAGTCAATCCTGATGTGGGCCCGGTCGCCACCGAGTTCCAGTTTGTTGCGGCCGCACGCGATCCAGACGGCCACATCGCCGACAAGTGGTGGGATTTTGGCGACGGCAGCGAGCAAGTTCACGGCTTTGTGGCAACCCGCAGATACTCCCGCGAAGGCGAATTCCTCGCCACATTCACCGCAGCCGACAACGATGGTTACGAGACCGAGGCATCTGTAACCGTAACCGTTCGCGAACCACCATCTGCAAGCTGGAAACCAGGGCAATTCAGCTTCCGCCTGGGCTGTGGCCAGACAACTGACGACACCCTCATCCTGACCAATGCAGGCACAGGAGCGCTGGTATTCGGCGGCGTGAAATCTGAGAGATCAAGCGATTGGCTGAGCTGGGCGCCTGGAGAAGGCAGCGTACCTCCGGCTGGCTCAGTGCCGATCACAGTCACAGTCGATAGCAGAAAGCTCGAACCGGGCTTACACAACGGCAACGTGGTACTGGCAACGAACGATGCCGATTACCCACTTATCATCGTCCCAGTCACCGTTACGGTACCCCTGCCCCCTGTGATAACCGAGGCAAGGGCAGAGCCGACCATCGGCGAGCCGCCGCTAAAAGTAGTATTCGAAGCTCTGGTTGAGCCGGGTGCCACCGGCATACTCGACATCTGGTGGGACTTCGGGGATGGAACCGACCCGGAGCACCAAGCCAGGGCCGAGCACATCTACACCCAGATCGGAGAGTACGAAGCATCAGTGCATGCAATCGACGAAAACGGCGTAGAGGTAGAATGGAAGTTTGATATTTCCGTCCAGTGGCTGCCTGTGCTGGGCGTCCAACCCGAAAAGCTCGACGAGATCGTCCAGGCGGGAGAAGAGAAGCAGACCATCCTGAGAGTAGGCAACATGGGTGCGGGGGCCCTGGACTTTGAGATATCAGCCTCACCGAGCTTTGCAGGAAGCCCTGAGTGGATGAAATACATCGCCTCCAAGCCTGCAAAGGGAGACTATGCTTCCGAACCCACAGGCTATGCAGGCGCAGGCGCCGGCGGACCGGACCAGTTCGGCTACATCTGGATCGATAGCAACCACGCAGGCGGTCCCCAGTTCGACTGGTTCGAGATCGGCGCCGTGGGAACCAGGGTCCCTCTAGATGACGAGTCCGCCTTCGAAGTGGATCTCCCGTTCTCCTTCCCGTTCTACGGAGATCCCAAGACCAGGGTTCACATTTGCTCCAATGGCTACCTGGCATTCGATGCTGCAGGCAGCAGGTGGACAAACGCCCCCATACCCGATCGATCCGACCCGGGCGACCTGATTGCAGTCTTCTGGGATGATCTCGATCCAGAGGCGGGCAGTGTCTACTACTACCACGATCAGGAAGCGAACCGCTTCATCGTGGAGTTAGAGTCAGTATCCGGATCAACCAGCCCGGGAGAGTACACGTTCCAGGCAATTCTCTATCCTGACGGCACAATCATATTCCAGTACCTCGAGATGACCGGGGAACTTGCCAGCGCCACCGTGGGCATTGAAAACCCTACAGGCACAGACGGCCTGCAGGTAGTCTACAATTCCCCTTACATCAAGGACCGACTGGCAATAGGATTTGCGCCCACGGGATCGATCCTCAGAGTCAATCCGGCATCAGGATACGTTGTACCAGGAGGAAGCCAGGACGTCATTCTGACCCTTGGATCCCCTGACGCCGCATGCGGCACATACTCCCTCTACCTGTACGTGTCGGCCAACGACCCGTACCGCCCGTTTGCGGCTATCCCGGTGATGCTGAAGATCAACGCTCCACCAGCCGTCACAATCACGGCGCCTGCGGGCGGAGACGAGCTGCACGGGGAGTGCGAGATCAGATGGACCGCAACCGACCCGGACGATGACAACGATGACCTCCTGATCGACCTTGCCTGGACTTGCAACAGCAGCCACTGGCATGAGCTCGGATGCGGACTTCGAAACACAGGCTCCCTACAGTGGAACACAACCCAGGTGGGCGAGGCAGGCGAGACGTTCCGCCTAAGGGCAAGAGCCATAGATCCCTCAGGCGCACACCACGAGTTCATCACAGATGAGTTCACCATCATCAACAACTTCCCGCCCCGGGTTGAGATCATAAGGCCCATAGCTGGCCAAGTGCTCTCGGGAGAGGCAACGATAGAGTGGAAGGCCGTCGACCCTTACGATGACCTGGGCGAGCTCAAGATAACCCTTGACTGCAAGCTCTCAGCGGGCGAGAGTTGGCATGCCATAGCATATGAGCAGCCCAACACAGGAAAGCATATCTGGGATACGTCCAGGCTGGAGCGGGGAGGCAAATACAGGGTAAGAGTAACAGCAACCGACCTGGAAGGCGAGTCTGGAGAGGCCATAAGCGAGGAGTTCACGGTAGTCGTGCTCACGCGGATGGTTATGGCAGCCCCTAACCCGGCCAACGACCGGGTAACGTTCTACTACGACATAGACACAGAAGGAGAGCTCCTTGTATACGACGTGGCAGGCAGGCTTGTACATGCAGCCACGCTGCCAGCCGCTGCAAACTTTTACGAATGGGACCTCACAAGAGGCGGCAGGCCCGTCGCAAACGGACTCTACTTCTACGTCGTCGTCACAGACACCGGGGAGAGGTCTGAGGTAGGAAGGCTTGTTATAGCAAGGCAATGAGCCTGTACACGCCGAGCTTTTGATAGTGAGAGGAGGACCTGTTGATGCAACGAAGGAAAGGTGCGTTTCTGCTTGCGGCAGCTCTGGTGCTGGCCCTGACCGGCGCAGCAGGCGCAGGGTTTGGCATGGAGAGCATCTCAGTGACTATGCCTACCAGACCCACAAAGTGCTGCCTGACTCCCACAGGATCTCCCTGAGCGTCAGGTTCTAACAGAGTCAAAGAACCTACATAGAGCTCGACTGACATAGCCGCGCTCGATATGAAGGCCCGCAACGCCGTGAGCAAATGCGTTGCGGGCTTTCATGTATGCGGAACGGATAAGTCGCGCCGCAATTGAGCTGGTCTGCAATACACATAGCACTATTTCGCATGCATGACTTGGACTAAGGACACTATTTTCGGGGTTTAGGAGTGCTGGGGGTACAGTTGGCTTTGCCCGTTCCCAGACACAGCCGGTTTGCCCCGGCACAGAGGAGGGGCGGGGTAGTCGGATACCTGGATGGTTTGCACCTGTGCCGCACCAGGGCAGGGGCGCTAGTCAGCCCCCCCCCTGTCCATGGAATAAATATTCCCTTGACTTGAATTAGCGGAAGGTTATTGTGGGGAACACAATTACTCTTAGACGCCAAGGTTTCGAATTCTTCTATCGTAGTTTCTGCTCGAACACCTGACGTAAACCGATAGAGTTATTCCCAGGGCATTGAACATCTTTGCCGGAAATGCTATAGAACGAGTTGGATCATTGCTGCCTCAGCCTATTCAGATATTCAGGTTGTCGTTGGATACAGCTGGAGAGCGGGAAGACAAGGGGATATGTGACCGAAGATTGGGCAGCAAAACGCAACTGCAACAAGACAACTCCTCATCATGTTGGGCCCGTGCGCAAGTCGTCATAGCTGCAAAGAATACCCAGGAAGACCCAGAATATATAGGCAACAGAAACCACGCTGATATTGAAGAAAGCCTGAACCAGATACCCTAGTACAGATGCAACGAATGGACAGTATGTGTCATACTCGCGCAACCTCGTCAAGCCTGCATGAAACGCCTTAGTAACAAGTAACAGATACACAATTAGTGACGGTATTCCAGTCGTAACTGCAATATGCAGGTATTCATTGTGCGCTTTGTCGAAATACAAGATCCTGCCGAATACAGCCATTACTTCTTCGTTAAACCTTTCGGCGAAAGGCTCACGGAGATTCTCAATCCCGTATCCAGTTAGTGGCCTATCTCTGATAAGAAGAATGACTCTTCTCCAGATAAAGATTCTACCAGAGCCGGCCCTTTCAGGTTCTTCATTGCGAATCACACTTAACGCGCCTTCGAATATCGATCTAGATCTCTGAACAAAAGCATTACTGTTCAGTGTGTTGAACATGAGAACGACAGCCAAAGTAATCACAAGTATGCACACAAGTCTCCGTATGTCTTGTCTGCAATGACTTGGAGATATTCTGCTAACAACGAGATACGCAACGATGGCGACAGCCGCCCCGATCCAGGCGCTTCTGGTGCGTGTGCAAAGAAGTGCATATAGCAAAATGCTATAAACAAATCCGGAGATGTTCTTCCTTCTCTTTATGAAACCATCCAATGCGACTGGTATGACCAAAACGAGGTAAGAGCCGAAGAAATTCGGATTGCCAAACGTTGAAAAAGCAGTTCTCCATCGTGATCTTATGAAATCCCTGGGGAATGGGTCTAATCCATAGAACTGCATGATGCCATATATAGATAGAATCATTGCTGAGATTTCGATTCCCACGTTGAATTTCGTTTCTGAAATTGCACTGGTACGAGCTGCAAGGAATAACAGAAAATATACCATCATAATACGGAACCCGTCTTCTCTGCGAGGGCTCCCATGTATGGCAAGCTCCCGGTTGAGTGCAAAGAACAGAGATACAACAAGCAACATGAAGTAGATCAAAAGAGTGCGGTTTATGGAATCAAATCGGATGAGATTACTGATCGCTTTCCGATTTTGCAGCAATATCAGCAGAAAGAGCATTGCAATTATCGTTAACGCGTATGCCTTGGGAGCGTAGAAGAAATCATTGCATTCGCCAACAGGCACAAAAACGAAAGGCACAAATGTGACTACAGCGAATAGCAAATACTCTATCCTGCGCCTCGCCAAAGCAATATCCAAGCTATCACCCCGTCCCTATCTGCCCGGAGATGTGTCTGCAGCAACGCTGAGCGAATCTGCGGGTCAGTGCTCATCTAAAAGCCCTTCACCATCTGCTTGCTCAAGGGGATTAGTCAGGTTGGTTGACCAGAGCTTGCCTGAGCTCACAGGATAGGATTCTTCCTCTTGCCTGTGAAACCTGCTTCTTCCAAGCCGCGAAGGTCAGTTTCCCTGGGACTTGAGGGCGAGGATCATCCGCCTCACAGAATCGGGTTCACGGGAGAGTTTGAGGGAGAAATCGTGGCCAGGGCCGAATTGACAGGCTGAGAAATGGGTAAGAGCCCTGAACCCAGGGCCGGAGGTACCACCGCGTGTCAGGGTGTCCATGGCATGATTGGGAATGGGGCTGAGGCGTTCCTGCTCTTTTCGGCAATATCTGCTAACTTCCGATGAAATTTGCTTGCCCGAGAAGGATTATTGGATTTGGTAACGAATACATGTAAGCGGTTACACCAAACAGGGCAATTGGCCCGAAGCAAGGGGTGTGTCAGATAGCTACCATATACGATGTTGCCAAGAAGGTCGGAGTGTCAACCGCTACGGTATCGAGAGCGATATCGAACAGTGGCTATGTGCGCAAAGACCTAAAAGAACAAATCCTGCAGGTAGCAAGGGCAATGGACTACCAGCCCAACTCTCTGGCACGTGGGCTCGTCACCAAGGAAAGTTACATACTAGGCCTGATAATGCCGGACATTTCAAACCCGTTCTTTCCTGCTGTTGCACGTGGAATTGAGGATGTAGCCAATGCAAACGGATACAACGTATTGCTGTGCAACACAGATGGAAGCTCCGCAAAAGAAACCGATTACATAAATGTACTTCGCAGCAGGCAGGCTGATGGCGTCATATTCACCACATCGCAAGTGAACCCCAAGAATGCAAAGTCGTTGATTGAAGCGGGCATACCTGTGGTTCTGGCAGACAGGGGCATGAATATTGCCTGTGATAGCGTCGTCGCCGATAACGTAACAGGAGCCTATAGAGCCGTGCGGCATCTGTTGGATCTTGGCCACCGCCAGATAGGCATTATTGCGGGTCCAATCGGTGTGGCTACGAGCCAGGAGAGGGTTGAAGGCTATAAGAAGGCTTTGCTGGAAAGCGGTATCGCCGTCAGAGACGACTTGGTCTGTGAGGGGAATTATCGTCAGCATAGTGGGTATGAGTGTACCTGCGAACTCCTCGAGCTCCGAGATCGGCCAACAGCGATATTTGCCTGTAACGACTTGATGGCTGTAGGAGCCCTATCGGCGCTGGAGGACCGTGGTTTGAAGGTGCCAGATGATGTGGCGGTTGTAGGATATGACGATATCGCAATGGCTTCGGTTACAAGGCCAAGGCTTACGACAGTAGCCCAGCCTAAGTACGAGATGGGGGCAGTCGCCTGCAGGATGCTAATAGAGCGGCTGAAAAACCCCAACAAACCCCATCAAAGCATAGTGTTGAATCCTCAACTAGCTATCAGAGAATCCAGTGTGGTCATGACTTGCACGTCCAGTGGAGTTTAAGCGCGAAGATGCTTGGCAGATACGTGTATGGAGGACCGTTCAATAGACTTCATACGAATCTTGTCTGCAATGAACTTGTCCTCCTACTTTGGAGATCATGAGCTGGGTTCAGAGTATACGCGACCCTGTGGAGGTGATGTTGCCAGACTGCATAAAGAAGGCCGCTGACTCGATGTAGGTGGGTAGTAGTCGCTGTAGGGACTAAGACAGTTCAGACGATTCTGCGATGCGTGGACGGGACGAATCACGAGACATAGCATCGCGAGCACAATGAGGAGGCGCTTTTATGAACACCAAGAGAACGATAGCAATCGGTATTCTTGCTTTGCTGTTGGTGGGAATGCTAGGAAACGTAGCGGCTGCCGCGGGCAAGCTGAAGATCGCGTTCATACCTCAGCTGATCGGTATTCCCTACTTCAACGCTATGGAGCTGGGAGGCAACGATGCCGCTAAGCAGTTTGGAGTGGAGTTTTCCTATGTTGGGGCAACCACTGCTAGCGCACCTGAACAGGTGCGGATCATGGATAGCTTGATCAGGCAGAAATACGACGCTATCTGCATATCAGTGCTTGACCCTGTTTCTATCAATCCGGTAATCCGGAAGGCCAAAGATGCAGGCATATCAGTATTTACTTCCGACAGTGACAGCCCCGAGAGTGATCGGATTGTCTATGTCGCCCAGGCGCTAGACGATGATCTGGGGTATACCCTCATAGACGTTCTCGTCGAGCAGATTGGCGGCAAGGGCCAGATAGGAATCGTGTCCGGTGTGCCTACGGCTACAAACTTGAACACGTGGGTTCACTACATGAAGGAACGAGTAAAGAAGTATCCTGACGTTACTATAGTAGATGTGCGCTATGCTAGCTCCAGCGAGGAAGCGTTCCGCCAGGCGCAGCAGCTGATGACTAGGTACCCTGACATCAAGGGCTTGGTTGCAGTAGCTTCGGTTACCGTTCCTGGAGTTGCGCGAGCCGTGGAGTCGGCCAACAAGGTCGGAAAAGTCAAAGTGATCGGCTATGGTTCTCCGAATACCGTACGCTCGTTCATGAAGAAGGGCATCATGGAAGCATCAATACTGTGGAATCCAAGGGATCTTGGATACCTGACGGTCTGGGCAGGCATGAAACTGGCTCAAGGAGAGCAGTTCAAGGCTGTCAACAAAGTCCCTGGCCTTGAGAATGAGATCAGGTATTTGCCTGAGAAGGAAACACTCTTGCTTGGACCTCCGCTCATCATCACGATTGACAACGTAGATGACTTCGATTTCTAAGCATGAGGTGACTGCTTAGTTGCAGTGCAGACTTGGGGGCGGGCGCACATGCGTGCAAGTCAATGTGTTCTTGCCGGCAAGCGGCCCGCTCCCTTGCCTTATGCCATTGCGGCGGGCTGTTGCGCTTATGATGATCCCGGGGGCCAACATTGCCACTGCAAGTTGTTTGGATTGTGTGATGCACTTGCACTACAGAATTCTGCAATAGACATGATTGTGCATTTGATGCAGATGCTTCAGTGGAAAGGGGCTTTAGCCAATGAACAAGAAGCTGAGCGATCCCACCAAAGTGAAATCAGCCATCGGCAACATGGTTGATGCTCACCCTGAAATTGCCATCAATCTTCTTAAAGAGCTAATAAAGAGGCCTAGCGTGAACCCGTGGTTCTCCCAGGACTATCCGGGCGGAGAGAAAGAGGCGCAGCTCTTCCTCGGAGGATATATGAAAGA
>MTKW01008840.1_pt1 | contig 13660 bp, 9 predicted proteins | sample 1042761 | NCBI WGS metagenome assembly MTKW01 (sample SAMN06205366, study PRJNA360243) | anaerobic digester metagenome | biome: Wastewater treatment plant; feature: Anaerobic digester sludge; material: sludge; isolation source: anaerobic digester fed with sludge from wastewater treatment plant ...
GATAGCCGCGCCCGTAATCGGATCTGACAGGATATTTCACATCAAAGTAGACCCCGCCAACCCGGTCAACCACTTCGCAAACCCCGTCCATGTCTACAGTTACATAGTAATGTATTGGAATACCACCCAGGAAATCTTCAACCGTGCGAATCGTGGTGTCAATGCCACTTTGATGCGCATCTGTGACACCGGGCAAGTTGTATCCATACATATAAGAATGGTTAATCTTATCATTAATATCTGTACCCGCAATTTTCACATAACTGTCCCGCGGGATACTGACCAGTGATACTTCATTGCTCTTAAAATTTAGAGAAGCAATCATGATCGTGTCAGGCCTGAAAGCCTGACTCTTTTTGCCTCTAATCTCATCACGATCAAAACCGAGCAGAACAATATTCACCCGGCCTGTTTCAAATTTCTCGGCCGCCGCAGCTCCACCCTTTTTTTCATTTGGAGTGGAAAAAAATAGCGCTGGAAACGCCAGGTAAGCGGCGGTAAAGAAAAACACGGCTACTGCAAGTGACAAAAACATTATTTTTAAAACAAGATTTGATCTGCGTTTTTTCATTATTGCCAACTTCCTTAACTTATTTTCTGTATTAATGCTTATCAAATCACTATTATATACAGAGCCGCTAAAAAGTCAAACCGCCCGGAATTAATTTGAAGCCCTACCTGACCGGTAGGNNATTTCAGGTAAAAAACCTCTTCAATTATTACCGAGTTAACCTCATCATCCAAGATCAGGCAGTTTTCATCACCAATGGTTCTATATTCACCCTGCAAGGTAAAATCGTTCACCGCATTAAAATTTAAATGTTCGCCGGCAAAGACAACCAGGGAGACAATCTGATCAAGATGCAGGTCTGTATCCAGACTATCTTGATAAGCTTGATAAGTCGGGATTACCTGGCGAAAGCGTCCCATTTTTTTAAAATGCTTCAAGGTCGCCAGGAGCAGCTTCTTTTGACGTTCTATTCTCATCAAATCATCTTTGGTGTCAGAGTCAAGATAGGTCAGATATTGCATGTAGGCGCGTCCATCAAGCAACTGCGGCCCGACATAAAGGTCTTCTGCGGGGGTCGGTCCGGGGATGAAAATATCAACATCAAATTCCACCCCTCCCATGGAGTCAATCAACTGCGCGAACCCTTTCATATCAACGGCAATATAGTAATGCAGCTTGACCTTGCCCAGAAGCTCTTCCACAGTCTCAAGAATACAGTTGATCCCCTGTTGATCCCCCCCCCCATCTTCTTCCCGGTAGCCGATTCTATAAGCAAATTGAATGCGTTCCCACTTTCCTTTACCGGCAATGTTAACGTAAGAATCGCGGGGGATACTTAGTAACGTTAAAGAGTTCCGATCAAAATTTATCGATGCAACCATGATTGTATCCGCCAGGTAACCGTTATGATCGTTTTCTTCACCAGAATCCTGACCAAGTCCGAGAATGGCAATATTTATAATGCGTTCCCCGAAATATTCCCCCGGTTCGGTTACGGCATTGAAATCATGTCTGAAAAGATAAGCCGGATTATAAAATACCCGGTAAATCCCAACCCCTATTATGGTCACCGAAACCAGTAAAATCAGAGATACTATGGCCAGGGACAGGTATAATTTTTCCGATCTGGAAAATTTCCGCACGGTTCAGCCCCCTTCTTACAGATAAATACTTTGACTTTTAGGCAATGGCTACCTCATTTTGACTAATTCATATAAAGTAGCGCCCTGGTAGGTTCCTCTGATCCTGGGAGGATGATACTGACTGCTGTAAACCCCCACTTCCTTCAAAATCTCGTATAGCGTCTGCGAATACGATTCATTGACTACAACAAATATTCGCTCGCTGGTATCTAGATCCGCCCATAAATATTGATCCGTCAAGCCTTTTTTCGCCAGGTAATATTCCAGAATCGCATCTGAAGGAACCGCCGCCAGGATACGGTCGCCCTTTTGCAAAACAGGGGCCAGTGATTCCACGATGTCCGGCGCATCCCTCAATGCACCCGTTTCATCAGAATAGCGAATTGTCTCTGAATTCGAAATCTGAAACGATAACATAACCGACAAACCCACTACTATAATAGCATATATGTGATGTGTATAACGAAGANNAATAGATAAAGGCCCAGAAGATCCAAACCCGTGGCGGAGGGGCTACTTTCTGAATCAACAATAACGGTACCGGCGCAATCATCGCCGAAATCAGCAGTAGATTGAGCTTTCGATAAAGAAATATACAGACTAAAACAGCTGCAGCCAAAATTATTTGCAGCGCCGGCGGGATATCTCTATTCAACTGGCACCACACGGATAATATCGTATTTGGCCACAGATTACCTAAAGTGCTCCAGCTTTGAGACAATACAAAACGATTGGCTGCCACCGATTCCCAACCCGATACGATAAGCACAGGCAAATAGAAAATCAGTGTAATAAGACCGGTTAATAGCAAAGATGTAAGCAGCTCTTTCAATCTCTGGAGCCGCTGCATATTATCTTTGTTCATAACAACAGATAAAAATAACCAGCAGATCACTATACTAAAAGGATAGAGCATTACAGGTATCGTATATAAGCCCAATGATGCCAAAAAAGCCATGAGCGCCCAGAGAAAGCTGTTGCTGTTCTTTTGCAGGTACGAACCCAAAAACAGAATGCAGAGAAAGAGGAAAAACATCAGGGTATATCCCCTGGCATTTACAGAGTATTCGATTAAAAGCGATGAAGATGCAATAAGCCCCGCTGTGATCAATGCTGTATTCCCATTGATAAGGCGCCGCACCACAGCATAAGACGCCGGAATGAGAAGAACGCCAAATAGATAGGCCGGTAACCGGATGGCCCATGGTTCACTCCCGAAAATCAAGTATGCGCATCGCATCAGCAATGTATGTAAAATATGATTGTTGGGAGTAGCGTAGTAAGATGCGGCCACAAAAGCAGGACGGGCGGCGCTATATAAAAAACTGCCGGCTTCGTCAAATTTAAGGGGTTGGTTTAAGAAATGCAGCCTCACCAGCGCTGCCAGTATTGTTATCAGTATTAAAGCGATATAAGAAGCTCTTTCCTTCCGAAAAGCCTGCCTGATGGAGTATTTTTTTACTTTACCGAACAACAGGTCCATGGAGATGAGCAAATTACGGAAATACAAATTAATTTTTTTTCTCGTCAAATAAACTATAAAAGCGCAAAAAACAGCGGCCCCCCCAAAAACTTTCAGCCGACTGGAGACCTGTTCGTACCACGAATCACTAAATATTGCGACACTCCGGTCAACGGCAAATAAATCCAGTTTGCTTTTTACAAAATCATACGGGACCATTGAGCCTGCCGTCATGATCATGCCGCCCAAAAAAAGCAGTATTATTAAAAAACAGGTAAAGCGCCGGAGAGACTTATCGCTGCAAGAAAGCATTTTTAGGCCTCCTTTAAAGCAACCATGTTTCTCAGGAATAATCGGCAGGCTGGTAGAAGATCTGATCCGGCGAGTTGTTTTTAAAACGATTGTGAAAGCGGGCCCAGGGAGATATGGCTGCATCCCTTGCCAGAAACATTCCTCCACCTTTGGTCCCGGCAAAGTTATCCCTGAATAAATTGCCTGATGCCTGCAGGGATGATCGCCAGGCGGAAATCCCCCCTCCGTATACTTCAGCGATATTACCTTCGATGAAGTTATCAGTCACCACGGGAGAAGCCGCCGCAATATTGATCCCGCCGCCCTCGGTTGCTCTATTGTCGCAAATGATGTTTTTAAATATTAAAGGGGATCCTTCCACACTAATGGCCATACCCCCGCCCAGTTTTGCGAAATTGGATAAGATATAGTTGCTGTTAATATTGGGGGCTGCCTTGAGGATATAAATACCTCCTCCCTCAATGAGGGCGTTATTCCCCGAGATGGTATTTCCCATAATAAGGGGTGACGCCTCTAGAACAGCAACTCCTCCGCCAAACCCCGGAACCTCAAGTTTTCCGGCATCGGTTGAATTTTCCCTGATCATATTATTGGAAATTACAGGGTTGCTTCCGTTCATCACCAGAATACCGCCCCCAAAACAGCCCCAGAATTCCTCGACCACTGTTCCCCGGCCCCCGGTTATGGTAAAGCCGGACAGGAGGGCATCACTTCCTTCGCCCCTACAAAATGAAACAACCGATCCTTCACCTGTACCCTGGATAATCGTGGCGCTTACAATATCCGGATCTGCCGGGTCACTGCTTTGCACGGCAATCTCTTTGCCCATAAAATCAATATTTTCCTTATAGGTACCGGGCTTGACAATGATCCGGTCCCCATTTCCGGCAGACTCAATCGCCTCCTGGATGCTAACATATTCATCGGGCACAAGCCTCTGCTTCATTGAAGTGGAGAACGCTTCTCCGCCAAGATCATAGAGAAAGATCATGGCATTATGAGAGTAAAAGGAATCCAGCATCTCCCCAATCTGATCAAGATGCCGGCGAAATAAACTTTCTTCTCCGGTTAGATCATGGGAAAAGAAAAACCAGATCCGGCCCTTTCCAGCCAGTCCATTCAATTCATTTTGATATGATTGGGGATTATTAACGTAATTTGCACCGGGAATATATGAAACACCTTGATTATAAGTGTAATACTCAAAGACTTTGTACGACTCGTGGTAAACGTAAATTTGATCGCCGGCCTGTTTCTTTTCAAAATAGTATTCAATGACCGGTTTGGCTTCTTCATTCAGACGCGGTTTTATCAAATGATAACCGCTGCGGAGAATAAACATGGAAAACAAAACCACCACCAGAACCAATGATGTCACCATACTGCGGCGGGATAGAGCGGCGGTAACATGGTAGATCCCTTCACCAATGATTAAATAAAGAAGCGGCACCGTAAATAGCACCAGCCGATCAGTGATTGGGTAATAGCGCATTGCCGAGACCACCGCCAGGACTGCCAGGGGCATCAGGATCAAGCCAAGTGAAAAGCGGGAGTTTGTTTTCCACAAGGCTACAGCTCCCGCAGTGATGATCACCACGAGCAGGGCTGCATGGGGAATGCTGAATCCTAAAGGGTTGCAAAAAAGATTAATTACAGTTTGAGGATACCATCCCAAATCAGAGAGCGTTGCCGGTGGAAATGGAAGAAAGTTGTCTTTAAAAAAAATATAAAAGGCTTCATTTCTCGAAGCCGGGCCTGCAATAAACAGATAATTGACGGCGAAACTGGTACTCCAAAGCATGGCGATCAATCCAAGTTTTGCCATCACCTTGCCGCGATCCTCTTTCTTCTCCTTTAACGCAAACAGGAACAGGGTGATCCCCGTACCGGCCAGAACAAAAACCGATGGATAAGCACACCAGATCACCAGGCAGCCGGTCAGGCCTAGAATTACTGTTTCTTTCAGGCCGTACCCCTGTTTGTAAAAATATAACGCTGCTAGAAGAATAATGATGGTCATTAACAGCTCTACGCTGTATTGCTTGGCCTCTGCGGAATAGTAAATGGCCCGATCAGATAACACCAGCAAGGCCAGCGCCGGCGGCAGCGCTTTTCGGCCAAGCAGCCTCCCGGCGAGTTTGGCAAAAAGAAATAGCGCCGCAATTCCGGATATAAAAGGAATCAACCTGAGAATGTATTCGGTGTGCCCAAACAGTTCCGTGAGCAGTTTTGTCAATAGAAGAAAGACCGGCGGGGCTGCCTGGACATTATCAAGAGGCGAAAGCAGTTCCAGGTATCCCCGCTCCAGTATATTCATGACCAGCAGCGATTCATCAAACCAGATTGAACGGTTGGATAAATACTGGGCAAAACGGGTCAGAATTCCGTAAAGCAACAATGCCCCAATCAAGACGCGAGAGTAATATACTTTTCGCAAAGCCGGTATAATTTTATCCCTCACTGTAACTCGCCACTCCTTATCCACCGCCTGTAGGATCGTCTCTCCCGAAGCCCCGGTTAGTAACCCAGTGCCTGGCACCAGGTTAACTAACTTAATTGAAAATAAATTTTTTACGGGACAGGTAATTCCAGAAAAAAACGATCCCTGTAGCGGCAACTTTTGAGATCATGAAATGCAAGTTAAAAATCTCCTTGAAAAGATAAAGAAATAGCTCGTTAAATAGAAGTCCGAGCAGGCTCACTAAAAATACGAGGCTTATTTCTATATATTTACTGTAACGGCCGCTGTTAAAAACCCATTTCACAGAGAGAAGATAGTTCACCAGGGTAGCAATGATAAATGAAATCACTGCCGCCAGAAGATAGTGTACCGCCCCGTAATTTACCAGGATCCAGTAGAACAGCCAATCAATTAACGCCGCTGTTGCCCCTACAAAAAAATATTTTAAAAGCTGTGTCAAAGCAATCCGTTTTTTAAAGATACCGGCAACAGCGCTTCTTTCCGTATCGCTGAGCATACCTGCAGCCCTCCTGCTAGATCTTTCCTTTATACAGGCCGTATTTCAAAATAACATAGATTGCTCTGACCCCGTCTTTCCAGCCAATTTTTTTCCCCTCTTCATAACTCCGCCCGTAATAAGAGATCCCCACTTCATAAATCCGGCATTTCATCCTGGCAATCTTTGCCGTGATCTCGGGCTCGAAACCAAACCTGTTCTCTTTAATATCCACATTCTGAATGATTTCGCGGCGGAACATTTTGTAACAGGTCTCCATATCCGTAAGATTTAAATTTGTAAACATATTGGAGAAGAGAGTCAGGAAACGGTTGCCCACATAATGCCAGAAATATAAAACCCGATGCGGCCCCGCACCCATGAACCTGGAACCGTAGACCACATCCGCTTTTCCTTCAATGATCGGCTGCATCAGCAGGGGATACTCTTCCGGGTCATATTCCAGATCCGCGTCCTGCACTATGACACAATCACCGGTAACCTCTTGGAATCCCGTCCTCAGGGCAGCGCCCTTTCCCATATTTTTTTGATGGTAAAGAACCTTGTCCACAACCGGTTCAATTTTTTCCTTTAGAATATCCCTGGTCCCGTCAGTCGAACAATCATCAACCACGATTATCTCAATGTTCTGAACAGGTGATTTTTTGATAGCTTCAATGATCATTTCTACCGTTTCTTTTTCATTAAACACAGGGACAACGACAGATAGTTTCATATAATGACCCCTTTGTCAGATAATACCTTCGTAATGACGCCTTACATTTAAGTGACCTATTATTTTTCCAGTACCGCCCCCACCGTAGGCCGGCTCAGTTCGCTCTCAAAGTAGGCAATAGTTTTTTTCAGTCCTTCTTCAAGGGAGACTTGCGGCAACCAGTTCAGCTTTTCGCGGGCTAGGTTAATATCCGGCTGCCTGCGGCGGGGATCATCTTGCGGCAGGGGATGGAAGACCAGTTTTGATCTTGAACCGGTCAGATGGATAATTATTTTTGCCAGTTCTTGTATACTGATCTCGCTGGGATTCCCCAGGTTCACCGGTCCGGTAAAATCAAAGGGCGTATCCATCATTCTCAGCAACCCTTCCACCAGGTCGGCAACATAGCAAAAAGAACGGGTTTGCGTACCATCTCCAAAAATAGTGATATCCTGATTTTGCAGGGCCTGGACAACAAAATTTGAGACAACCCTTCCATCATCAGGATGCATCCGGGGACCGTATGTATTGAAGACACGCACGATCTTGACCCTGACCTTGTTTTGATGGTAATAGCTCATAAAGAGCGTCTCGGCACAGCGCTTCCCTTCGTCATAACAGGCCCGGGGACCGACGGGATTTACATTTCCCCAGTATCCTTCGTCCTGAGGGTGCCTCTCCGGATCACCGTATACTTCGCTGGTCGAGGTTTGCAGAATCGCCGCCCCGGTCCGCCTGGCCAATCCAAGCATGTTGATCGAACCATACACGCTGGTTTTGATGGTTTTAACGGGGTTGAATTGATAATGAACCGGAGAAGCCGGGCAGGCCAGGTTGTAAATTTCATCCGCCTCTACGTATAGCGGCAAGGTGATGTCGTGGCGCAGCGCTTCAAAATTGTGATTTTCCAACAGATAACCGATGTTGCTTTTTCGGCCGGTAAAATAATTGTCGACGCATAAAACCTCGTCTCCCCGGTCCAATAATTTTTGACAGAGGTGCGAACCGATAAAACCCGCTCCGCCGGTGACCAGTACCCTTTTCATCAGCAAACCTTCTTCCAAATAAAATCAAGTCCCTTGAAATCCCTTCCCGATTGGGACAGACCTATGCTTGCAGGTCTGACCCCGAACCCTGGCTCCCCCCTTTGAAAAAGGGGGGCCGGGGGGGATTTAAAAGGTTTTCAACTTTTTTACCGCTGTAAAAACATTGGTCCGTCCACAGGTAGTCCCATTCCCCAAATCTGCCGATGGGCAAAATATCCAAAGTGGCCAGGTATTGTTGGACGATTCTTCTGCGCGGCAGCATCTCGTGATCAAAAACCACATTGCCGTAAGGCAATACCCGAAAATCGGTGAGCACGATATCCTCGAACGATGCGAATTTCATTTTTTTTATGATATCGACAACATGTTCAATCATCGCCTCTGCAGAGCCCGGTAAAGGCCTGTGCTTTGAGAAATAGATTTCAAACTGCAGAGAGCTGCAATCCTCGGGAGCATTATCGGGGGATTTTAAACTCGGTGAATAGACCCGGGCCGGCAATATGGAAAGATCGTATATATATAACCATAAATGATCCGTTACCCGGGGAAGGTTAAAACCTACCGATACAATCGCCACAGAGGTCGCCCACAGCCCGGCCGCTGCTTCGAAAATCTCATTCGGAACATCCTTGATCATGGGAATCAAATCAGGCAGGGGAACGCTGGTGACAAGATTTTGATAATGGCTTTTTTCTCCGTCGGCAAACTGGACATACCTCTTTGCGGCGTCGATCAAAACAGCCCGTTTATTGGTCCGGATATCAAGTCCCGAGGCTACCGGTTCCAAAAAGGCGCGAAACCCGCCTTTTTTGGGATAGCGCATTTTTTTAATATGGTATAGTTGGGGAGTCTCTTCAGTCATCGCTCCATACAGGACCTCTTCGAGGCTGGGACAATACATCCGCCGGCCGATCCAGTCAGTGGTAAGCTGTTCAGCCTCGATTGTCCAATATTTTTTCGTGTAGATGATGGGAAATCTTTCGGCGATCACCTCGCCATACTGCCGGTTTAACCATTCCCGGTAATTGGTAACTTCCGCATTCCGCGGCCGCTCCACAAAGCTGCGGATGGCTTCAACTTTTTCTGAAACCGGCAGCGGATATAGATTATTTTGCACCGGGAATTTCAGCCAGCGTCCCCGTTCATAGTTGTAGGGGTTTGATTCGTGCTCCCAATAATCAACCTGGTAAAATATCTTGCTCAAATATGGATCATCTGTAAACGCAAAATGAACGGCATGATCAAAACGGAAACCGTCTATTGAAAAATTATCGGCCAGGCCGCCCCAACGAGGCCGCGCTTCATAGATCACCGCTTTTTTTCCTAATTGCTGTGCATGGTAGGCGGCGGAAATGCCCGCTACTCCACCACCCAAAATCATCAATTCTGCCATTGTTACCTCCTGTAGATCACATTTTGAGCCGGCTTAATCCCTCAAGGATTTCGTGATCAACCTCTTTTTGAAACAGGTAAATATTTTCCCTGATTACCTTTGGCGGCAGGTTCCACCATTCTATTTTTAACAGCTGCTCAATGGTTTCCCGATCAAAGCGATATTTGAAGATTGCTGCCGGTACTCCGGCGGCAACAGCATAATCGGGAATATCCCTGGTTACGATTGCTCCCGCCCCGATCACTGCGCCGTGACCAACTTTAATCCCTGGCATGATCACGCTGTTGCAGCCAATCCAAACATCATGACCGATCAGCACTCTTTTAATCACGAGTCCGTTTTCAGTAACAAAACCATCCCGGGGAAAATAAGGAAAAGAGTGTGTCGTTACGTTATTGTAAGGATGATTGGTCGCGCCGATGGTTACATTCCATGATATGGAACAATACTTACCCAATTCCGCCTCCACGACCTTGCTGTTTCTTCCAATCGAGGTATAGTCGCCTATCACAGAGTTGACTACTTGTGAATAAGAAACCAGCCCTACATTGGCTCCCAACACGGAGTTTTGAATATCAACATAGGGATCAATAAAAACATTGCTCTTGATATATGAGCGGTATTTAATCCTTTGCCATAGCGGGTTCGGCATGATGTAATCAAGGATTGTCTTCAGCTTCATTTTCATAAGCATTTCCTCCAGAATATCCGGCCGGCTGCAAAAAAGATTATTTGATGTATTCCCGCCACCAGAGGGCAAAATTCATCAGGTACCACGCCTTCTGGCCGCGCCCCTCTTCCATGATCCGCTCTACTTCTGTCCGGTCAAAGAAATCGGTGTGCTGATCCAATTCGGTCATTGCCCGGCGGATCACCGGGTCGAGGTAATCGTAAAACCATTCCGTTACAGGAACGGCCAGGCCTTGCTTTTTCCGGTCTATCAGCATGTCCGGAAGAAGTCCGCGGGCCGCCTTTTTCAAGATATATTTAAGCTGACCATTTCTCACTTTTATTTTCTCCGGAATACTTAACACCTGGGCAACAAATCTATGGTCAAGAAAAGGCGCCCTCGCCTCCACGCCGACAGCAGCAGTCATTTTATCCAGACGCATCAGCAGCAGTTCCGGCAGGCGTAAATTCAGATCGAGATAGGTCATCCAGTTGAGGTGGGATTTTTCCCAGGCTTTCTCTTCGAAGCGCTTGTAAACGGGCTGCAGGGCTTCCCAGGCGCTATGGTGTTTGAACTTGCGGCGCAAGCGCGGCGAAAGCAGAACCTGTTTCTGCAAGTCTGTATAAGCTTCCATACTCCAGTAAACCGGCAAACCGGCGGTGCCGCGGCGCAGCCATTCGTAATAACAGGTTCTATCCCTGCCCAACATCCTCAATCCATGAAGACCGGCCGTCTTCAGCGAGCGGGGGAGCGGCCAGCTGTTCAATTTCTCCAACCGGTAAGCAGTTTTCCAACTGGGATAGCCCCAAAACAGTTCATCGGCGCCCTCACCAACATGGCAGCAAACCGCGTTGTTTTCCGCGGCCATCTTCGACAGGTAATAGGTAGGTGCACAAACCGGGTCAGCGATCGGCTCATCCTGCAAATAGATCATCCGGGGGATAAAAGAGAGCAGTTCGTCATGATCGAGGAAATATTCATGGTGCTCAGTCCCCCTCTCCGCCGCGATCAGGCGGGCGTAGGAGAACTCGTTGCAGTAAGAGCGGTAGTCTCCTTGATAACCTATGGTAAAAGTCTTCACCGGCGATCCTTGATCCTCTGAAAGCAATGCGGTCAAGATACTGGAATCAAGCCCCCCGGAGAGAAAAACCCCTACTGGGTTTGCCGCAGGTTTTTGCAGAAGAGCGGCCTCGCGCAGCTCCTCCAGGATCAGCTGGCAAATTTCTTTTTCCGATAGATTGCTCAAAGGCCCGGTCTGATCCCAAACATCCCAGTAGCGCTGTTCCACCATGCTGCCGTCAGCGCTCACTCGCAGCTGTGTTCCACAGGGTAGCTTTTTGATCCCCTTAAATAGCGTTTGCGGCGCCGGGGATATCAGGAAAGATAGATAGTGATAAAGAGCAAGCTCGTCAACCTCTCGAACCTGTTCGGGATCCTGAAGCAGGGCTTTGATCTCTGATGCAAAGGTAATCCTGCCGTGATGGACACTGTAATAAAGCGGTTTAACCCCAACCGGGTCCCGGACCAGCCAGAGTTCCTTCTTGCCGGCATCCCACAGGGCAAAAGCATACGCCCCCCGGAATTTCTCCAGGCAGCCGGTACCCCACTGTTCATAGGAGCGCAGAATAACTTCTGCGGCAGGGCAACCATCCGGAAAAGAGCTGTTCCCTGTTTTCTCAATTTCTTCTGCGATTGTAGCGCGATTATAGATCTCCCCGTCACAGGCTATCCACAGCCTGCCGTCTGCGCTGCTTGACGGGAGCAGTGCATCAGCTATGCCGGACACGGCCCGGCCTATCTGCACCAGCCCGGTCTTTTTGTCGTCTGATATCCAAAACCCGGGAGCTCCAGGGCCCCGGTGAACGATTGGAGCCTGCATCTGTTTTAAATAGGGTCCGCTGATTTTAAAAGAAGAATGATCAAATACCAGCGCCCCGGCGATACCGCCCATGATTGATCCCCTCACGGCTAAACTTTTTTNNAACTATGCAATGGGCGGATAACGCGCCGTCTTCGGTAGTAACAGTGATCGTGGCCTCGCCTTCACCAACCGCGGTAACCAGGCCGTTTTCAACTACAGCCACGTTATGATTGTCGGAAGACCAGGTTACATTTTTGTTGGCGGCATTTTCCGGGGTAATTATGGCAATTAGCTGTTTACTTTCCCCAACTTTCAGGGATAAAGTAGTAAAATCCAAAGTGACCGCTGTCACCCTGATTTCCGGCTCAGCCAGCTGAACGGTTAAGCTGACCGGAGGACCGTCCGCCCGGTAATGGCGAACCACGAGGCGATACAGGTATGTATTACCCGTAACGACATCTGTATCCTGAAAAAATGTTTCCTCCAAGCCCTCGGCCAACAGTATTTCACCACCGCCTTCGGCGCTCCGGTAGAGGTTGTAGACTACCTTTTTGCTGTCCCCGGGCATCCATGAAAGTAATATCGCCGGATTGCCGCCTACCTCCTGGATGGTGTAGATAAATTCGCCGGGTGGGGGCGGAGGTGTATCCCGGAGCACATCTGCAGGCCACTGGGCAACATTAAGCCCGAATACTTCCTTGATCAATTTTACCCTGTAGCCCTGGTTCAAGACCCAGTACCAGATACCGTCCTTGGTCTGGCTGCCCCCGGTTAAAGTATGGAATTTAATGTTCTCCTCCGTCTTTTTAAATGTGCTGGCATAATAAGCGAGAGCGGCGATCTGCTTGTAGCTTAGATTGGTATTAACGTGATCCTTGTACACCCGGTAAGTTACCGGGATATTTTTAAACCGCCCCTGCTCCTTAAAATGATCGAAGGTGGCCATCAGCAGATCCATTTGACGCTCGATCCTGCCGATATCCTGTCCGGTCGCGCCTTCCCGGTAACGAGCATAGGTTAAAAAAGAGATTCCATCCAGGTCTTGCGGTCCCTCGTAGAGTAAAACATTGCCCTGCTTATCATAAATCCTTCTCTCCACTGTATAATGAACACCGCCCATGGCATCAACAAGTTGAACTACGGCATCCATACTAACAGTGACATAGTAATGGATGGGGATATCCCCCAACAGGTGGCTGACGGTTTGTAGGGTTGTACTTAAACCGGCATCATCCCGATCGGCTCCCTTTCCGTAAAAATAACCGTGATAATAAGAATGATTGATTTTATCCATAACGTTTCTACCGTGTATCGGCACATAGGAGTCACGGGGAACCCGGACAAATTTGACCAGATCTTTCTTGAAATCTATCGAAGCTATGAGAATTACATCAGGCAAAAATAGATAAGCATACTCCTCTCGAAACTGATCGCGGTCAAAACCAAGCACGGCAATATTGACGATATGTTCAGAAAACTGTTTGTTTACATTCTCATCGGGGGCAAAGTCAAACTCAGGATTCTGCAGGACCACTTCCGGATGGGCTATTTGATACAGATTGACGAAAACAATGACGACGGCTATCAGCAA
>MTKW01003872.1_pt1 | contig 13634 bp, 13 predicted proteins | sample 1042761 | NCBI WGS metagenome assembly MTKW01 (sample SAMN06205366, study PRJNA360243) | anaerobic digester metagenome | biome: Wastewater treatment plant; feature: Anaerobic digester sludge; material: sludge; isolation source: anaerobic digester fed with sludge from wastewater treatment plant ...
TGCCGCCATCGAAGCGCCGCGCGGCATCCTGTTTCATTCGTATGAATTTGACAAAAACGGCGAATGCGTCTGGGGCAATTGCTGCATCCCGACCAATCAGAACCATGCCAATATCCAGCTGGATTTTGAGAAACTCGTGCCGCAATTTATGGACGAAGGCCAGGATGCCCTGCGCCAGAAGATGGAAATGCTCGTCAGGGCCTACGACCCGTGCGTGTCCTGCTCGACGCATTATTTGGACATTCAGTTTGTCAAATAATACCTTCAACCGAAACGCCAGGTTTTGTCCCCGGCCGAGACACCTCGGCCGGGTTTTTTGTGTCCTTGTTGCCGCGAGGTGACCCATTGGCAGCGCTTCTTAGACAATCAAATCAGTTCAAATCTCAAACTAATTTGTTAACAATCCGCGTTAAAATCGGATAGAATCTGAGAAACGTTTTGGAAATTGAATCTGGATTGCTGAGATGAAAGTACTGGTAGCGGAAAAATGCGGGTTTTGTCCGGGGGTGCGAAACGCCATCAATTTGGCAAAAAAGACATTAGAGAAAAACAATGTCGTGTACAGCCTTGGCCCTATTATCCATAATGAAGATGTCGTCCGTCAATTGGCAGAAACAGGACTGCATACCGTCAGTCGGATCGATGAAATTGATACCGGCACGGTGCTGATTCGCTCGCACGGGGCGACCTTGGCAGAGCTTCAGGAAATTCACACCAAGGGACTGAATGTTGTGGATGCGACCTGCATTCTGGTCAAACGGGTGCAAAAAATTGCCTGTTTGCTGTACGACGAAGGGTATCATGTTATTATTGTAGGAGATAGAAATCATCCGGAAGTCAGGGCAGTGGTTGGCTCAGCGCCGGATGTCGATGTGGCAGGAACCGAGGATGATTTATCTAAAATTAGGCTGGGAAAGAAATTAGGGATTATTTGCCAGACGACCCAAAGCCCGGACTATTTTGTTCAGATGGTTGCGGCCATAGCCCGGCGCGGATTTTCGGAAATCAAGGTCATTAATACCCTGTGCCGCGAGACCATGGAGCGTCAGGAAGCGGCCGTGAAGCTGTGTCGACAGGTGGATATTATGTTCGTGTTGGGCGGATTGCACAGCGCAAATACCCAAAAATTGGCCGAATTGTGTAAAAAACACAATCCGCAAACGTTTCACTTGCAAAACTGGCAAGAACTTGATAAATGTATTCTTTTCGGCAAGCAGACCGCCGGAGTGACTGCCGGGGCCTCGACGCCGGATGAGGTCATCGATGTGTTTGTGCAGCATTTGCGGGCCTTCGAACCGTGATGCGAGGGCCACAATGAGCGCACCGGCACAAGCTGCTCGGTGGCGTTGAGCAAAGGACAGTTACAAAGTCCGGCGGGGTGCGCCTTTGGGTGTTGGGTTGCCGGCGGTGACGAGTCAGGAGTTAAAACGCCGTTGACTGCGTGGGTCAACGCGTCTTTATCCATAAAAACCATTTTTTCAAAAAGTGGTCTTTGGCGGGTCGGCGTAAATGTGGGGCGTCGGCCGGCGACAAAACAGACTCCACAGGAGAATAGGTACAATGGTAGATCGTAACATCATTTCTAAACTGGGGTTGTCCGAAGAGCAAATTGAGCAGCAAGTGCAGGCCCTTTTCACCGACGAGTACAAGCAGCTTCTGGACAATGTATTGGAAACCAAGGTCGAAAAGCTGGTCCCCGGCACCATCGTCAAAGGCAAGATCGTTACGCAGTTCGGCAATGACGTCATCGTCGAGCTGGGTCTTAAGAGCGAAGGTATCGTGGACGCCTCGGAGTTCGATTCGCCCGAGGAAATTGTCCCCGGCAAAGAGATCGAGGTCTTGCTGGAAGAGGTGGACGCCGAGGGCGGTATTCTGTTGAGCAAGCGCAAAGCCGACCGCATCCGCGGCTGGGAACACGTCATTACCCACCACAAGGAAGGCGATGTGATCAAAGGCATCGTCAGTCGTCGCATCAAAGGGGGCCTGTTGGTGGATATCGGCGTGCCGGTCTTTTTGCCTGCTTCACAGGTGGACATCCGCAAGCCCGGCGACATCAGCCGCTTTATTGGTGAGGAAATTGACTGCAAAATCCTCAAAATCGACACGGAAAATCACAATATCGTCGTTTCCCGGCGCAAACTGATCGAAGAGGAACGCCAACTCAGCAAAGAACGCATCCTGCAGGAAATCGAAGTCGGTCAGATTCGCAAGGGCATTGTCAAGAATATCGCCGACTTTGGCGTATTTGTCGATCTGGGCGGTCTGGACGGTCTGCTGCATATCTCGGATATGAGTTGGGGCCGTATCTCGCACCCGTCCGAAATGGTCGAGCTGGATCAGGAAATCGAGTGCATGGTCATCGGCGTGGACAAGGAAAACGAGAAGATCAGCCTCGGCCTCAAGCAAAAAACACCCAGTCCGTGGGAAAGTGTCGAGGAACGCTACCCTGTCGGCAAGCGCGTCAAGGGCACCGTAGTCAATATTATGAATTATGGCGCCTTTATCCGCCTCGAAGACGGCATCGAGGGGCTGGTGCATATCAGCGAAATGAGCTGGACCAAACGCATCGGCCATCCAAGCGATGTGCTTAGCGTCGGCGAGGAAATCGAAGTGATGGTGCTGGATGTCAACAAGGAAAAGCAGGAGATTTCGCTGGGTCTTAAGCAACTTGAGACCAACCCCTGGTCGGTGGCCGGCCAGAAGTACCCGGCCGGAACAATTGTGGATGCCAAGGTAACCAGCCTGACCAATTATGGGGCATTTGTGGAAATTGAACCGGGTATTGACGGCCTGATTCATATCTCCGACCTGAGCTGGACCAAGAAATACAATCACCCCGGCGAGGCCCTGCAAAAAGGCCAGGACATCCGGTGCGTGGTCCTTGAAGTCGATGAGGAAAAACATCGCATATCGCTGGGCATCAAGCAGATGTCCGAGGACCCCTGGGCACGGGCGATTCCCGAAAAGTACATCCCCGGCCAGATTGTTCGCGGCAAGGTGACTAAGTTGACCAATTTTGGCGTGTTTGTGGAACTGGAAGAAGACCTTGAGGGTCTGCTGCATATCTCCGAACTGGCGGATCACAAGATCGATAATCCGCAGGAAGTGGTCAAAATCGGCGATGAGGTCGAAGTGAAGATCCTTCGTGTGGATACCGATTCCCGCAAAATCGGCGCGAGTTTGCGTCGTGCCCAGTGGGCCGCCGAGGATAAGGCCGCCGAAGAAGGTCAGAAACCGGTCGTCGAGGAAAAAGAATCGCCTCAGCGTCGCGGCGGTTTGGACGGTGCCTTTATGCTCGATTCGCTGACTTTCGGAAAAGACAAAGAATAAGCCGTAACAGGCATCTATTGGGTTTTTTATCAGCCCTGCGGACACCGCCGCAGGGCTTTTTTACGTTATGGCTGGGCCTACGTTGGCGGTCTGTGATGCTGCCGGCGTAAGCCCCGTTGGCAGCAGAGCGAAAACAGATAGCAGATAAAAGCTGCCTCCCCGAATGTTTTCCTATCCTGTCACCCCGAGCAGGCCGCAGGCCGACGAGGGGCCTATTTTCCATTTTGTCACCCCGAACCCTCGAACGCAGTGAGAGGGCCAGGGGCCTATTTATTTAAGCAAAATTCCATTTCCGCAAGGTTAACGGTCGAATTTTGGTGAAACAATAGATTCCTCACCCCCTCGCTGCGCTCGGGGGTTCGGAATGACAGGTGCGGCCATGTTGTTCGGGGTTCGGAATGACAATGGGGTGGTCGGAATGACGGGATGTATAGTTTGCACAGGGTTCGGGGTGGGCAGTTATGGCATTTTGTTTGGAGGTTGGGATGGGCGGGTTGTCCCCTTATGGCGGTCTGGGGGTGGGCGCTGGCAAATTTGCCATCGAAAAGTAAACTCGCCGTCGAATTGTGCCGATATACTGCACAGGGCAGCCGGCTTACGGGCGGTCTGTCCGACGGCCTGATGACGGCAGTCGGGTCTGTGATAAACCTGAAAACCGGACGCTTTGAGTCCCATACGAAGCGGGAAAATAGGAGTAAATCAATGGCTTTTGATGCAACGATCAAAGAATATCTCAAAGAAATTGATGAGGCGCCGCTGCTGAGTTGGGAGGAAGAAAAGGAACTGGCCGAGGCTATTCTGGAAGAAAACGACCCATTTGCTCGTGAACAGCTTATTCGCAGCAACCTGAGGCTGGTGGTCAATATTGCCAAAAAATACTCCGGGCGGGGGATGAGCCTGGGGGATTTGATCGAAGAAGGCAATCTCGGCCTGATGCGGGCGGTCGATACCTTTGATGCTGAACACGGCGTGCGGTTCAGCACCTATTCAGCCTGGTGGATTAAGCAATCGATCAAACGCGCGATTCTAAACAATTCTCAGCCTATCCACATCCCGACCTATATGGTCGAGTTGATTAACCAATGGCGACAGACCTACGCGGAATTGGAGGTCAAACTCGGCCGTACTGTCAGCCTTGAGGAGATGGCCTACGCGATGAAGGTGCCGATTCGCAAGGCCCGAGCCATTCGGGACATCGTTACGGTGGTGGATACGGGGTTCCAGCATGCCGGGCACGAGGAAAACGCCGGCCTTGACGAAGCCATCGAAGATGATAAAATAGAAACACCTGAGCAGTTGCTTGGTTCCAATGAAGAGTTGAATCGGGCGTTGGAATTGCTTGACCGTATTGATCCGCGGGAAGCGGAGGTGCTTCGGCTGCGGTTCGGTCTGGACGGACGCGATGCTTTAACCTTAAAACAAATCGGCAAAAAACTCGGCCTGACACGTGAGCGTGTCCGACAGATTCAACACATCGCACTGACGCAACTGAATGAACTGATGAACGATGAATAACGCGTTGAGTATGCGAAACGTCAAAGGCGGAGTTTTTCGGAACTTCGCCTTTTTTGTTGTCCTTCATGTAGAAAGTGCGGACGATGCATCAGAGTAAGGATTTGAAGCGATTTATTCGCGACATTCCGGATTTTCCGGAGCCGGGGATTTTGTTTCGCGATATTACGCCGTTGTTGGCTGATAAGGATGCGTTGAAGACGGCCATTGAGGCCTTGGCCAAGCCGTTTCGGCAGGATAGGGTTCAGGCGGTTGCGGCCGTAGAGGCGAGGGGCTTTATCTTTGGTTCAGCGGTGGCGCGGGCGTTGGACGCCGGCTTTGTGCCGATTCGAAAACAGGGCAAACTGCCCTGGCAGACTGCTCAGCTCCATTATGAACTGGAATACGGCGAGGATACCATCGAGGTTCATCGCGACGCGATTCGCCCCGGTATGCGGGTGCTGATGATTGACGACCTGCTGGCCACCGGCGGCACGATGGTGGCGGCCTGCAAGCTTATGGAAATGCTCGAGGCGGATATCGTCGGCCTGACCTTTCTGGTGGAACTGAGCGATTTGGCCGGCCGTGACCGTCTCAAACCCTATCGTATCCACAGCGTGATAACCTATTAAACCGACACCCCCTCAGGGGCGTCCTTTTCGGTCAGGGGCAAGGTCATTGGTAAATGGAGTAACGCATTGGCTCAACAGGTCTTGAATGTAACCGTGCCGGCAATGGCCGAGGGGAGTTATCCGATTGTGATCGGCAGCGATTTTTTGCAGTCGCTGTGGCCGGAGATTGAGCGGCAATGGCCGCAGCGCAGGGCGTTTGTGGTGACCGATGCCAATCTGGTCAGGGCCGGGCTGCTGGACCGGCTGCTGGCAGGCACAGATGTGCCGCGGTATGTCATCGACCCGCCGGGGGAGGTGTCCAAACATATCCACACCGCCTCGGCCATTGTCGAGGCGATGGAGCGGGCGTTTCTCGGACGCGATACGTTGCTCGTTGCGCTGGGCGGCGGGACGGTCGGCGATATGGGCGGGTTTGCCGCGGCCATTTACAAACGCGGCGTCCCGGTCGTGCAGATTCCCACCACCACCGTCGCGCAGGCCGATTCGAGCATCGGCGGCAAGACCGGCGTGGACAGCACGCTGAGCAAGAACGCTTACGGCTGTTTTTGGCATCCGGCGGCGGTATATATCGATACGGAAACGCTGCGCACGCTGGACGAACGCCAATATTGCGCCGGCCTGGTCGAATCGGTCAAACACGCTGCGATTGCCGATGCGGCTTTTTTTGGTTATCTCGAAGACCACATCGATGCGATTTTGGCTCGCGATACGGATGTGCTGGAGCATCTGGCATACGAGAACTGCCGTATCAAGGCGGCGGTCGTGGCCGAGGACCCGACAGAGAAAAACAAACGCCGCATCCTCAACTACGGCCACACTCTCGGCCATGCGGTCGAGTCGGCCAGTGGTTTTGCCCTGCTGCACGGCCAGGCGGTGGCGATTGGAATGATCGCGGCCGGCCATCTTGAACAGGCGATGGGTCTGGTCGGCGACGATCGGCTTGAGCGGATTTGCCGACTGCTTGAAAAACTGGGCCAGCCGACGCGTATCCCCCCGGGTATCTCCAAAGCGACTCTCATTGATCTGCTCAAACGCGACAAAAAGGCCGTCAGGCAGTGGCCGCGATTTGTCCTGCTGGAACAGCTCGGCCGCACGTGGTGCAAAGACAACCAATGGGCCCACGAAGTCAGGCCCGATCTTGTGGAGGCGGTGATTGATCGGATGACCGCTTCGTAGTTTGCCGTCGGAAGCAAACACAGAAAGGATCACGGCGATGAGGACAATCCTGGATATTCTTCGGTTTCCGCTGAACAAGATGGGGTTGGCGCACATCGGGCTGTTTACCCTGTTGGTCTTTGTGATGATGTTTGTCGAAATCGTGTTGGGCAAACTCATGGAGCGGTTTATCGGCTATCTGCATTTGGTACTAATGTTCATCAATATGTTGGTAGCCATTGAAATTATTCAATATGTGTATTTGTGCACGCAGCAAAGCGCCCAAGGCGAGCTGTTCGCGCCCGATAAAATGTTTTCCGATGCTTTTTCTGGCCGTGGCGATGTTCAATTCCTCGACCTCCTTTAATCCGCTGATTCATTTTGTCTCGATAGTCAAAACGTTTTTTTCCTATTGCCTGCTGGTAGGGCAGTTTTGTATTCTGGTCGTGCTGTTTGCGTTGTTTGTTTGGCTGCTTCAAAAATATTGGCTGATGTCTATGGTGTTGTTTCCGCTCCAGCTTTATTATATGATGGTCATCGCCCATCTGATTGGCCGCTATTATTGCCTCAATGAGCAGAAACTGAAGTGGGAAGTGTGAAGGCAGAGGTCTGTGTGTAGAATTTCGAGCTTAGAAAGTGGGATTTTCAAGCGATGATGTTGTCCGATTATTTTAAGGGGATTGCTCGCCCTGCAGGGCTGTTTATCACCGCCACCGACACCGAGGTCGGCAAGACGATGATCACCGGCGCCATTGCCCGGCTGCTGCGACAGGCCGGCAAGAAGGTCGGCGTCCTCAAGCCGGTCGCCACCGGCTGTCGCCACGATCGTGAGGGGCTGGTCAGTGCCGATGCGGAGTTTTTGGCCGGCTGCGCTGACACGGATTATCCGCTGTCGGTTATTACGCCGGTCTGCTATAAGACGCCGGCGGCGCCGCTGGTCAGTGCGGCCGTCGAGCGGCGGGCGGTGGATATGGAGGCGATTGCCGCGGCATACAGCTATCTGGCCGAAACGTGTGATGTGGTGCTGGTGGAGGGCATCGGCGGGGTGCTGGTGCCGTTGACCGAGGACGCGACAATTCTGGATCTGGCCGCGGAGATGGATTTGCCGACGGTCATCGTGGCCCGCCCCGACCTCGGGACGATTAACCATACCCTGCTGACGCTCGCGGCGGTCCGACAGGCCGGGTTGCCTGTTGCGGGCGTGGTCATCAACGGGTACAATATAATGACCGCGGGCATCCCCGAAGAAACCGCGCCGGAGGTCATCGCCCGCTGCGGACGAACGAACGTCTTGGCCCTTGTCCCGTACGACCCGGACAGCAGTGTCGAACAAGGTCGCCTGGGCCCGGCCGTCCTTGAGGCCATGGCCCTGTGCGACTGGGACGCCCTGAGCAGGAGTTGACGTTGCCTGGTCTACGGCCAAACGGTGGGTGTGTGGTCTTTGCTGTTTGAGAATCGAAAGGCCCCCTTATCAAGGTCTCGCGCACATTGCACATTCAGTGTGATTGATTATTCAGTTTAACTTTTTCTTTTTGAAAGCGGAAACAATGCCAACGCGACAAGCGGAAATACGACGGTATTTAACGGGCGTGGATACCACCACGACCCAGCAGGTGTTTACGGATTTTTTGGTGATTGGTGCAGGGATTGCCGGTCTGCGGGCGGCGATCGAGGCGTCGCAGCATGGCAATGTTATGCTGGTGTGCAAGGGCACGTTCAGCGACAGCAACACCTGGAACGCCCAGGGCGGCATCGCCGTGGTGCTGGCCGGCGAGGACAGTTTCGAAAGCCACATCGCCGACACGCTGGCGACCGGCTGCGGACTGTGCGATCGCGAGGTGGTCGAGCGCGTCGTCAAAGAGGCCCCGGCTCTGATTGCCGAACTGGACAGGTGGGGGGCGTCCTTTGATCGGGTCGAAGGACACATCGATATCACCCGCGAAGGCGGCCACAGCCATCCTCGGATCATTCACGCTCATGGCGACTCGACCGGCCGCGGCATCGCCGAGGCCCTGCTCAACAGAGTCCGTCAGACGCCGACAATTCATGTGATGGAAAACTTCTTTACCATCGACCTGCTGACCGATGCGGACACGGTGTGCCTGGGGGCGATGGGTCTCAAATCCTCCGGCTCTCTGCTGATCATCTGGGCCGGGGCAACGATTTTGGCCACCGGCGGCGCGGGGCGGCTGTATCGCGAAACGACCAACCCCGAGTGCGCCACCGGTGACGGACTGGCGATGGCCTATCGGGCCGGGGCGGTACTGCGGGATATGGAGTTTATGCAGTTTCATCCGACCACCCTGTATGTGGCCGGCGCCTCGCGGGCGCTGATTACCGAGACGCTTCGAGGCGAAGGGGCGATTTTGAGGGACGCGTCCGGGGTGCCGTTTATGAAGGAGTACCATCCGGCCGCAGAGCTGGCGCCGCGCGATGTGGTCAGTCGGGCGATTCTGGATCGGATGCTCAAAACCAAAACGACGCACGTCTATCTGGACATACGCCACTTTGACAAGGCCCATTTTCGTCGGCGGTTTCCGTTGATCAGTGAATTGTGCGAAAGTTTCGATATTGATGTTTCTACCGATATGATCCCTGTGCGTCCCAGCGCCCATTATATGATCGGCGGCGTCAAGACCGACCTGCATGCCGCCACGACGGTGGGGGGGCTGTTTGCCTGCGGCGAGGTCGCCTCAACCGGTCTGCACGGGGCCAATCGGCTCGGCAGTAATTCACTGTTAGAAGGGCTGGTATTTGGCAAACTGGCCGGCCAATCGGCCGCGGGCTGGGTCAAAGACGGCCATCGTGCCCGACACCATCGCATCGAAATCGAAATTCCCGTCTCCGACCGCAGCCGACTGGACGCCGAGGATGTGCGCAACTCGCTGCGAGCGCTGATGTGGCGCAACGTCGGCATTGTCCGACAGGCCCAGCCCCTGATCGAGGCACAGGAAATCATACGTTTCTGGCAGCGGTATGTAATGGACAAGGTCTTTACCACGCCGTTCGGCTGGGAGTGTCAAAATATGCTCACCACTGCCCTGCTGATGGCCCAAATGGGCGAGCGGCGGCAGGAGTCCCGCGGCGTACACTACCGACAGGATTTCCCTGACCGCAACGACGCCGAGTTTGCCCGACATTTCGAACTGTGCCGCGAAACCGGATAGACAGCCTTGGTACTTCCTGCCGGTTCAGGTTCCTTTTTCCGGGTTTTTGAGTTCATCGACTTTGGGCAGGTCTTTGAGGGAATTCAGGCCAAAGGCGTCGAGGAATTTTTTGGTGGTGCCGTAGAGCATCGGTCGGCCGAGGATTTCGGCGCGGCCGACGATCTTGACCAGCCCCTTGTACATCAGGTTGCGAATGACCTCCCCGGAGGCGACGCCGCGAATGGCCTCTACATCGGCGCGGATGATGGGCTGCTTATAGGCGATGACCGCCAGGGTCTCCAGTGCCGCCGGGGACAGTTTGCTGTCGGTGCGGACCTTGATGAGCTTGCTGAGCCACGGGTTAAAGGCCGGCAGGGTCATCATCTGATAGCCGCCGGCGATTTTTTCAATCCGAAATGAAAACCCGCCCTGTTTGTATTTCGTATTCAAATCGCGAACACACTGGCGAATCCGCTTGACCGAGCCGGCCTCGGCGATATCGACCAGCCGTTGGGGGCTGATCGGCTCATCGGCAGCAAACAACACCGCCTCGATAACCGTTTCCAGTGTCGTTTCATATTCTTCAGGCTCCAGCGGCTCGGCCTGTTCCTGCCCATCTTCTTCTTCCTCCTCGTCCTGCTGCTCAACATCCTCATCGGATTTTTGTGAGGGGACATCCGCGGTATTCAGTGGCGGCCTTGACGGAGCAAATTCATCCTCCGGCTCTGGTTTTTGCGGCGGCGCCTCGTCCGGCTCAAAAGGCACCGGCTCAGGCGGTACGGCGTTTCGTTCTGCCTCGTCGTTCGGTTGAAACGCTGCGGTTTCGAGGGGCTCATCCGGATTGGTTTTTATATTGTGTTCGGTGTTTTGCATTACAGGTGTTTCCATGTGAAGGGGTCGGCATCCTTTTGACTAAAGCGTATGGTGACGGTGTTGAGACGTTTTTTCAAGGTCGCAGCCAGTTGTTTCAGGGCAAACCGCTCCGAGACCGAATGCGACAGACAAAGGCAGGTCAGCCCCGCTTCTTGGGCGGCCAGGGCCTGATGATGTTTCAATTCGCCGGTCAGGTACAAATCGCAGCCGGCGGCGATGACGGTATCGAGCAGTTTTCCGCAGGAGCCGGCACACACGGCGGCGGTGCGAACGGTCCGGCGGGTCGGTCCGATTAGGCCGAAGGCCTTGGCGCCGGTGGTTTTCTGAATGCGTTTGAGGATTACATCCAGAGATGTCGGTTTTTCGAGCCGTCCGATTCGCCCCAGCCCCAGCCGATGTTCGAGATCATAGTGTCGAAACACATCAAAGGCGGGTGTTTCATAGGGATGGGCCTTCCGCAGGGCGGCGATAACGGCGGCGACCTTGTCGGCGGCGGCGACCGTTTCGAGGCGAATTTCATTGACGCGTTCCAGCCGGCCGCGTTGGCCGATGGTCGGGTTGGCGCCGTCCAGCGGCAAAAACGTCCCGACTCCCTCGGTCATAAAGCCGCAGTGAGAGTAGTTGCCAATCGCCCCGGCGCCGGCCTCGTACAGGGCCTCGGCGACGGCATTGACCGCCTCTTGCGGAACGAAGGTGATGATCTTGTAGTGCGGCCCGGCCGGGTCGGCGACATAATCGCCGATAGGTTTGGCCTCGACCAGCGGAAAGATCGACGCCAGCGCGTCGTTGATGCCGCCGGCGGCGGTATCCAGGGCCGTATGGATCGCAAACACGCCGATATCGGCTTGGATGAGCTCATAAATCGGCGCCGTCGGGCCGTCAGCGGTAACGCGTTTTAGCCCGTCCCAGATGGGCGGGTGATAGGCCAAAATCAAATCTGCCTTGAACCGCTTGGCCTCGGCGGCCACCGCCCGGGTGGTGTCGATCGTGACCAGAATCCGCTTGATATCCCGATGGGGATTGCCGATTAGAAAGCCTACGTTATCCCAGTCCTGGGCCAGTTTCAGCGGGGCAATCTGCTCTATTGCTTCACGAATCTGCTCAAGTTTCATTGTGTCAGTATCCTGCAAAAAATGGCGGTTAAAACATATCTCTGCTTACCTCTGCATTCAATCAACGAGTCGATTCTACACAAAACCGCGGCATTTGGCAAAGTGCAATTTGCCCGGCTGCGAACGGTTCACTCGGCCGGGGCGAGTACCTCGCTGGTGAGGCTGCGCAGCATCGGCAGGTCGATTTCGCGGCGCACTTGCTCAATCCAGTCGGCATACATTGACTGGTGCTTGACAGGCAGATGCGGGCCGTGGGTTTCATACAGCGGCGTGCCGGGATATGGCACCGCCCGGCGGCACGCCGCGGCCACGTACAAAAAACGGCGGAACGCCCAGCCCTGCCAGTTCATCCGTATAACAATCCAAAAGGGTTCGATGTCGTGCCATTTATTTATTTATTTGCTTTTTTCTTTATTGAATATCCGGTTCCTTATATCATAAGGCATCCGCGTATAAATGATGGGTCAATATTTTTCTTGGGGTGACAGCGGTTTGGGGCTGTCTTTTCCCACTTACTGACAAGGATACGATGATACACAATTGAACGAGAATATGCAGCGATTTATTGATTTTCATACCCATGCTTTTCCGGATGCCCTGGCGGCGCGGGCAATACGGCAGTTGCTCTCTGAGGCCGAAGGGGTGACGGCCTATGTGGACGGGCGGGTGTCCTCACTGATTCGGTCAATGGACGAAAACCACATTGAAACAAGCGTGCTGTGCAGTATTGCGACGCGGCCGAAGCAATTTGAGCCGATTTTCGAGTGGTCCTGCGCGATCGCTTCGGAGCGGATTGTACCGTTTCCCTCCGTGCATCCGGCCGATCCGCAGGCGGTTGAACGCATCGGACGCATTGCCGAGGCGGGCTTTAAGGGCGTCAAAATGCACCCTTATTATCAGGATTTTTGCGTGGACGATCCGGCAGTTTTGCCGCTTTATGAGGCGATCTGCGGGCACGGTCTGATGCTGACGCTGCATACGGGTTTTGATATCGCCTTTGGCCGGGTGGAAAAGGCCTCGCCGCGGCAGATTGCAGCCGTATTGCGGCAGTTTCCGACGCTGAGGCTGATTACAACCCACTTGGGAGGCTGGCAGCAGTGGGACGACGTGGAGCGGTATCTTATCGGACATTCCGTTTATATGGAAACATCGTGGTCGCTGGAGTATCTGCCGCCCGAGCAGGCCCGCCGGATGCTGTTGAACCACCCGGCCGAGTATCTTCTGTTTGGTTCCGACAGCCCCTGGACCGATCAGGGGCAATCCATCAAGGCCATCGAGTCGCTGAACCTGCCTCAAGATCGCTTAAATCGCCTTTTTTACGACAATGCCAGGCGATTGTTAGGGTGATTCTATGTCGCCATAAAGCTTTTGATGCCGGTAAAGACGATCTGAGCGGCCAAGGCTGTCAAGATCAAGGCGGTCAGTTTGGTCATCATGGCCAGGACTTTGGGGCCGAGCAATTGTTCGATGCGTTCGGCCATGAGCAAAAAAAGCGACACCGTCGCGCCGGCTGAAAAAATGGCCAGATAGGCGATCATCCGCTCGGAAAACCCCGTCAATTCTGTTCCCCAGAGCATCAAAGTGCCAATGGTACCCGGGCCGACGATGATCGGCACGCCCAACGGGACCACGGAAAAATCTTCGTTCGGATCGCAGGTTGGCGGTTTGCTGATGCCCAGCACCAACATCACCGAAGTCAAAAAGAGTGTCGTGCCGGCGCCGATTTGAAAGGCGGCCAAGGTAATGCCCAACAGATTGAAAAGGGGGCGTCCAAAGAAGAAAAACGCGGTTATCGCGACTAAAATCGTTACCGACGAGCGGATTGCCGCCCGCTGACGTGCGGTGGAATCCATTCCCTCTGCCAGTTTCAAAAACAATGTCATCGTAAAAAACGG
>MTKW01002987.1_pt4 | contig 13630 bp, 11 predicted proteins | sample 1042761 | NCBI WGS metagenome assembly MTKW01 (sample SAMN06205366, study PRJNA360243) | anaerobic digester metagenome | biome: Wastewater treatment plant; feature: Anaerobic digester sludge; material: sludge; isolation source: anaerobic digester fed with sludge from wastewater treatment plant ...
GGCAGCCTGGCACAAAACAGACCACGAGTTTTTGGACGAGTACACTCTCAATCGGTATCATCGCAACGTCGGCGATGTGCTTCTGGAGAAAGGATATATTGATGCGGATACGCTACAGCCAATGCTTGACCGGTCCCGCCGGGAGGGTTCACGTCTTGGCGATGTCCTTCTGCAGAACAAAGCTGTAACAGAGGAGCAGCTTATGATTGCGGTTGCCGGTTCTCAGCGTAGATTGTTCATAAAGGATATTTCACCATTTATCAGTGATATTGTAGATGATTTTGATAGACAATGGCTTGAGCGATCGCAAGTCTATCCTCTTCTGAAAACAAAGGATGGCTACGTTATCGCGGAAACAAACTCCACACCGGCTGACGCGTGTAAGAACCTTGAGACTGACGGAACCAAAATTCATATNNAAGAAGCTCATTCAAGTACCAGTCTTGTCACTGAACTGCTGATGCAAGACAAAATAACATGGCAGCAGGCCGTACTGGCTTTGGATCATCAAGATTTCACACCTGACATCCTGGGATATATGGGGCTAAGACCGGCTGAAGGCGAAACATGGCTATCGCCTCATATTGCGGCTGGCGCAATATTCGCTACTGCTCGAGAAGCTGCCGCCACAACTGAGTAGAACACGGGCTTCCTCACTCCTGGAACAGCTTCTCATATTGTTCATAACCCTCTCTCGATGCCAGGGTTTGGACGGGTTAGGAATCACAATGAAGTCCCTGGAGGTGCAATAACCTCCAGATCACGCCACTATGACTCCAGCCGCGCTGTGTCCATATCAACCGTAACCAACTTTGCGTAGAGGCCGCCGAGTTCTATGAGTTCGTCATGGGTTCCTTCTTCCACTATTTCGCCTTCATCCAGGACTACAATTCTATCCGCATGGCGGATGGTTGATAGGCGGTGGGCGATGACTATCGTCGTTCTCCCTCCAATAAGTTTCTCCAGCGCAGCTGCAATCTTTGCCTCTGTTTCGGTATCCACAGATGACGTGGCTTCATCCAGAATGAGGATAGGCGCGTCGTAAAGGAGAGCTCTTGCTATTGCAAGTCTTTGTTTCTGTCCGCCTGAAAGCCTTACTCCTCGTTCACCTATGTGGGTGTCATACCCGCTCTGCATCTCGCGGATAAACTCGTCAGCTCCTGCGGCAATGGCGGCTTCCACAATTTCCTCCAAAGTTGCGTCAGGGCTTCCGTACGCGATGTTATCAGCGACTGTCCCGTTAAACAGGAACACGTCCTGTAACACCATACTGATGTGCCGGCGAAGGGACGAGACCTTGACAGTGCGGATATCGATCCCGTCCACCAGGATGCGTCCTTCATTAGGATCATAGAACCTGGGGATAAGGTTAGCCATTGTCGTTTTTCCGACACCGGTGGGACCGACAAGCGCCACCATTTCACCGGGTTTGATTTCCAGGTTTATGTGCTTTAATACCGGGACTTCGTCATAGTTGAACGAGACGTTATCATAGGTTATGTATCCTTCAACACTTTCCAGTTCCACGGCGTCAGGAGCATCATGTATATCCGGTTCTGTGTCGAGCACTTCAAAATAGCGGTCTGAGGCAGCCAGGGCTTGCTGAAGGGATTCGTTAAGCCGGTTAAGCTGCATGATAGGCTGGTAAAAGGAAGTTACATAAAGAAGAAACCCGGTGATATCGGCAATGGACATCTGATCTCTGATTGCCATCAAGCCGCCGAACAACACAACTGAGACTGTTCCGAGGCCTGCAAAGAAGTCAATTCCACCGTGAAAACAAGCGCTTATTGACACAGCCTTTGTAATAGCCGAAGAGTGCACCATAATGCGCTCTCCCACAGACTCCATCTCTCGTTCCTCTTGGGTGAACACCTGGATCTCCCGCATCCCACTGAGGTTATCGTGCAAAACAGCATTGAGATCGCCCAGTCTCGCCTGGGCATAACAGAACAGGGGACGGACGTACCGGTTATACATGATGAATCCCAGTATGATAAGGGGGATAGGCACCAGAGTGTACAGAGCAAGCCTTGGATTGATTGAAAACAGCACCGCAAATACGCCGAGGACTGTGAGGAAGCTGACGATGACTTCCGGGATCACATGGGCAATCAAGGTTTCAAAATGGTGGGTATCGTTGATTGCCCGGGACATAATCTGTCCTGTCCGAGTCGTGGAGTAATACTTCGGAGACAGTCTTTGAAGGTGTTCGTATATCTCTTTCCTTGCAGCAGCCACACTACCCCATCCCGCAACGTGGGTAGCCCAGACTTGAAGGGCTCGAAGCGCAGGTTTGAGAGCGTATACCAGAAGTAGCACAAGAGATATGTTGATTACTTGGCTTGCACCGGCAGCCCCATGGACGATGCTTCCTTCAATTGTGCTGACAAGATTTCTTATTAACCAAGGGCCTGCCAGGTTAGCACCTGTTACCCCCAGCATTGCAATGAATGCAAGAACCATCCAACGCCAGTATTCACGCGATATTACGATAAGACGAGTTATGTGTCGCAAAGTTGAATCACTCCGTGTCATTCTTTGTTTCTTAGTCGCTCAAACCCTTCTTTAGCCCGGTAAGCCCTGACGAATTCTCCTTATCCATGGCCAGTAACTCATTCCGTGCCTCTTGCATCCATGGATGTATTACAGCCAGATCGTTTCGTCTTTCCCAAAGATAGTTGAGATAACATAGCGCTGCGGCGTCCAAGGATTTATCCAAACAGAGCAGGATAGCGTCTCTGAGAGGTGACGTGCTTGGCTGATCCCACTGGATCTTGTCTGCTAAGAAAACGACTTTGTCCAATGACGAAGCCCCTTTCCTTAGTGTTGTGTGGCATCCAATGGCACTAAGGACGGCTCTGTTGTCAATCCGAAAAACCTCGCGGGCCATCTCCGCTGATAGTCTCTGATGAAGAATAGGAGGAAAGTCTCGTTCTTCCGGCAAGACATCAAGCTTCAAAGCTTCAGCCAAGGCTACCATTTCAGAGCTTGGCACAATATCGCTTATGTCGTGTAGAAGACCTGCCACCACAGCCTCATCTGCGTTGACGGAGAATCGCCTTGCCAGTTGGTAGGCCTCTCGGGAAACCCGCATACAGTGCTCAAGCGTATGCGAAAGACCCCACTTCATTATTAGAGTTCGGACATCGGTGAGTACATCTCCGGTTAATACTACTCCGTCAATCAACTGCTGGACGATATGGTGCATTCTCTTGGCTCTCCTTATGGTAATCCGAGGTTCACGTGTCTTTAGCTTTTGACCCCACAGATATCAATGTTCGCCTTTAGGCTGGAAGTTCCTTCGGAGTAGTATCATATTGGCCTTGGCCTTATGACTGACATCCACCAATCCCATTGCAGCATGAGCCTGCGGAATGAGCGAAATCTATTGTACTCTCATAAAGAACTAGAATATAGCAATTATGTAGAAATTAAGCCTTATTCCGGAGGGAAAAACTTGCTGTCGCAGAACTAAATGGCATAAGAGAGGGGTGGTCTCGTGAGAGAATACATAATGAGCAGGAAATTATCGGTTGCTCATGGAAGCGTTCTATGCGGACCGAGAGGGCATGTACTTGAGAATCCATACCGCGACACTGGAGGTGACAAAATGGCGCTGAGGTTTCGGAAATCAAAAAAACTAGGCAAGTACGGAAGGATAAACCTTAGCAAATCAGGGGTGGGGTTCTCCTTCGGCGTGCCGGGCTTTCGAATTGGCATCAGTCCCAAGGGTAAAGTTAGGCGTACTATAGGTATTCCAGGGACAGGAATCTACGACGTAGAAGAGGTAGGCCCGGCAAAGCCGAAGAAGGCTAATCGCGTTTGTCATAAATGTAATCGCAAAGTGGGGCAAAGAGATTCGTTCTGCCGGTACTGCGGAGTTAAGTTGCAGTGATCCGTACTCTCTTTAGTACATCCAGCGGATTGCTTTGCATCTAGTCAGATAATCCTATTGAGTGATGAGTAAAGCAAATCTTTCTCTTTGATTGGGTGATTTGAGCCGAGGATTCAACCCGAAGACCAGCTACTCCTATCGTTCAAAGCAGCAGCGCATGTATTTTTATAGAAAATATGGTATAATATATATAAGGTCTCATGTCTTGTTCTCAGTTATTCATTTTCGATACTACTTCTAACAACTCCTGACGGTATGTCTATTGTTGCTGCAAGGAAAACGTTCCAAACACAAAAAAGTAATGGAGGGTTCTTCTATGTTCAACAAATCTAATAAGAAGCTGGTACTGGTTCTGGCAATAGTATTGGCTTTGGGAATGGCGGGAACAGTTCTTGCCAATCAGGACAAGTCGGAGCAAATCCGGTTGTCATCAGCTACCTCAGCCCTTGTATTTCAGACGGATTTCGGCGTGCAAAATGACGCTGTTGCCTCTATGAAGGGTGTAGCTTTTTGTGTAGACCCCAATTTGAAAATGTTTGATTTGACTCATGAGATTCCCGCTTTTGATATCTGGGAAGCAGCTTACTGGTTAAACGGTGCGGCACTTTACTGGCCTGAGGGTACAGTATTTATTTCGGTTGTCGATCCGGGTGTTGGTACTGATCGCAAATCGGTTGTGTTAAAGACAAAGACTGGGCAGTACTTTGTCACCCCTGACAATGGAACTCTAACCCTGGTAGCGGAGAACCTGGGTATTGAGGCTGTGCGCGAAATTGATGAAGAGACCAGTCGTTTGGAGGGTTCCGAAGAGTCTTATACCTTTTATGGCCGGGACATATTTGCATTAACCGGTGCCCGTCTGGCGTCTGGAATGATCGCTTTCGAAGAAGTCGGCAGGTTGATGGAGCCCAAGGTAGAGATGATAAGCTACCAAAAGGCAGAAATCAAAGATGATGCCGTCTGGGGAATGGTCACCGTGCTGGATCAGCCTTTTGGGAATGTATGGACAAGTATTCCCAAAAAGACCTTTGAGGATTTCGGCATAGCAAAAGGCGATGTTGTCAATGTATGTATAACGAAAAACGGTGAGAAGGTATATGAAGGGAAGATTCCTTACGTAAATACCTTCGGCGATGTTGAATTAGGTAAGCCTCTCTTGTACATGAACTCCGAATTACGTGTAGCCTTTGCCATTAACATGGACAATTTTGCACAAACTCACAATATAGAGTCCGGTGCTGAGTGGGGAGTAAAAATAACAAAATAACAAGCATTGCGGGCTGACTCTGTAAATCAGACATTGGCAAAATCTCCTGGAATCATTGAGATTGCAGGAGATTTTGTGTCTGAGTCAGGTTCGCATGCTGGAATGCCTTTTTCAGCACGTCCATGAGTTCATTTTGGGTCGCCCGGCGTCTGGGGATACCAAACGATGCGCCAAGTGCATGCTCTTGTGAGGCGATCCAATCAAGGTCAGCGAGGTTAAGCCCTGCTTGCCCCAGAGAAGTAGGCAAATCGACATGCCCGAACAACTTGCTAATGCACTCTTCCAGCCATTCAAGCAGCTTGTCGGATCCTGCGTTTTGCGAGTCAGTTACCTCTTCCCCGAAGCAAAACGCTTCTTCAACTCTTCCCAGCCTGACTGCAGTGGCCGCATTGTGCCGTGCTTGGATCCGGAGTCCCGGTACAAGCAATATTCCCACCATATGGCCGTGGGACATTCCGAACTTCTTGCAGAAATGTACCAACGCATGGGGAAGGCCCAAGCCTGCGTGGGCAAAAGCAATCCCCATCAAGAGACTGCCCCAGCTTAGTACGTCTCGGGTGTTTTGGGGTATCTCAATCCTGGAGGCTACCGGCGAAGTAGCGTTATCCCCTGAACGGCCGGCGCTTCCTGGGGGCGTTCTTCTTCCCAGCGCACTGTGTTCAGATGGCATCAGTGCTTTCATGCCTTCTGTGAGGTTTAAGAAAGCCGCAAGCGCCACAGCCTGTACCTCAGGAGACGCCTTTGCATGTGTAATGACTTCAAGGGACTGGGCCACGGCGTCCACTAGAGATACTATTGTATATGAAAGGGGTAGGGAATCGGTAAAGGCCGGATCAGCTACTATCATGCGCGGAGGCGGTATGTGTCTGATGCTTCGCTTCTCATCACCGAGCTCTACCACTGCGTTATTTGTGCTTTCGGATCCTGTGCCGGATGTAGTGGGCACAGCAATCCAAGGAAGAGCCTTTTTCGGGTCTATGGTCCTCTTTCCAGTTTGGAATGCAGCGATATCCTGCCCGTCTTCTTGACATGCCAGGCCTGCTATGGCCTTACCTACATCGAGAGTTGTGCCGCCGCCTATGGCTATCACATGACTAGCCTGAATTCTGTGTAGGGCTTCAATCCCTCCGAGAATCGCCTCGTGGTCTGCACGGCCGTGTACCTGGAATATGTAGGTATTTGACATGGTCCGGGTGATGGTCTCGAGTACTTCTTGTATGCTTTTGGATTTGGAGCTTGTCGTGCCTACTACAGCGAGGACTCCTCTGGGCAGCCCTTCTGGTTTAGGGAACTTTTCCAGTGTAGGCAACTTTTCCAGTGTAGGCAGCTCTTTCAGTGCATGTACCGAATGTTTTGCGCCCAATCCACGCCCAAAGACTATGCGATCAGAAGCTTCCGCAAGAACGGTACGATCCAGAACTAATCTGCCGGAAGCTGAGTCAAGAGCGATCAAGCCCGGTATACTCCATAGTCCAAGTTTGTCTTGCTTCAGTGTTATTGTTGTCATTTGATTCACCTGCTGGAATCAGTGTTTGCCTGCTCGCGCAAAGGTATTTATTGATAGGGTTCCACATTGAGGCCAATGCTTCCTTCATGTTCTCTATCTCCAGTATTCATCCGCTTAGAAGACCGAAGTCGATACCTCCGGGTCCGACTTGCCGGATTCAACATTGCGCTATGTGTCGTGTGGCAATTGAGACTGGGGTTAGGACTATCTTAGGGAGCAGATAAATGGGGTTATTTGGATGGTATAGATCAAAATAGATAATCATGAAAAACATAGAGGAATTTCCATATTATAGACGAAATTAAGTAGGTCAGACGACAATGATAGGAGGATAATGATGAAAAGGTTATCTGCGGTTGTCTTAGTCCTTTTACTGGTATTCTCCCTTGGTGCCTGCGGCAGCAACAAAAACACCCCCGGCAATGAGGCAGCCAAAACGGGGAAGACTGAAGCCGAACCCCCAAGACCGATAAAGATCGCTGAGCTCCCTGACCGGCCAGGTGACACGAAGAACATTATCTGTGTAAGTTATGAGGCCTATAGTGATGCGGAAGACAAATTTAGTAAGTATGTGCTGGCGGAGAGCGAAGACCACGAGTTAGTGTCGGTCAAGTTTAGCACAGTCGAACCTACTGACCTGAAAAATCTTCATTACCTTCTTCCACTAAGATTCATGGGCGAGTCTATTAAGTCTCTTGGAAAGTATGATGCAGGCTTTGAGATGATTATGTTTAAAACCGGGTGGGGCGATGATGTAGAGGTTACGTATAATCAGGATACCGGTTATGTGGTGGCGCATACTGACGATTCCGGCAGCGCAATCCAGGTGAGAGCCATGTATGACGGGGATACCGATTCGCTGCGGGTTGAAGCATATAAAGACGGTGTCCTTGATTTGTTGTTTGAGTACATCAGAACAGCGGGAGGGTATGCGGCTCAATACCACTATGAGAAGATTGCGGGGTATGAGAAGAATTCGTTCACGCCTATAGTGGGATTTTGCACCTATAGACTCATGTTTGAACGTTCCAACGGTTCCTATGCAAGATTTGACCTGGTGGATGCCGAGCCGGACTCCATCTTTGGTCTCGTTCCCGATGAAGATTGCTTTATAGACGGAGCTACCCATTGGCTTACCATTACAGATGGCAAGTTTACGGGGAATATAGGCGGAGAAGCCTTCTAAGCGGCATTAAGCGGGTGATTAGGGGGATGTCGAATGAAGTCATTACCTGACCGGAGAAGATAACGGAGACGCTCATCTGAAAAGGCAGGTCATGGGCAGGGAAGTGGTGATTGCCGTGACTGAGGGCAGGCTTGATTTCGGCCCATGGGAACAGATATTCTACGGAGAATTCGACGGGAGGCGGCCGAAAAGGGTGCTGGTCAAGATCATAGGTGCGTAGAATACCTGCCGAATGCTTGAGAAGGGTCAGGCCGCCGGCTTCTGTATATATTTCAGGGTCTTAGGAGTGCACTGTCTTCTCAGATGAGGGATCGGGACTTTGGTTGGGGGGGTGTGATGCTGTCTTCACTACAGCGAATGTCAGGTATTCGACAGCAAACACGCACATGACGGCAATCTACAGAAAGCTTGGTGTAAACACAAGAGCTGAACTGATAATCAATTACAGACACGTTGGGAGATGGCCTACGGGAGTAGGATAGGAAAGGAGTATCCACATGAAACGCGAATTCACTTGGATCCTTCTCGTGCTCGTGTCGATTTTTTCTATGACCCAGGTTGCCATGGCGGAAGTCCTGACTGAGGTGCCTGATCTGCTGCCGGTACCGGAAAACCCGAGAGTTCAGGTGTCTCGGGTAGAGGGCATACCCTTTTATTTGCTCAGCTTCAGCTGGACCACGCCTCAAGTCATCCGTGATCTTTGGGAATCGAGAGATATTATCGCAAAGAAGTTGAATGTGGTCACGCCGTCATTCTATCTGGAAGCCGATTACAAACTAGGCGAAGATGGAAGTTGGCAATATGAGCCGTTCTGGGATGCTTATGCAATTAAGGACGAGGACGAGGTTCCAATGGATTGCACTTTTGACGGCGCCCTTTCAATCGGAGAGAGTCACTACTTCCAAGACTGTCTGGCAGAAGTTCCCGGCGCAGACAGCATAGACTTCTTTTGCAATAACACGATTTACTTTCGGATCCGGTTCGCCGTAACGTACACCGGTTGGGATCCTGCTTCGGCAAGAAAATTCGTCTCGCCCTGGTCGTCTCAGTTTACCGTCAGTGAGATTGTTTTTGTGGACGCAGATGACGAAGAGGGTGAGGATTCTTGGTTATGGGGAATCTAGCCGGAGAAGCCTTCTAAGTGGCATCAAGTGAATGATTGACGAACGAGGGCTGTACGGATGAGAGTTAGTTAGGCCTGCGAGAGCTGCTGCAGCGGTTGTTTTGACATTGGTTCTGTTGACTCCGGTCACTTATGCGGCTCAGTTGAGTATGCAAGAGATACCCCTTCCTCTTGACGATACTTATAGCCGGTTAAGTGACGATGCTCGCAAGGGCGATAGCGGATTTAGCGGATTCTATAGCTATGTGTTCATCACAGATGATGATAAGGAGTCCCCTACCGACAAATTGATAGTATCTGAGAACATACAGGATGGAAATATTGAGATCATTTATATGACCGTGAAATCGTGATCCGCCTCAGCTTTTGCTAAGCGATAGAAATTCGTTGACGTTTAGAGTTAGCGGAACCATTCCCATAGAGTTTGTTAGGATGCTAAACTTCCCGATAGTGTTCAGCAGAGGTTATCGGTGTTTTGCTATCATTACATCCATGGCGTGCTTATGCGGAACTCCGCCGGAGTTGCAGTCGAATATCCTCTCTTCGAATTTGACAATCTCCCAATCCCAATAGTAGGTCAGGAGCTCTCCGGAGATGTAGAAGTGTTCATTAATTCCCCAATCGGGAGGTGTGGCCAGAAAAGGCTTTTCCACAAAAACGTTGAACGCGTTAAGTCCCCCTGGCCTGGTAAAGCGCTTATAATTTGAGAACACGTCACGCCTTACATGGGGAGGAAGGTATGTGAGGGTGCCACTCGAGTACACTATGTCGAATGCCTGGCTCAGCCGGTAGTCTACTAAATCAGACCGAAATGTGCGTATTACAAGGCCTTCTTCTTCAGCCCAGGCTTTCGCTTTCTTAAGCCCCGGCAGAGAGCTATCAACTCCTACTGACTCATATCCGTACCTTGCGAACTGGATTAAGTCTCTGCCTTCTCCACATCCTAAATCGATGGCGTGCTTATCTTCTCGATGAACTGTGGAATCCAGGGCAATCGTCTCCAGACACAGGGAGTTGGGTTCTCGTCCCCAGTATAGGCCCGGCTTGGCATATGCTTCATCATAATTGAATACAGGCAATGCCAGACGACCTCCTTCGCTACTTCGTCATCACGAGAATCATTGGGCATACAAAGCGTTACCTCAGCGTCGTCATTCACATAAGCTAAGACTGGGTGTCTATAGACTATGCCGTATACCCATATAACTACGAAAACTGCCGTCCTGTCAATGCCCAGGTTTCTTGGCTGCTAAGATCCCGAGTCACTCGGCTGCAACAGGGAAAGAAGCAGTATTTGCTCTGGTTGGCTAGGGATTAGGCTCATCGAGGGTGAAATGATCATCCCTTACACTCTGATACTGAAAGCGCCATAGTCGAGTCATTCCGCACCGCTGCTGCGTACGGCGAAATTCATCGAAATGTGCATCCGGTTGCAGGGATCACCAAGCTATAGGGCGAACAACGATGCAAAAGAGTTTTGTGTGAAAATCAGAGGTGTTCTGTGTGGGAAACGAGGAATTGCAAGACGGCGACGGGTCCGGGCTAAGGCCTGGGATAGAGCCGGGACCGAATCCAAGCCAGGCGAATCGGCTTTACCTTGCAGCGCTGTTTTTTATGCTAGTCGGCAGCGTCCTTTTGGTTCCGCGAATAGGACTGGGCCTTAACCTCTGGGTTAACGAGCTGGTATTCTTTCTCATGCCAGTAGCTTTGCTGGCCGGACGAAAGAGATGGCGATGGCGTGACGTTTACGCTTTTAGGCCGGCTCCGGCCAAGGCTATAGTCGCGGCAACCTTAGGAGGGATAGGCTTTTGGGTGTTCAACGCTGTTCTAGCGATGAGCATTGAGAGCTCTCTCACCCGATACATCGGACAAAGTGTGATCCCAGAAGGCATGATCAAAGGGTTGAGTTCAGCGCAAGTCATGGCATTCATCTTTGGGCTCGTGGTGTTGGCACCGTTTTGCGAAGAAGTCTTCTTCAGAGGTATGATGCAAAATGCATATTCCCGGTTCGGCGAAAAGCAGGCTCTCATTGCCACGTCTGTGCTTTTCGGATTCTACCACGCGCTAAACGGCGTAAGCAATGTAATCCCTGCTACGCTTATCGGCTTTGCACTGGGTTACTGTGCCCTCAAAACCGGTTCAATATGGCCCGGTATTGCGCTGCACGCTGCAAATAACGGACTTGCGAGTCTCACGGTGATAGCCGACACAGGCAAAATCTCGAGTTCACGTCTTCTAGCTGTGCTGAACTGGCCGACAGCAATAGTCGGTCTTGCGCTGGCGCTCCTGATGATGGGTATCATCAAGTCGTGCTCGGCGCCCAGGCAGAAACCGGACACCGCCGAGCGACTGCCGCCTTCCGCAATATGGCGCTCGGTATCTCTCTGGATCGCCATTTCTATACTCTGTCTTGTGTGCGTGGTCGAGATATCCTCTCGTGCACGAGTCGGCCCCTTTTCATCAGTCATCCCTGCAGCTCAAGCTCCACAAACTATGTCTATGTCAGCAGGGAAGATATCTGGGAAAATCTATATAGCGGTCATAGAGGTTCCAGAACCTACATCTGAGTCCGCGGACTGCTCCGAGATTGGTTTGGAGTTCAGCTTTTCTGCTGGGCCTTCTGATTTCACCTTGACTCTGGTCGCTCCGGATGGGAGTGTCGCATGGAGTGATGAATACAGTACTGCAGAGACGATAGAAGTTGACACGCCTTACATCTCAGTTCCTGCTGAAATGCCGGGCGAGTGGCAAATTATAATGGATGGTACGACAACCGAGCTCACTTTCTCTGCCAAGTGGGGAGTGTTTCCGCCAGACAGTGGAGAAAAGGAATAAGGCTGCCCTGTCACATCGTAGTCGTTCCGCTTAGTGCCGGTATCCCGCATACTCTGGCCGTATGCGGGATACCGGATTCTATAAGTACGCCTGGAGACAGACGGGCCTGATGCTTTGGGAAATCCCAGGCGCATATGTCGAAGGCGCAAGCCTGTCGTGCGGGTAGGTTATTTTCACTTAGTAACGGAGGTTAGTTATGAAGGTTCAGCTAGATTGTGTTCAGTGTAATTTGAGGCAGGCTTTGGAAGCTGCCAGACTTGTAACTACCGATTTGGATATTCAGAAGACAATTGTCCTGAAATCGCTTGAGGTCCTTTTAGAGTATGATTCCTACAGAACCTCGCCGGAGATGGGAGGCGCGGTTCACGAGGTGGTCAAGGAGTATACAGGAAATGCGGATCCGTATGAAAAGGTGAAAAGAGTCGCTATCAAGATTGCCCATGACATGTATCCGGTGCTGAAAAGGTACGTTGAGACGCAGGAGGATAGGTTGCTGTCCGCCCTGGAGGTATCGGCAGTAGGCAATCTCCTGGATGCGGGTGTATATGGAGATATGCGAACAGTGGATATGGAGGCCGTGCTCAATAGAGAGCTGACAAAAGGATTTGCCGTATGCGACATAAAGGCGCTCCGCGAGGACCTGAAAAATGCCGAGACTATCGTGATTATCGGGGATAATGCAGGCGAGACAGTCCTAGACCGAATTCTGATCTCTGAGATCAAGAATGTGTCCGGTGAAAAAGTCGGTGTATTTTATGCAGTCCGCGGTGTCCCAATGATAAACGATGCGACAGAAGAAGATGCGATTGCATCCGGCTTGGATCACGATGCAACCATTGTGTCCACAGGAAGCGCTGTGCCCGGACTAATCCTGGATGAAGCTGACCCGGAGTTCTTGAAGCTCTACCGTGATGCAGATGTTGTGATCAGTAAGGGACAGGGCAACTATGAGACCCTTAGCGATACTGCAGGGCGTGGGCTCTACTTTCTGTTAAAGGCAAAATGCGAGGTAGTGGCGAGAGACATCGCGGTCAGTGTGGGGGCGAATGTGTTAGTTAGGAAGTGAGTAAGCGGAGAGGCCGGAAATTCAGGAATTCCGCAAGTCATAGAGTATAACATGCAGTGAACTAACGTTATTACTGCAAGGGAGCAATTGGAAGAGGCCGTTGGATATTCGAAAATATCAAATTAATCGAGGGGTCTCAACGTGATCGTCCAGCTTCTCGGTGTCCGCTAGTAGGTTACCACATCAAAATTACTCACACTCCTAATATACGGTCGACTTCATACGCCGGACTCCTTGGCGGATCGATCGGATCGGCTTACTGGGCGAGCCACTCGATCACAGGGAAGCCCTCAAATCCGCCGAAGTGGCTCTCAGAGAGAGCCACTTACCCCGGTGGAAGCTTTTGAATTCGCCCGAGTGGCTCTCAGAGAGAGCCAGTCAACCCCGTAGAAGCTCTTAGACCTGCCGAAGTGGCTCTCAGGGAGAGCCACTCAACCCTGTGGAAGCTTTGGAATTCGCCCGAGTGGCTCTCAGGGATAGCCAGTCAACCCCGTAGAAGCTCTTAGACCTGCCGAAGTGGCTCTCAGAGAGAGCCACTCGATCACAGGGAAGCCCTCAAGTCCGCCGAAGTGGCTCTCAGGGAGAGCCACTTACCCCGGTGGAAGCTTTCGAATTCGCCCGAGTGGCTCTCAGGGAGAGCCACTCAACCCGGTGGAAGCTTTCGAATTCGCCCGAGTGGCTCTCAGGAAGAGCCACTCAACCCTGTGGAAGCTTTTGAATTCGCCCGAGTGGCTCTCAGGAAGAGCCA
>MTKW01013767.1_pt1 | contig 13627 bp, 13 predicted proteins | sample 1042761 | NCBI WGS metagenome assembly MTKW01 (sample SAMN06205366, study PRJNA360243) | anaerobic digester metagenome | biome: Wastewater treatment plant; feature: Anaerobic digester sludge; material: sludge; isolation source: anaerobic digester fed with sludge from wastewater treatment plant ...
TTATTGGTGCAACAATAGGGTTCTACCATTTAACAGAAAAGAACATTACCATAGTAGATGGAAATAAGGAATTCAATATAAAGACTAGGAGTAAGACTATTGAAGAGGTATTTATAGAGGAGAAGGTCTCCCTTAAACCTGAAGATATAGTGGAGCCTTCCCTAGATACTCCCATAGAAAATGGGTTGGAAATCCAGATAAATAGAGCAAAGCCCATAACAATAATATCTGATGGTAAGGAGTACGAGATCATCACTGCCACTAAAAAGGTGGGAGATATCATTAGGGAAGCAGGCATTGCCTTAGGGAATATTGATAAGGTACTGCCTTATAGGGAATCAGATATAGGTAATAATAAGGATATTAGAATTATAAGAGTTACAGAAGAAAAGGTAGACAAAGAAGAAAAAATTGAATATGCTATTCAAAGATTGCCCACTAAGGAACTGGATAAAGGTGAAACAAAGGTTGTCCAAAGGGGCGAAACAGGATTAAGAAATAAAGAAATTAAAGTTACCTATGAAGATGGAAAAGAAACCCGAAGGGAAATCATTAAGGAAGAGGTTATAATAAAGCCTAGGGATGAGATTATACAGGTAGGGGTTAATGATACTATAACTACATCTAGGGGGAACACTAGATTTGAAAAGGCTATGATAGTAACTGCCACCGCCTATTGTTATGGAGAACCGGGTGTAAATAATACTACCAGTATAGGTGCTAGACTAAAAAGAGGAGTTATAGCAGTAGATCCTAAGGTGATTCCCTATTACACAAAATTATATGTCCCCGGCTATGGCTTTGGCCAAGCTTTAGACACAGGTGGGGCTATAAAAGGCAATAAAATTGACCTAGCTATGGATACTAAAGCAGAGACTATAAAATATGGTAGAAGAAAAATAAAGATTTATATATTAGGCAAATAGAAAAAGGGAAACAGGGGAGAAATCTCCTGTTTCTTTTTTTATTTTAGTAGGGTAAAATAGTAAAGAGGAGAGTTATTATGATAAAAGAAACTATAGTGGTAGAAGGCAAGGATGACCAGTCTGCAGTTAAAGCTGCCGTTAATGCAGAGATTATTATTACCAATGGCCTAGGTATAAGTGAAAAAACCATAGAAAGAATAAAAAGTGCTCAGAAAAGAACAGGGGTAATAATATTTACTGATCCAGACTACTCTGGAGAGAAGATAAGACAAATCATATCTGCTAGGGTATCTGGGTGCAAACATGCCTATCTTCCAAGAAAATATAGCAAAAAACAAGGGGATATTGGGATAGAGAATGCTAAACCGGAACATATCAGAGAGGCCTTGTCAAAGGTCCAAAGTCAAGGTATAGAGAGAGAAGTCTTTACTATTGACCATATGATAGATGGGGGCTTATTAATGGGGGCAGGGGCAAAAAAAAGACGGGAAATGATGGGAGAGATCTTAGGCATTGGCTATGGTAATGGAAAACAATTTTTGAAGAGACTAAATCATTATAATATTTCCATGGAGGAGTTTGTGAAGGCTCTACAAAAGGTGGAAGGGAGAAATTTATAGTTGAAAAATCTAACTTCACCAAAGTTTGTAAAGGAAATAATTAAAAAACATGGATTTTATTTTAGTAAGGGATTAGGCCAAAACTTTCTAATAGACTCAAATATTTTAGATAAGATACTAGAAGGGGCAAATCTTAATCCAGAGGATGGGGTACTAGAGATTGGACCAGGAATAGGTACTATGACTCAGGCCCTTTCTAGGAGGGTAGAAAAGGTTATCGCCATTGAGATAGATAAAAATCTTTTGCCAATTCTTAAGGAGACCTTAGAGGATTGCCCAAATATTGAGATTGTCTATGGGGATATTTTAAAATTACCCCTGGAGGAAATTCTCAATGACCATTTTAATAATAAAAGGATAAAGGTGGTTGCAAATTTACCCTATTATATTACCACCCCTATTATTATGAATTTGCTTGAAAAGGAGCTACCAATTGAAAGCATAACAATAATGGTCCAGAAAGAAGTTGCTGAAAGAATGTATGCTTCTCCTGGGGGAAAGGACTATGGTGCCCTTTCTGTGGCAGTGCAATTTTATTCTAATCCTAGTATAATAACTAATGTTCCCCCTACTGTATTTATGCCTCCCCCTAATGTGGGTTCAACTATTATTCGCTTAGATGTATTAGAGCAGCCTAAGGTGGAGGTTAATGATAGAAGATTATTTTTCAGTATTGTGGCAGCAGCCTTTGGTAAAAGGAGAAAAACCCTTCTAAATGCCCTTTCTACAGGTAATTTAGGCTTGGAAAAGGAATTTATAAAAAAAGTGCTTAATAATATAGGGATTAGTGAAAAAAGAAGGGGCGAAACCTTATCTTTAGAGGAATTTGCTAGAATATCTAATAATATAAAATAAATTTGGAGGTGCTATAATGAGAGGTTGGATATTATTTGATACCTATGATGAGGGCTTAAGAAAGGAACAGCACGAAATTAATCGTTTTGTAGAGGATGCGAAAAAACAAAATGTTGATTTAAGAGTTATAAGCCCGGACCAATTTGAATTAATAGTAACAAAGGACGATAGGGAAACTGTCATTATAGATGGGGAGGTGGTGGCACTACCGGATTTCGTCATACCTAGACTAGGGGCTTCCACAACCTATTTTACCCTGGCTGTTATCCGCCACTTAGAACAATTGGGGGTATATACTATAAATAATTCCCAGAGTATTGAGGCGGTAAAGGATAAATTATTTACCCAACAGATTTTAGCTGCAGAAAATATACCGGCACCGGATACAATGTTGGCAAAATATCCGGTAAATGTAGACTTAGTAGAAGAAAAATTTGGCTTTCCTGTTATTGTAAAAACTCTATCAGGAGCCCAAGGAACAGGGGTTTTCTTATCCAGTAATAAGGATAAATTTAGAGATTTGATGTCCCTTATCAATGCTACTAATCAAGATGCCAATATAATAATACAGAAATTCGTTGCCTCTAGTAAAGGCAGGGATCTAAGGGTATTTATTATAGGGGGTAGAGCTGTGGCGGCTATGGAGAGAAGGGCTGCAGATGGCAACTTTAAATCAAACCTTTCCCAAGGTGGGACAGCCACAAAGGTAAAAATAACTCCTGAGATTGAATGGCTGGCCACTGAAACAGCTCGTATATTGGGATTAGAGGTGGCAGGTATAGATTTACTCTTTGATGGAGACCATTTTCAAGTCTGTGAAGCAAATTCTGCCCCTGGCTTTAAGGGTATTGAAGAATGTCACGATATTAGAATACCAGAGGAAATCTATAATTATATAAGGGTAAGATTAGGAATGTTTATATAGTAGTGAGATAAGATAAGTATAAGAGATAGTGTATAGGAAATTTATAGGGGCGGTTTTTTAAACAGCCCCCAGTGATGGAGCTTAATAGCTCCATTTTTTTATGAAGAAAAAGTAATTTATATTAAATAAAATAGGGATTGTAGAGGAATCACCCCTTTATACTTCTATTGTTCTTCCCGGTGGTAAAATCTCCACTTCTACATTTTCTACCCTTTTCTTAAACTCCTCCGGTTCCACATTTATCACTTCAAAGGTCTTATAGTGGATGGGTATAACTTTCTTTGGTTTAATAAAATCCACTGCCAGAACAGCATCCTCTATATCCATTGTGAAATTCCCCCCAATGGGCAATAGGGCAATATCTATTTTTTCCCTTTCTAATAGCTTCATCTCCATAGAAAGTCCAGTATCCCCAGCATGATAAATCTTTTTACCTTTTATTTCAATAATAAAACCTCCAGCTAATCCTCCTTCTATAATTTTATCTCCCTCCTCTATTCCTGAACCATGGAGGGCAGGAGTCATTTTTACCACCCCAAAGTCGAACTTCCTTTTACCTCCTATTTGGAGGGGATGGGTTTTAAATCCTTTTTGGGATAGATAATTTGATATTTCATAATTACAGATAATTAGAGGGTTAAATTTTTTAGCAATTGCCATCGCATCCCCTATATGATCCCCATGACCATGGGTTATAAAAATATGGGTAATGCTCTCTAAGTCCTCCGGTGTAATAGTTGTATGACTATTTCCTGTAAGAAAAGGGTCAATTAATCCATTAAAGTTTTCTGATTGAATCAAAAAAGCTGAATGGCCAAAATAAGTTAGTTTCATAAAAAAACCTCCCCAAAATAATCTTAATTAAATTATACCCTATTAATCTAGGAATAAAACCACCAGAGGTATTTATGGGATATAAGGCCCAAAGATAGACTAACTCATAAGGTGCCCAGCTATTGTGTTTATCAAAACACTAAATGGGTAAAATACTATTGATATTTAACAGTTAAGGAGTGGGGAAATGGAGAATCTATCAAATATGATGATACTCTTTGGGGGAACTGGAGATTTAGCTAAGAGAAAACTCTTTCCCGCCCTTTATAATTTATTAAGGGGCAAGGCACTGCCGGATAACTTTGCCATAGTAGCAATAGGTAGAAGGGAAAAGAACAATCAGGAATATAGGGAATTTATTTATTCATTTATAGAGGAAGAATTAGGTATTAATCTGGATAAGAAGATATGGAAGGAACTAAGTTCAAGAATTTATTATCTACCTTTTTCATTTGAAGATGATGCTGGCTATGAAAGATTAAAGGCCACTTTAAATACCTTGGAAAATACTTATAATACTCAAGGTAATAGGATTTTTTATTTAGCGGTGTCTCCTGAATACTTTGGAATTATTGTTAACAAGATAAAATATCACAATTTGATAGTGGGGGAAGGTTCTTGGCAGAGGGTGGTGATTGAAAAACCCTTTGGTAGAGATCTGAAGACAGCCCAGAGACTTAATAAAGAAATTACCAGTGTTTTCTCCGAGGAGGATATCTTTAGAATTGACCATTATTTAGGGAAGGAAATGATTCAAAATATTATGGTTTTAAGATTTACAAATACAATCTTTGAACCTATATGGAGTAGTCAGTTTATAGATAATATTCAAATATCCTCCAGTGAGCAAATAGGCATAGAAACTAGGGGCGGTTATTATGAAAAGGCAGGGGCACTAAGGGATATGGTGCAAAATCATATGATGCAATTGCTTACATTAACGGCTATGGAGCCCCCAATAAGTTTAGACGATAGGTCTATCGGGTATGAGAAGCTAAGAGTGCTCCGCTCATTACAGGAATATACCTATGAGGATATATTCAATGATATAGTAAGAGGTCAATATGATAGGGGAATAATTGATGGCAAAGAGGTAAATGGTTATAGGCAGGAGGAGGGGGTAGACCCTAGCTCCCAGACAGAAACCTTTGTTGCTATGAAGCTAGCCATAAATAACTATAGATGGGCAGGGGTACCCTTTTATATCCGTACAGGAAAGAGAATGACCCAAAGGTCTACCGAGGTAATAGTAGAATTTAAAAGACCGCCAGAGGTGCTTTTTTTTAAAGAATATAAATATTTACAACCTAATATATTGGTTATTCATATTCAGCCCAAGGAGGGAGTTTTTTTAAGGTTTAATGCCAAAAGGCCAGGAGTACAAAATTTTATCATGCCTGTGGATATGGATTATAATCGGAATTGTTTAATAGACGGAAATTGCCCCGATGCCTATGAGAGACTTATATTTGATATTATGAGGGGAGACTCCACCCTCTTTGCCCATTGGGATGAGGTGGAATATTCTTGGAGGATTGTGGATAATATTTCTCGAGCTTGGAGCCTTCATCCAAAGGAGGTCTTTAAATATAAGGCAGGTTCTATGGGGCCTAGTGCAGCCGATGAACTCTTAGCTAGGGATAATAGAAAATGGTGGGATGTATAAAAAGGGAGGGAGCAATGTGAAGATTTATGATATTTCAAAGGAAATAAGTAAGGATATGATGGTGTATAAGGATAGGGAAGAAAAGCGGCCACAATTAAAGGTGGTAAGGGATTTTTCTACAGGTAGTGTTTATGAGTCTATTATTACCATGGATTTACATACCGGCACCCATATGGATGCACCCCTCCACATGTTAGAAGGGGGAGAAACCATAGAAAATCAAGACCTATCAAGGACTATAACACCATGTAGGGTATTAGATTTAACCCATGTGGAAGATAGTATAGGGCTAAAACATTTAGAAGATAAGCATATAGATCAGGGGGATTTTTTATTATTAAAAACTAAAAATTCCCTGAGAGAAGGGGAAAAAACCTTTGATTATGACTTTGTATATTTAGATAAGGAGGGAGCCCATTATCTAAGGGAGAAAAAAGTTATTGGATTGGGTATAGATGCCTTAGGGATTGAAAGGGCTCAATCAGACCATGAAACCCATAAAATCCTTATGGGGGAAGGTATTGTGATTATAGAAGGATTGGCCTTAAAGGATGTACCAGAGGGGGAGTATATTTTAATTGCCCTTCCACTGAAAATCAAAGGTGGGGAAGCCTCTCCTGTAAGGGCGGTACTAATTGATAAGCTGGGATAGGGTAAGATATCTTCAACGGTTCCTCCGGAAATGTCGCCCTATTTTTATAAGGGTGAAACTAATAATGTGAAGGATCTTAAGCAATTATATTGCTTAAGTAAGCTATCTGTAACAAATCATAGATTCGAACAGCTAGCTTATAAGTCGGTTCCTTATAAAATATCTTAGCTATATAATATTCTAAATCTAAATTTACTTGCTGAAATTATAGGGGTGTAAAATTGGTAGTATGTAAGTTTCACCTTTGTAAATACTATACAAAGGTGAAAACAAAAATATTAAGTAATATAATAGTAATAGAACTATAAGAAAGGGTGAAATTATGAGCAATAGCAATAAAGATTTTGTTGTACAGGAAACCACTATAAAAGAAGTTCATAAGGCTATGGAAGAGGGTAGATTAACTGCTAGGGAATTAGTAGAAGCCTACTTAGAAAGGATTGAAGCCTACGATAAAAAAGGCCCTTCCTTAAATTCCATTATTAAGGTTAATCCTAGAGCTTTAGAAATAGCAGATGAATTGGATAAGAAATTTAAAGAAACAGGCTTTGTTGGCCCCCTCCATGGTATTCCGGTAATGTTAAAGGATAATGTGGACACAGGAGATATGGAAACTACAGCAGGCTCCTTAAGCTTAGAGGGGGTAATACCTCCCGATGATGCCTTTCTTACAAGAAAGCTTAAGGAAGGGGGAGCTATTATTCTAGCTAAGGTAAACTTACATGAATTTGCAGTATGGGGGGAGACCATAAGCTCTATATTGGGACAGACTTTAAATCCTTATGATTTAGCAAGAACGCCTGGAGGTTCCAGCGGTGGGACAGGGGCTAGTATTGCAGCAAACCTAGGATTGGTAGGTATTGGTACAGATACTATTAATTCCATCCGTTCCCCGGCCTCTGCCTGTAGTTTAGTAGGATTTAGGCCCACTATAGGTCTAGTAAGCAGGGATGGGGTAGTGCCTTATTCCCTTACTCAGGATACTGCCGGACCAATAACTCGTACTGTGGAGGACGCCGCCCGGGTATTAGATGTTATTAGTGGATATGATGCTGCTGATTCTATAACTGGTTGGTCAGTAGGGCGAAAACCCAAGTCCTTTCTAGATTCTTTAAAGGTAAATGGGCTGGAAGGAAAAAGAATTGGAATTTTAAAAAGCTTTTTTGGAGAAAAACCGGAACATAGGGAAGTTAATAATTTAGTAATGAAGAGTTTAAAGGAAATGGAAAAGGCAGGGGCTACTTTAGTAGATATTGATGAAAATATTGATTCAGATTATCTGGTAAAAGAAGTTTCCGTCCATATGTATGACTTAAAGGCCCATTTAGGTAGTTATTTAGCATCTCTTGGGGAATTATCCCAAGTTCATTCTTTAGAAGATGTTATAAATTCTGGAAAATACCATGAGGGTCTCCATGACAACCTAAAACTTGCCCAATCCTTAGATGTGGACACACCTATTTACAATGAGCGACTTATAAAGAGATTAACTCTCCGTAATCAGGTGGTAGCTATTATGGCAGAGCTTAACCTAGATGTTATTGCCTATCCCCATCAAAAAATACCAGTAGTATTTACAGGGGAGGCCCAAAATGAACGAAATGGGGTATTAGGTTCTGTTACAGGTTTTCCAGCCTGTTCACTACCAGCAGGTTTCACTGCACCAACTGAAACTGCACCTATAGGGGTACCAGTAGGGATTGAGATTTTAGCTAGGGAATTTGATGATGCTACCCTGATGGAAATAGCCTATAGCTTTGAACAGGCCACCCATCATAGAAAGGCACCATTAAGCACACCCTAAAAATCCCTATCCTATAGAAACATCTATGATATTTGATAATATTAATTGAACATCTTTATTTTTTACTTTAAATAATAATTCTTTTTTTAAGGGGTAGTAGTCCTTTACTACCCCTTTTAAATGTATAAATTCTCCATCATTAAAATAATTAATCCATAGGGATACCCCTTGCTTTAAGGATTGGTAAAGAAGATAATTTATCTCCTCTAATTTTTGTTCATCTAATATGGGCTTTTCTTGTTTTCTGGTTTCCTTTGCCCATTTTTCTAATTCCTCCCTATGTTCTGTTAACATCATTGATGACCATTTAATATTTCCTCTATCCTTTATGGTCATAAATTATGACCTCCTATCTTATTTTTTTGTTTAAAAGTAATAGCTTCTTTATTTAAAAATCGTCCCCTTATGATGGAAGCGGGACCAAACCTATCCTCCAATTCATCCATTACCTTAGCTATTTTTCTTTCCTTTATAATAGAAGAAAAGAAATTTAATTGAAGTGTCTTATCTGTACTAAGATTTCCTAGGGAGATGCTTATTTTCCGCACCCATTTTTCCCGATTATGGCTTTTTAATATTTGTAGGCAGAGTTTATAGATATCCATTGTAAGATTACTGGGGCAAGCCATGGTTAATGAGTGGGAAAAACCTCCTCCACCTTGGGCTTTGCTATAGCTAAGACTTAGATGGACTGTTCTGCCAGTAAGCCCCTGCTTTCTTGCCCGACGACAAATATCTTCGCAAAGTTCTAAGATTACAGTACAAAGACAGTCAAAATCTTTATAATCTTTTTCTAAGGTAATTCCCTTTCCAATGGATTTAGGGGTGAAATAATCAAGATTACCTTCCATTGGGGAAAGATCTATACCCCAGGCATGGTAATAAAGCTGATTGCCTATTATTCCAAATCGCCTTTCTAAAATATCTAGAGGGAAGTGGGCTAAGTCTCCTAGGGTTTCAATACCTAATGCCCTTAAATTCCTTGCCATAGCTTTTCCTATACCCCAACATTTCTTGGTGGGAAGGGGCCATAATTTTTTAGGGACATCACAATAATCCCAGCAGGCAATACCTGTATTTTTAGCCTCATTATCCAGACACACTTTTGAAAGAAGACGATTGGGACCTATACCTATAGCACAATGCAGCCCAAAATCCGATAGAATTTGACTCTGAATTTTTTTGGATATTTCATATTTATTACCAAATAACTTCTTGCTGCCATTTATCTTTAACCATGCCTCATCTATGGAGTAAACATGGATATCTTCCAAAGGGGCATATTGATAAAATACTTTAGTGATTTCAATAGATGTTTTCAAATAATAACCCATTCTAGCTCCTACAATGTGGATATTTTTGTTTTTTGGAATATCAAAGAGACGGTTACCAGTTTTAATATTAAAATCTTTTTTTAACTTAGGGGAAGCGGCTAATACTATGGAACTTGAGATACTAGGATCTCCTACTACAGCTAGATAACAATTATTTGGGTCTAAACCCATAGAGACAGCTTCACAACTTGCATAAAAGGACCTCATATCAATACAGAGGATGTCATTATTGGGAAATTTTGAATAATCTATCATAATAAGGCCTCCTTTTACCCTATTATATACGAACATATGTTCCCATATCAAGTAGTAAGTATTGGATTGTATGGATTTTTATCCGAAGAAATTTCATTTATTTCTGGACGGTAATGTAATTTTAGATAGTGCTAGATTGAATAATGAATTTAAGAAAGCTAATACGCAATTTTCTTGTAAACATAAAAATAAATATAAGGAATATATTTTATTAGACCTACTCTCAATGATTGTATAAAATATAAAGTTTAAGGGAAGGAGGATGTGGAGATTGGCTAAATTTGAAAGAGAATTTGTATTTTTTTCTTCAGAGGATAAGGGATATGAAGTAGCCACAGGGAAGAACCCCAGGGGACATATTGAGATAGAAAGAAAGGGTGAAAGGTTAAACTTTAAAATATTTATTGAAAATCTAAAGGAAATGATATATCAGATCCAATTATTTACCTTTGGCGGCAACTATGTGATATTAGATGAGATTTCTATAGGAAAGGGGGGAAAAAAGGAGGGACAATATAGAATAAATAGTTTAAATGTTTTAAACTCTGGTATTAGGTGGCAGGAATTTGATGTAGTGGTAATAAGACCCTTAGGACCAGAACATAGCAGAAAGGTACCCCTTGTAGCTTGGTTAAATAATTCAAAAGATGAGAAGGGGAAAATCCCCTATATTAAAGACAGGGTAGCAGAAGACTTAAAAGACCCTGAACCAATATATGAAGAAGTAGTAGAGAAAGAAGAAATTAAAGAGGGATTTAAAGAAAGACCAATAGAGGTAGGCAATAATAAAGGAGAAGGATTTATCCAAGAACCAGGGCAATCAACAAATGAATCTGATGGGGAATGTATAGAAGAACCAATAGAAGAAAATTTTCAAGAAGATATTTTTATTGAGGAAAATTTCAATGTAGAAAAAGAAGAAGAATTAGGTGAAGGGGATATAATCTCAGAGGAAATAGCTAGACAGGGAATGGAAACCTCTGATTCAGAAGAGTATTGGGTAGATTATGATAGGGAAGCCCTTTATTATTATGTAAATCAAAATATTCCAAAATTAGAAAAAATTCTTCCAGAGAGCACTCCCTTTTATCCCCCTATGAAAAATCATAGATGGTGGGAAATAAAGGAGGACCAGGAAAATCTAGATGGTTTTTACCTTTATTTTAATGGATCCTTTGTAGATATTAGGTATCCATATATGGGCTATGAAAATATAGAAAAAACTTATTCGAAAGAATATGAAAATAAAATATTTGGTATAGTATATAATGATGAAATGGAAGACCAATTAGGATACTTCGTATATGGAATCCCCGGCAGACTATGCTTGCAAGACCAACCTTTTAAAGGAGATACAGGATTTTTATATTGGCATCCCTCTAAAGGCAATCAAAATGTAGCAGGGGAAATGGGCTATTGGCTACTTTATGTTGAGGCCCAATCTGGGATAATAGCCATACCAAAAAGACCTACCATTGCTCCAAATTGTCAAGATTAAAATTTTATTTTAAATTATAAATGGAAATAACATAATTTTACAGGATATATTAATCCTCCCTATAGCACAATAATAATAACTAGGAAAATATAAAAATTAGACCTAGTATTATTGAAGGAGGAGAAAAAAATGAAAAAAGCCGTATTATTAGGTGTAATTTTCCTAATTATTATTGGTTTGACCATGGGTTGTACTCCTGCTAGAAGGGTGGAACCTAGAGATAATACATTAAGGGATCCCCAGCAAAATAATATGGTGCCCAATAGCCCAAACAATATGCCCGAAGTGGATCCAAATAATACTAATATACCTAGGGAAAATGTACCTAATATGGATAATCAAAACACCAATACTGCTGACCAAGCAAAAAATAAGAGGCTAGCGGAAATTGCTAAAAATGTAGATGGTGTAAGGGGAGCCACAGTAGTAACTACTGGAGAGACCGCCTATGTGGGGATAGATATTGACAAAAATGCAGAGAATAGAGAAACTGAAAGGATCAAAGAAAGGGTAGTAAATGCTGTTAAGAATAAAGAAAATATTACCCGGGTATATGTATCTGCAGATGTTGATAGTGTGGAGAGATTAAAGGAAATAGGCAGGGACATAGCTGGTGGACGGCCTATATCAGGTTTTTTAAATGAATTGACAGAGATGTTTAGAAGGCCAATGCCAAATACAAATTAGGATATATAATAATAAGGGAAATAGGCGCTAATCCTATTTCCTTTTTCATTTGGCAGTAAAGCTTTCTTCTATACTAAATAAAAGCCCTTTCACATGCCCTCCTTTCATTACATATAATATAATAAACATATTTATGTAGAATGGAAAAGACAAAAGGGGAGGGTAAGATGACTAAGGGGGAAGGCTTAAATATTACAATTTATGATATAGCAAAGAATAAATATATTTCTTGCCCAATTAATGAATGCATAGTACAAATACTTGCTTATGAGGTGGAGGAAGGCTTTCACATAGAAGTGTTGAAGGCTTATGCCATAATGATAAGAACCTATATTATGAGGAAGATGAAATTATTTGATGGGAAGGGTTGTACCAGGTATCCAAGGGCAGATATATGTACTAATCCTGATCATTGCATAGGTTTTTTACCTTTGGAATGTATCTCAGCTGAAAAAAGGAAACAATTGATGGGGGTTGTAAATGATACCCATAATAAAGTTATAACCTTTAAAGGAAAGATTATCTTTCCCTATTACCACAATACCTGTGGTGGCTCTACAGAAAATTCTGAAAGGGTGCTAAGTAATACTATTCAATATGCAAGAAAGGTATTATGTGATTATTGTAAATCCACTTCCCCCCATTGGCAAACCATTGTAGAATTTACCTTAGAAGAATTAGAAACAAAGTTCAATATAGTATTTCCCCCACCTAGTCCTTTAGAGGAGACTTCAATAGATAAAATACTCTATAAGGCTGAAAGGGATAGTGAAGGTAGAATTGTAAGGGTTAATATTGGTGATAGGATTATAAAGGGTAGGGATTTTCAAGAAAGACTAGACCTTTTTTCCACTAGATTTGGTTGGCAACCTACAGGAATAAGGTTTTTTGTAAGGGGAAAGGGCCATGGTTTAGGGCTATGTTCATATGGTGCCCAAGGCCTAGCTGAGGAAGGCAAAAGTGGAGAGGAGATTTTAAAATATTATTTTACCGGCATAAAAATTGAAGATATTCCCCAATTAAGTATAAATAAACCATTAAGGGGGAAGATAATTCTGATAGACCCAGGTCATGGGGGTAGGGATTTTGGTATAAGTAAAAATAATGTTATAGAAAAAGATATGAATTTAAGAATTTCTCGTAAATTAGAGGACCTTTTAGTTAGAGCAGGGGCAGAAGTAGTATTAACTAGGAAGGGGGATAAATATCTATCCCTGGAAGAACGGTTACAACTTAGCGATGCTGTGGCACCCCACTTTATACTTAGTATTCACGGTAATGATAGCCCTACAATGTCTAATATAACTCAAATCTATGTATATCCTGGGGATAGGGAGGCAAAGGAACTAGGTAGCTTTATTATAAAAGAATTCCAGAATTATTGTTTAAAGTCCAAGGATGTAGTTGAGATAGAACTAAGTATAACTAGGGAAAGCAAAAAAACTATTTTGGTTTTAGATATAGGATATTTTAACTTAAAAGACAAAGAAATAGATAGAATCGGGCTGGCTATATATGGGGGCATATTAAATTATTGGGGATTAAATTGGGAAAACAAGGGATAAGAAAAT